>Ga0307507_10000623_pt1 | contig 76478 bp, 77 predicted proteins | sample 7_EM_MG_FD_207223 | JGI IMG/M metagenome (GOLD analysis project Ga0307507, IMG submission 207223) | Populus trichocarpa ectomycorrhiza microbial communities from riparian zone in the Pacific Northwest, United States - 7_EM | ecosystem: Host-associated > Plants > Roots > Unclassified | place...
ACTAAGAACCGTCGCGGAACACGCTCAGACGTGATACTGGTGGTGCATCACAAACGTAGTTAGTCAGCTTGCGGACCGATTGAAAATCCGCACCAACAGAATCACGTCTGAGCTTGCTGAGGTAAGGGTTTTGAAGGCCCCGGCGCTCGTTCAGTCAACTAAACACGTCCGGTATCGAATCCGCGATCAGCTTTCGACACAGCCATCGAGATGCGGTCCAACGCACGACTATGTCTACCTTGATAGCTTCCGTGACATAGCGATACACCATCACGTCGCCCTCGAGCTCCGCAGACCCGCCGTTGGTACCGCCGCTGACCGAAAAAGGTGCCCAAGCCAATCACGTCCTCATGCTTCTCGAGCCCGTCACGACCGATACATATACCAAACAGCAGTCAGATATCGCTTCAGCTCGTTGAAGGGGAATATGATGAGACATATTTATGAATATGGTAGGCAACAAAGTTGAAAATCGGATTTGTAGTATTGAAAGATCTACTTACGACGCCCTGTCCAACCGCATTCTTATGCTCGGCATGCTCGTTATCCCAAAGAGTCTGCATGAGACGAAAGAAGCAGTACAAATCATTGCGAGAACTCTGCAGATATCGCTTGATCTTAGCATGGCATCCTTCTGCGCTCGAAGTTGTAATGGAACCGAAATGCATGATGTTCTTCGTGAACGCGCGGTAAGGTCTCAAGTCGTTCATTGAGGATCTCCTCCGTCTCTGACTCGACCAGGTGGTACCACGCTGCAAGGAATGCCGCGCATTCATCCGATTCCCTGAACACGGTGACTGAATCAGTGGACCGCTCTTCGTCGATGACCTTTGGCATGTACGTCCGCGCCTTTGTTAGAATACATTTGTTGATGTGCCGGTAGCAAAGAAGCGTTGGAACGGATGGGAAACCCCTCTCGAGTGCATTCAGCAACGCAAGCTCCTTGTCAGTGACGATCACACTCGGATGTTCGGTGTCGGTGTTTCGGAGGATGAGTTTCAGTCTTTCAAGCGCCCATTCGTAGTCTTCCTGGGTCTGGAGAGTCTCCTGTCAACCGTGAAAGACGTCTGGGCGTTGTGTGAACACGCACCTCGTTATGAAGGAAACAAATCCCGAGATTGAAAGAAGTGTTCATCCCTGTGCAGCCGACAAGATCGAGCAAAGGGTAATTGTAACGATTCGTCTTGTAAATGCAGTCCAGAATGAGAACATCGAAGTTCTCCTTGTAGATTGCCAGTGACTGAGGGTGGACGATCAGCAAGTGGCTGAGTGTGCCCGCTTTGTCGTGAGCGTCGGGAAACACCTCATACTCGTGGTGATAGCCCCCTTCTGCGAGATCGTTGTGTAGAGCCTCGACAGTTGATTTCCCCTGTAGAGCTTTTGTTTTCACTTGAGCACGTTCATTGAAGATGTCCCGCTTCGTAACCAGTGCTTCAGGAAACTGTTGCTGCAGTTGTGCCTGGGTCTGTCGTACAGCACAGCCAGCCCACAAGTCTTGCCCAATCCTCTCCTTGAGTGTGCGATCTCTTTTCCTGTGAGCCGAATATGTTCCAATTGGCGCAGCTTGATGGTTGTGTTCCCCCACTCTGACCTTCAATATCCATGTACCATCCCCTTGTTCCTTGCAATAACAATTCATCTGGCAGCCGGTCTTCTTCGACGATCGATTCGGGCGCTGTCGCATATCCTTAGTGAGCTTCCGTTTGTTCGCTGGTTGGCCGAAGCATACGCAAGCAATCACAATGGACTTTTTCGCAGTGTATGTACTCCGGATCGAGAAGGCGTAGCCGGCGTGTTTTGCGTGCCCCTTACATTGCGTGAGCAGGTCGTCTCTCGATGCGTATGAGCCCTCCCGAGGTGGCTCTAGAGGCGATGGCATTGCGCGAGCGTCGGGGTGGCTTTAATTGACCGAGGTTGACGTATACACGAAGGTCGGTATTCGAGGGTAGGAAGACGCGCCTCAGACGCGCTGGCGTCGACAGCTCATTCATGAATCGTGCAGGTCAATTAACGGCAAATTTACTGTATTGAATGGCAAATTAGCAAGCTCTCCACTGAATTCTGCCGGTCAGATCTTGGCGTGATGGTCCCTATCGTATTCGTGATGGTCCCGATCAACTCCCTACCTCACAATGATGATCTGGAAAGATACAGAGATTCAATGGAATCAACGACGTTCACCTGGCGGAGTACGATTCTTTACGATGCAGTGTGATTTAGAGCGCTCGGATGTAGCGGCAGCGGAGCTTGCTGGAGAGGCGCTGCTCAAGCGACGGGAGATATTGCCCAAGGGGAAGTAAGGAGCATAGCGGACAATGGTTAACGAGGAGCAAGGGGTGATAGGCTGAATAATGTCTGATGAAATGTGTCGCAATTAATATTCAATAGCACTAGCATGAATTAGAGTGTCATCAAGGCACAAAGGGAAGATTATCTACCTTGTGATGACTTTAAGTCCGCCCAATTCGTGAAAGCTTCGCCTCGGCGTCGTATATATGTGGAATACCTAGCCTAGTCTCTTCGACAGTTGGGGAGTTACTGGCCGGGTAGCTATTTTAATCCACTAAATAAGCATCTTCATGACTTTGGGCTAATAAAGGCTAAGTAAAAAGACCGCCTAATAGCCTACGGGCATTGCCTAATCGGTAGATCGGCTTGCCTATTAGTATTCTGTCCACCCCCGCATCGTTTCCACTTCTTTGGCAAGCATCACTTGGTCCATCCATCTTCGCCACCTGCGTAGAGAGATTCGCGAGAACACCAGCCTTGGCCACCAAGTGGCGCGTAAACGTACTTCAGCCAGGGTGATGAACAAGAATCCGGTGTCTAGGCCATAAATACGCAAGAGCACTCAGAACGATGGCCGGGATCCCCACACCAAGGCCAACACCTAGAGCAATGGAATCTGAACGACTCAATCCCTGATTACTAGGGCCCTGTGTTTCCGTTGAAGATCCAGGAGTCGTCGGATCTGATGAACTAGTCGGGTTTAGGTTCGATACTGTGCTGTCCGAAGTTGTCTTGCTTGTACTGGCGACCGTAGTTGTAGTGGCGCTTTTCTGTGTAACTAGTGTTGTATCGCTGTGGGGTGTTGTTTGAGCTGTGTCTTTCGGAAATATGGCTGTCGTCGAGCTGGGTGTTGGAATCGACACAGAACGCAGTGTTTCGCCCTGGCCATTTGTACAACATGTTTGGTTAGGCGTGAAATAATGTACGTTGTTAGTATCTGGCTGTCCGGTGCAACACCAGGTTCCGTCTGCACACTGTGTAAGGTATGTTACTCCTGGAGCCCCTGTAATGCGCTCAGGTCAGCGGATACCAATGATCAAGGCTGTGTTGACGGACAAGAGCATATCTGCTGGCACCCGGACCCATAATTTGGATCAGTACAGCCACTTAGCCAATAATCCCCTTTATGATAGCATAATCCCTCTGAAGTACAGATATCGCCATCGTCATGGTTGCAGCACTGGTTGCTTCCGGAACATGCAAACATGCCAAATGCCACGCTCCCACCATTGCGAAAGTAACAAGTGAGGCTATTAGCAACACCAAAGAGGAGAAAGACTGTGAATAAATCAGTTTCTACCATGGCTTCAATATTGTAACTCAGTGGTTTTATTTTCAACGTTGAAGTAGAGTCCTGGGCCTCAAGCCTGGAGGACATTCGCAGTGGCGCTTTCCAACCGAAGTGACATGAAAGCGGCTTACGCCACAATATTTCCCATATCGAACCTATCCAACCTAGAGTGCATTTGGCTTGCCAAGTTATCCTTCGTGCAGTTGTCTCGTTCTTGAACGAGGCTCGCAGAGGTTTTTCGGGGAGTTGCGAATCGCCAATAAGAAGAGCCATTGGACATATTCTCTCACCCTGAATATCATATCAGCTGAGCGCTCCTCGCACATGAAAGACTACCAGTTAATTTATGAAAGGTTTCCCCCCGCTTTCAATATTTTCCCTCAGCTGGTAATTCAAAAATGGGTACAAGCTTTCGCCGAGGCCACAATCCCAAGGCTACCCAAAGCCTCACTAAATGCACCCGAGGCCTCGCAGCTCCCAGAGGCTCCAGAACGTACAAGGCCTTTCAGAAGTTGGGTACAGTATTATGAGGCCGTAGGAGGCTCTGGGTCCTTTGCAGCCTTCTCGCACAGGCCATCATGATAACGTGTCTTCTATTTGATTTGATTTGATTTGTTCTTACGCCACTCGGGTGCCTTTCGGCCCGTAGGTTGCCTAAGCTACTTTTGTCTAGTCGGATTAATAAAATTCCGTTGAGTCTATGTTTCATTCCTAGCCCGCCGCGGTTCTAACCCCTACATCTTCACGCGTTATCTGTTGTTGACACTAGATATCCTCCCCGAGGCCTTCATTTCCCTACCTACACTACGTATCCAAGAGCGCTTTCCCGGCTGTCGGCTTTCTTATTACCGGCCAGTCGACTTCGAGTCCATTCGGGATGACTGGGAACATACTGAGAATGTCTGGTTCAGGCTGTTGGGTTAGCTTATTCGTCCGGTGGCCATGGCAAAATTAATGGTCTGGTTGACTATGTCGAGGTTCGGTTTCCATGATTCAGCTTTCCCATCCAAGAGATCACCGGAGGGAAGCCGCTGTTCTGATCGACCTCCGAGGTAGAAGGATAGGTCACCCCATCTGGTATCTGTAGCTTCCTGGAGTGCATTGCGTTCTTCTTTCTAGCGGGGACATTCAAATAGGAAGTGGCGTACAGTTTCTGGCTGACGTTTCTCGCAATCGCACTCGTCCGATTCGGTGGCACCTATCTTGACTAGGTAGCTGTTCAGCCGACATTTCTCAGTGCGTAGTTGGCACAGTACTGCTGCCCTGCTGTAGGTTTGTTGATTGTATATGACGTTGTATGTTTTCCCGGCAACGCTGTGTCCATGTTGATAAGTTTCTCGAGTTTTACTTTTGGCATGCATGCGATGGTCTTCTTAAGAGCTGACGATAACGTGAGTCCAGGGATAGGGTCTAAGACTCCTTCCGTTGCTTTCTTCGCTAGCTCATCTGCAATTTCGTCTCCCACCACCATGGCGTGAGCGGGGACCCATTGGAGGCGGACGTGCGGTCCTCCCCGACTTCTTATTTCCCTCGCGGTGTTCACCATCAGTCGAGTCACGGCCTGGCCACTCTGGCGAGAGGGCTTTGATGCTGCTCTGATCGCCGCTTGGCTGTCGCTCACTATCACATATGTGAGGTTTTTGGCCCTATCACCCATAATGCTAATGGTGTCGGGTGTCCAGATGGCTGAGATGAGCTCAAGTGCCGCTTGGATCGCAATGAGTTCGACGTGGTTTGGTGTGTATCCGGCGTTCTGCCCGATCCTAATGGTCTCGCGGTGTTCGGCTAACGAGTCGTACGATCTTCTGACCGAATGGTAGATCCCGACTCCTGCATTGTTCCCTCGGTATGAAGCGTCAACAAAGACCATTAACTCGTTGGAATCCTCTGCCCACTTCTGTGCTTCTTCTCTATCAAGAATTTGCGCTTTCAGTCCTTGTTGCCAGGGTGGTATGCAGAACGGGTCAATCTTTTCCATCTCCTTAAGGTCGACCGCGTCGAGTTGTTCTGCCATGCGCTGGAGCGGTGACGGGAAGCGTTTGTTCTTCGAGTCTATCCTCCTTCGTACCTTCCACCATGGATGGTTTGCGGGGAGAGTGTGACATTTGACCCAGAATTTGTATTTCTGCCTGCACATGCGGGTCCATAGCTGGTCGACCTGCTTCCATTTCAGCCCTGGTTAATCCCACCGTTCGAAAAGCCCCAATTATAGCTTGCGTTCCAATCCGTTGTACTTGGTTTAGCATCCTAGTTGCGCGACCTGTTAGACTCGTGGACCATATTGGTGATGCGAAGTCGACTGTGGGCATCACTGTTGAGGTGAAGAGTTGGCGCGCCACCCTTGCGGTCATCCCTTTAACTCGCTTCAGTGCTAGTGCTGCCCTAATTCCTCTCTTAGCCGCTCTGGCTGTATGTTGGTTGAATCGAAGCTTCTGGTCGAAAACCACTCCTAGGATCTTGACTTCTGGTTGTGGGCGTATTTCCGCTTCATTGACGACTAGTGGGCCGTTCGATGTGGTGGTGTTCCTACGCGTGAAGTGGATGAATGCCGTCTTGTCGGCTTCAAATGTGGCCCCGCTCCTCCGTGCCCACTGTTCAGCTTTTGCTACCACCGTCTCTTGTAGGAGGTTGGTGTTCTCTTCCGCCGACGCCCCGGTGACCCACGCTGTGTAGTCGTCTACAAATGCGATCGCTCCTTTGTCGCGGTTTATTTTGGACGAGACTGGGTCTGTATTGAAGAAAAGGAACAGGATCGGGGACAGCGGGGATCCTTGGGGTAGTCCTGCTTGTGGCAGATCTGTCGTCTCTGTGACGTGGCCGTTGACTACGACCGAAGCTTTCCGTTGACTGCAGAAGCCGATTATCCATTCCACCAAAGCGTTGGGTATTCCCCTCTTCTTGATTCTTTTCGCGAGAACGTCGATATTAACTCCGTTGTAGGCGCCTTTTACGTCAAAACTGACCAAGCTCAGAACCCTCCTATCTCTCCAGGCCTGGAAGATGCTCTCTTGGAGTATAGTTAGCGCTTGGGTTGTTGATCTACCCTTTCTCGCCCCGAAGTGGCTCTTGGGAAGTAGACAGTGCGTTTCCGCTAGAAAGGACAGTCTCTCTGCTACTACTGCTTCTAAGTTCTTTCCCAGGGTCGCGAGAAGGGAGATGGGGCGATATGCCTTTGCCGCCGTGTAGTCTGGTTTGTTTGGTTTTCGAAGGGGAACGATCTTGGCGACTTTCCACGCCTTTGGAATCGTTGCTGTTTCGAGTGATAGCCTAAATAGTGCCACGATGTGGTGCTTGAGGACCGGCCACAGTTGTTGCCAGACGATGGCGGGTAAATCATCCGGTCCTGGCGCCTTATATGGGTTGGATGCGAATATTGCCCTGTGAACCTCGACCTCCGATAATGGCTCCACTGGCAGGGCCTCACGGAGTCTGTCTTCCTCTGGCTCCTCAGTAGTATCCGGCGGGGGCTTAAAGAATTCTCCTAGCAAGCATCTTGCGATTTCGTCATTAGTGATGCTCATCCCTTCGTCCGTCTTGAGGGCTGGTATCTTTGCAAAGGTCGTGCCCCGCGATGGTTCCAAATACCGTGCTACAGTCCAGATATTCTGAGCTTCGGCGACAAAGTCCTGCCAGTGCGTTTTTCTCTGGTTTCTAATGGCGTCGTGGTACCTTTCCCGCTAGCTCTCCGTCATCTGTTGAAGGTATGAGTCAGGCATATTTGCTCTTCGTGATGCTCTAGCCTTGTTGCGCCAGTAAGTGTAGTGTTTCCTTAGTTCAGTCAGATTCTCCGTCCACCATCTCTTCATATATGATGACGGTTTGGCTACTGGGACGTGTTTTTCGATGGCTGGTCCTATACATTCGGTGATGTACTGACAGTAGTTGTCTACGTCTCTGGGGTTTTCCGGCTGTGGTCGGATTTCCAGCTCTTCGGTGACTCCTTCCTTGATTAGGTCCCATCGGGTTTTCTTCCAAAGTTTCCTTGGTGGACTCTTCGTCTGCACAAGATCGATGGCGAACTCTGTGCAAATGGCTGTGTGATCGGAGCCGTGTGCCGTCTCCTCTGTTGCACATCTTTGTACTTCTGATGCCAGCTCCTGAGTCACTAGGATTAAGTCAATAGTCGAATGGTGCTCTCCGCTGTAGGAGCGCCACGTTTCTGTCCCTCTAGGGAGTGGGCATTGGAGATCGAGCTCGGACATAAATTGAATGATGGGTTCGCCCTCTCCCTGGCGGCTAGAAGTGGCGATGTTGTCGCCGCCCCAGAGCTGATCGTGCCTATTAAAGTCTCCGGCGATTAGCAGTTCCACCCGGTTCTCGTGGTTGCGGCGAGCGGTATCGATCACCGTCCGGATTTTGTTGAGCCTGTCGTGGAGTTCGCCATCTTCTGAGTCCGACTTTTCTGGGACATAGACTGATATGGCCAGCAAGGTTCTTTTCTCCCATTCAATTAAGAGAGCCGCTATATCGGTGGATCCCGTCGGTATCTGTCTTGCTGTGATATCTTTGTGTGCCCAGAGCATAGCTCTGGGTCGTGGGTCTTCTTTGGAGTGTTTGGGGAGGAATGGGATCCAGTATGGATGAGATTGAGGGGTTATCCTGAATTCCTCGTCTTGGTTACGGAATAGGTAAGGTTCCGAGATTAAGAGCAGACTGTGGTTTTCAAGGCTGTCATCATTCATGATGCTGTGTTGGACTTCGCTCATTTTCCTTACGTTCGCTTGAAGGACGCTGAACTTCCTAGACATGGAGAGGGGGGTTCATTTCCTGCAGGAGTCTTTTGTACACTGGGCATCCTCTATCGCTGGCTTTGTGTGGGCCGGAGCAATTTGCACACTTTGGAGTCTCTGATGCGCAGTCGCGTTCGATGTGGCCATCTCTGGCGCAGAGCCCGCATGTTGGTTCTCTGGCCGGACATCTGCGAGCCTCGTGGTTGTCAAACTTATGGCAATTAAAGCAGCGACGAGGGTTAAATCTTGGTTCATAAGTTTTGGTGTACGCAACCTCTCCGTCAATGTCTAGGTACTTGCGTCGTATGAGCTCTTCCGCTTCTTGCTTGCTAGCGAGGTAGAGGGCAATGGAGCAATGGAGCTTGTCTGGGTTCGGACGGCCAATAAAGCGTATCTTGCTGACTGATACCCCGTTCTCGACGCTTATTTTCGCACAAGCATCATCACGGAAGTGAATTCGCGAGTCATCGCAGACGCCGTTCTTGTTGACCCTATCTACTTTGACCGGGTACCATTGTTCGCCCTTTAGACGGGCTCCTCGGAAATGGGACTGAAGCCAATCGTCATGCTTCTTGATCCAGGCCTCCTCTTCACGTGTTCTCAGACATATTTTGACCTTGTTCGGGTATGCTCCTATCCTCGCAATGCCAATCCAGCTTATATCTTTCGTGTTCGCGTGACTGTCAAGGGCTTGGCGGACTCGGTCTTGAATCTCTTTAACGTTGGATGTTTGAAACTGGGGGTTGACTATACCGGAGAGGTCGAGGATGATACCCGGGAGCTTTTGTTGATTTACTTGTTGGGCAGGATTGTGGATTGTAGTTGGAGGTCTACCTGGTGTTACTTCGTTGCCTTGAGCTGCAATTGCGGCCTATGATGGACGATTTGTTCTAAGTGTCTATAACCCACTTCTGAGGGCGGAGATTTCTCCTTTTAATGCTTCATTCTGATCCTCATGTGCGCATTCATGGCCTTGGAGCTCATTTACCTGGCTTCCGATTTCGTCAATCCTTGTCCTTAACGCTTCGTTCTGGGCTCGCATGATTTCATTCTGAGCCAGCAGCGTTTCATTCTGAGCTTGTAGCGTCTTGTTTTGCTTCTCTAACGAGACTTGGTTGGTTCTGATATCCTCCATCTTTCGCTCCTGTCTTGTGATAACATCTCTTAAGCCTGCTATGAGCCAAGTCACCTCTTCCTAACGCGTTTGCGGAGGTTCCGGGGATCTCCTTTGTCTCGATCTTAGCCTGGAGATACGATTGGTCTTATTCGCGGTCGTGTTTGGTGGTTGGTCTGTACGGTTTGATTCTGCGTCTGCGTCTGGGCTGTGGACAGCAGCATCTGATGTTCCTGAAATCGCGCACGGGCCACATCTGCACGCCCGACGACGGTGCAAGGGATAGAGAGGGGGCAGAGGAAAGGCAGCGAAGTTGGAAGCAGCTCCGTAAGGAAGCCAATTATAAGCTTCCTATAATCGTTAAGGTGCTTTAAACAGGCTACGAGACACTGCGCAATTACTGTAGTTTACCTAACGCCTATCTGCAATTCTTCTTTCCTGCATAAAGCCGTAAGGAAATTGAGGAAATTACTGAGGAAGAGTGGCAAAAATCTGTTAATATAATTGTTCCAAATTTATGTTAAAATACTTAAGGCCCTGGCTTAATTGCAGATCGATAGCTCTATAATTAAAGACGCTAAAGGAACGATCGCAATTAGGTAGTTGAACGGGTAGAGAGCTAGGTAGAGAGCTAGGTAGAGAGCTAGGTAGAGTAGTAGAGGCAATTAAGGCCTCGAAAACCCCGAAAGCCTGTAGAATATAAGGCGCAATGGAATGAGGTAAATTACGTGAATGTCAAACAGTAGAACACCACGATTTGGAAGCTATATAGGTGATATATTAGTATCAAAGGCTTCAATTAAGTTGACTGAGCTGAATTTTGGTGGGGTCTTGGCACCAAAACCACGCTTTTCCCAAATAGGAAGGAGAAATCTCTTTTCGCGCAATCCTCCGTAGACCACTCGTACCTCGGGTCAATAATCATTAGTTTTAAGAAGCTTTTATAAATTTTTGATATTAAGGTCTTTCGAAGCTCACTGCCAAGACGGGGAAACTCATACTAATCTATATGAGGATTTCCGTCCGAGAGGCGTCACTAGTAGCATCCTGGCGCATCCGGGTGGTTAGCGTGTTTCGCCGACTTTCCCCTAAACAGCAAAAGTACCAAAATTTCCCCTACAAAAAGGCCGTGCGGAAGTGGCTGCGCTAACCGCCGGAATTGAAGAGATGCTGTAGATATTGTAAGCTCTTTTTATAGTTGAGTGATCGCATCTATGAAGTCGGAGTCGTGATAACAGAAAATATTAGATTAGTCGCCTTGGGAAGCGAAGGCGTTATTCGTGCCTAGGGGGTATTTTAATATTTCTTTAATATAATATAATAGCTTTCTTAATTTAGTAACTGTTTACGGTCACTATTAAGAAATGTTTATATCTTGAAGAGACAGTTTATACGAAGACTTAGGAATACACGCACTTAAAAAACTTGTTACACTGGAAAGCAGGTATGTGTGGTGTGTAGAGGACTCTATAAGGTGGAGTCGTTATAAAGAACGAATCTATATACTAATCTATCATCTGATCGCAGGAAGCTACTGTAAATGTCCCTATCCCTACAACTGGCAAAACTCAAGCTCTAGGGGCTAAAGAAAAGGAGCGTTAATTTCAAATGTTATATTCCAACGAAAGTTTTCGCAGATCCTAGTTCCATCGAAGGTATCCGCTCGAACTTAGCATCCATCCCCATTAGGTCGGCAGAATGAGTAAGTCTAAACGTGAGTCAGACGTAGGGCCCTTAATTTCTAGAGCAAGAAGCTGAAGAGAAAACTACGGATATGACTTACCCCATCGGCTTCGCCCGAGGATAAGGACATGGGAGTTGTGCCACAGGCGTTGGGATCCTCGGCGGAGATAGGTGTATCGCAATAAATGATGCTGCCATCCCCTGACTGGCTAAATGTGTAAACCTGAAAGTCACCACAGCTCTGATGGAGATTAGGTTTGAAAGCAATGTACCCTTGGTCGCCTAAATTAGGGAGAATGTTAGCTTTCCCTTTGGTACGAGAGCGTGGCTAGCAATGATTGAAGGTTTGTATACCTGTTGAAGGGGTGAAAGTGTAGGTATTGCCCGTTAGTGATGATTTAGACCATGAGAAACTAGCCCCTGCTGTCAAAGTTGCATCGCCAGTCTCCCCAGCGGGGGACGTTGCTCCGAGGTCGATGCTGAAAGATTCTGTGATAGTGACAGAGGTGACGTGAGTAACTCCGCATGTGCCCGTGGTTCCAACAGTGCAGTCAATGGCGGCCGAAACTGTGTCCTTGATTTAGCCGAGAATAATAAAGGTACCGCTATCACACTTGCCTTTGACTGCCGGTCCTTGTACAACAGCACTACTACGTTCACAGTACTGCATGCAAGTGAAATAATCTGAAGGAACAGTTTGATCGCTGCACGCATCACGCTTTAGCAAGCTCCTTTTCATGGACTTGACTTCACGAGCGGCCAGTTGTGACGGAGTTGCATAGACAAGTTCTCCGTTCTCATTGGGTATCAAAATGTTACTTTGCGTGACAGGGACGGCTAGAGCAGATAGTGGAATGGTTACAATAAAGTATAGAAAAGTGACGAAGGTAACCATGATGAATATAGAGGAGTTATAGTATGACTTTGTCTTGAAAAAGTTATTTTAAATTGACTTGCTGCTCTGATTCTGCTGCTTCTTTCTAGCAGGTTCCATGACTATATATATACAGTACACTTCAACAAATTTATTGGCCCCATCATGGCATCCTTTTAAGTCGTGGCGGAGTCGTATGTTCGTTAGCGCCAAACAGTCCCTTGAAGCCGGTGGACTGCGGCAAGGCATAACCGGAGAATCCTTTCTGGGATTTAGAGATAAATTGATGTGAGACATGCTGTGGAATATCATGTAAACTTTCCAGCCGTAAATTACCGGCAGGAAATACTGGGCAAAGAAATGTCCCATCGTTTAGGTATCTATTGCAGCTGATTGAGTTTAAAATTAGAGAATCAAAACTCCAGTCTACCTGTAGCAAATAATGCTTAATGTACCGACAAAGGCAAGCAAAGACAGGTTCTAAAAGAACGACATCTGAGGGAGGAGAGGACTTTAGAAAATCTGTCAAGACAACTAAGAGTACCATCCCTGTAAAAAATGCTCAAGGATATTACGCATAACTTCCTTCAAGTTTGAAAATATGCATGTAAGATCATAGCCCATATTTTACTTCTACCACCTCAAAAATAGTTTAATCGACATCAACACAGTTTAAAGATGAAGTTTCTCACAGCTTCGGCATCCTTAAGATTCAGGTGCCGTTTAGACCATTATTATCTTTCTATACTAAGACTTCTGTTATTAGCTTGATTACTCTCAATTTCGAGAGTAACTGACTTTGTTCGTTTCGTAATGAAGTGTTGCTTTACGACGTAAGCGAGCTGTAATTGGGATTCTCAGAGATTAATCACAATCTTTATACTGAACATAGAGGATGCACGTATTTACCTCAAACTCGTACGAAGAAAAGTAGGGCCATGTATCCCCTGCTCTATTTTAGGTGGCGCACAGAGACCCAATGGACTGGATCTCGGAGATCTGATGGAGTGGGCCTTACAGGGCCCCTGTGGCCAACTGCCCAAAATGCCAACGGACCAACATCGCAACCCGGTAGGCGGAATTCCAATTCAAAGCGTTCAAATCCTACCACGACGTACCCTATCCTAACAATTCTTGCGACCATCCTTATTCCCACAAATTTTGGACTTAAAGCATAGTTACGGTCTGACGTCGCTGAGGTAAGGGGTTGTTAGTGTCACGTGCGGCTCAGCGACTCAGCGGGCGCTCAGCCAAGCCTTGAACAACCATCATGTACCGACTTGCATATAGTACTTCCAGCGACGTGAAGCATCTCTAGTCACAGCGAGGCGCACACACTTTACCTCCAAGAATATTTGTATATATTGTACCCGCAAAGTATCTATCGCTCAAACACGCCAACTATATACTCATCAAGCCAAAATGTACAGATACTACACGTGAAGCCACATTTCAAATCTTCTCCCAAACGCCATCCATGCAATGATGCCCTTCAACCTTACATGCGGCTTCTCGGGCTGTTCGCTTCCTGTTTCCTCCAGTCCCTAAGTTCTCTCGTTCCCATACTCCCTAAGCCACCTTCGCACCTCCGCTCCCATCCTCCAAGTCGTACTACAAGCGTAGTGGCATTATCTGCATCTGTGGAAACTTCTGTCGCAAAGCTGGTAACGTCCCGAGCGCCTTGCTCTGGTGTGCGTGCTTCTTTAACGATATCTACAATTTCCTGGTCGCTAAGAGGGCCGGAGACTCCATCGGAAATAAGAACAAGGAAAGAGTACTCTGCAGGCGATAACTCGATGCGTCGGATCTCGGGTTCAGCAGATACACCAATGCGCTTCGACGCCATGTCGCCGAAGGCGCGAGTATTTGCAAGTCCAGACACTCGCTCTTCGCCGAAAGAGTCAGTCACAAAAGTCGCTGCGTATCGTCGTAGTCGAGTGGCTTCTTGAGGGAGTGAGGGATGATGGTTTGAGGTAAGCGGAACAGCAAGGCCCGTAGCCGTGTCGCAAAGGAGGATTCGAGTGTCGCCGACATGAGCAGTGACGATTGTGGAAGGAGAGGCAGGATGCCAGAACGGCGATGGTGTAGGCGTTGACACGAGTGCAATACTACATGTGCTACCGCCTTTAAATCGTTTAGGACCACCTATATTTTTCCCCGCCTTGGAGGGATGGCCAAGAATATCGTCAGCGTTGATCGCGCGATCAGCTAGGACTGAGTCTTCATCCTTCTTCACGACTTGTGCAAAGACAAAGTCGTAGTCGGCTTTCAGAAATGCGTAGCTAAGCACTGTTTCAATGCCAATGCCTTCCATAGTATCATCTGAGAGACTGGAGTGTTTAAGCTGCTTCTGTTGAACTGATTCCTTCTCTAAACTATGGCCCTGCCCACCGGCTGATAACAAGAAGTATTCTGGCTTGAAGCGTCTGAAGTAGCCCCCTACCAGCTCTTTCCAAGATATGACAAGAGAGCGTTCCAGGCTCTCTGCTTTGAGAATACTATCGGATTGTTTCAGAGGGGGAAATCCGTCAGGTGAAGGAGTCTGGTCATCTGTGCCATTAGGCGGTTTCTCGCTGGTACCTGACTGTGGTGGTTTGATTGGTTTAGTGCCCGAGGCTTTGAGAGTTTTCACGGCATCCAGACTGTCTTTGGCCGAAACTTCCCCTTCAGTAACGGAGCTGCGCTCATCTTTATCACCCATACTACTCGGCCAACCCATGTACGTTTCCGGATTCCCTTTTCTCTTGAGGCTGCTCTCCAGCTCAAACAACCTTGCGCCTTCCTCCACATACTCATGCAATTGTTCCCTCAAAAAGCCGCTACACTCACTTCCACCATGCCCGTCAAACACCCCAAAGTAGAAGACCTGAGGATCTCCACTAGGGCTATCAGCCGGAGTGATTTCATTGCTTACATCGCCCTTCTTACTTCGTGTCAGCGATATCGGCCTCCTCTTTGCAAATGCGGGAATTTCGATTGTGCCTGCCTGATAACTGTCCTCGTTGTACGGTCGACTCCCTCGAGAAAGGGAAACACCAAAATGGTGTTTTGCGCTCTTGAGTGGTATGCGAACAACTGTCATCTCCCGCGACACTCCAACCATTGGAGGGGCTGCTGCAGGAGATCTGTTGCTCCCACGTGGGGTATGAGGAGTCGATTTGTCTCGAGGGAGCTTATGGTGAGGGCCCCCAGCGGATCCCGCATCGGGATGGAGGGAGGAGGAGGGTAGATGGGTTATAAAGTACTCGTGAAAGTGTCGGCGCGGCCATTGAGGGCAGACGCAAGAGCGCGTTCTGCTGGCTCTAGTGATGCGGATTGGTAGAGTCCACATGCTTGAGCGGACGACGAAGGACACATGATGCGCGTGAAGACTGTGGAGAGGTGTTATGTCATTCCTTCAAGGACAAGATAAACAATTCCTAGAATTGGGGGAGATGGCTGGGTATGGACAGTTTGGTGTAGTTCTTGATCGCTTCCCCACACGCATCGGCAGATTCGCGGAGGAGCGGAGACGACTTCCTGCCTCGTCCGGGATCGCTCACGAGTTTACTCAACGCCAAGTTAGAATTTCTCAAATATATTGCTATGAACCAAGTGCACTCTTATCCAGAATCACGGTGCAAGATCCAGAGTGGAATATAGTGCCCAATGACTAAACAAAACGAGGAAAGCAATCCGGAACCTTGGAAGGACACCCTTCAGCAAAGCTCTTCAGCAAGAAATTAAAGAAATCTGGACCCGTTAGAATTCATCCGCCTTGCGTCGTAATTCCCATGAAGCATTAATTAGAAAACAGAATAAAAGCGTCTCCATCAGATGTTGCACCCAGAACCTCACCTCAATTCCACCTCACCAGCGATCAGGAATGTCTGATCAAAGAAAAGAGTCAAGTCTTAGTGCTTGCGCATGATAAGTACCTCCGAGTGATGTACAAGGTCCGTTACAACAGCATTTCCGCTGTAATCAACCTGCACAATAGCCGGTGAGACGCCCAGCAACACCTTGAAGTTGTCCGGATTTTTTGAAACGTGCTTTAGCGTAGTCTGAGGGTCTCCAAGCAGATAATGATTCCGAACAACCATATTGTCCTTCTGGAACTGGGACCCGGAGCCTGGGAAATTGAAATCCCACTTCCTGTGCTCTCTCCGCATCCTCATCGCGATGCGGTAGCCCTTCACAACCAATTCGCGTAGATCCTCAAATGCCTTTGTCCGATGGGTTTCGTGAATGATCGAGTTGAAGATGTCCATCAAGCTGTTGGTCAATTCTTCGGATTTGTCCTTTCTCCAATACCGATACTTCTCCTCCTGATTCATCTCGTTGAATAAGCCAACCTGGTCAGCGATAATAGAGCGCCTAATAGTAGAATCTTGAGCTTGAGCAACGGCCTTGTTCCAACGATCAACAAGATCCATGTTCTTTTGGTGCTTAATGACGTCGTAGCTCTTAAAGATGTCTTCGGCCATTGTTGCTTCGCCAATTCTGCGGTTGATAATGGCAGCAACCACAAAACCCCGGAGTGATAGATCATCAATAAGGTCATCAGTACCCCTCCAATTCCCCATGACAGAAGTTACAGTGCGTACGAAAGGGTTCAGGGAACCCATCCTGGACGGCGTAAGTCTTGCATAACCGTGTCCCCACTTTTCAATTGACCCGAAGTAGTCGCTCAGGAGGCCACGGTATGGTTGCTGTCGGAGATCCGAAGCGGGTGGGCTCTTCAATGCAGTAGTAGTAAGAACCTTCGACTGGGGGTCGTGCAACATTGCCTTGAGTACAGGCGTCTCTGTGCGTATTGGAGGCTTATGTACGCTGAGTGAAGTGCTTGGGGTTTCGGCAAACTTCGCAAACGTTGGAGTCTGCGGCAGTCCAGATTGGAACCCTGTCATTCGGTGGCCAGAATAACCAATTCCATTTTCGCCATGGTGATGGTGGGTTGGGGTCACCGGAACCGACATGGAACGAACCGTAGCTTCAAGTTCACGCACTCTTCTCCACAACGTGTCTGCATTTGCTATAGCTTCATCACGTTCGTTGATAGAGCTCTGTAGCATGGATTTGTACGTCTCAACTTCTTTCTCTGACGATGTGACTCTCTCTTTCAACACTTCAAGCTTTTCTTGGAGAACTCCGTACTTCACAGCTATATCTACCAAGGCTGACGTCTCAGAATGGCTAGGTACGCGAGTGTCGTTATAGGAGGTGATTTTGTGTTGACTCTTCAGAGCTGATAGTTCTGGTCGTAAGCCAGCAGATCTTGGCTCTTCGGCAGCCATATTACTTCGGCCTCCGTGCTTCAGCAGTGGGTACGGAGAGTCTCTAAGCAGCTGCTCTGGCAAGAAGAACCTTGATTTAGGTTCATATTTCAGCTTATCGTAGGAGTGATTTCCGCCATCATACGTATCAATTGACGCTTGCAACATCTTATTGACGTCTTTCGGCGGGGTTCGTGGGTCCTTTGCTGAACTAGGAAGCCGATTCGAAAATGAGAGCCTAGAAACTTGAAAGGGTGCCTCGCCTTTCTGTTCCTTTAAAATTCCCCGATTGGGGCTAGTGTAAAACGGGTCCATGGTCGCTTGAAGGTTGTTGCCATCACATCCAGCGCTACGCTGACCAAAACTTGATTGAAGCTTGTCACCGCTACTAGAGTGACGACGGTTCATAGCATTGCTAGAGCTATTGTCTCTTCTGGGATAGCCGTGCTTTGTGTCCGGGGTCGGAGTTTTTGGCGGTTGCTGGCTTTGGGTTTTGTCAGCTACTCGCCGAGAGCTCTCTCGCTGTTCAGACATGATAGGCTCAGAGCTTTGGATCTGTGAATTTGTGTGTATCGATATCTATGAAATGTGCCGCTGGAGACACTGAACCAAGCCACACCGAGTTGAGGTAAAGGATTGCTAGAGCTAATCGGAGGCAGAATGCAGTAAGTAACTTGAGGGAGCTGTAATAGCAAAGAACTGGTCAGGTCAGTCACCTGCTGCGTTCTTGACCAGGGATCATGGCTTGATATGGTGCGAAAATCATTTGGAAGGACGGTGCCGCGTCTACGCATGACAAGAAGACCAACCTCATAATTCAACGAGTAGGACAGAAAGGAGCTGAGCGAGAAGGGGCCAGGACCAACGTGTTTGGTTGCTTCAAGGCCTGAGAATTGGCTTTGACTGGATGTAAACGCTTACCCAGAATAATAAAATTGACTAACACGGTGTTGCAGGTCTGTGCGAACAGGTATTACAGCTTACTGCAAGGATACGTAGATGAAGAGCCGTTTTGAATAGCGCTTGGAAGAGCGAGTTACGCGTGGTTAATATCGTAACACTTAGGTTATCTTAGATAAGAAGTAGAAAGAATCTTGAAGCTGAGGCAAACCTGCGGCGCTTCACCGAAGCAACTTAAGTCGAAGCGTGATGATTCAAGACCCTAACGTACGAATGGCAGAAGATGATTCTGAGACTTGGGTTGTTGAAAACCCCTATACCACCCTAGATGTAATCTTGAGATTGATGAAGAAGTTAGAGGAATAGTTAGAGAAAGGTGTTGAAGGATGACCATGAGAAGAGCTGGAGGTGAAATCGGAGGCTTGCTTTGCCAGAACACAGCCGAAAATGGACACGCCAAGACAAGCGAAACAAACACATATGGTGAATCTGGCCAGGCGAAAATTTCAAGATGCAGCCGAATGACAAAGATGGTGGTTGAGTGAATAAGCGACCAGGGAACGTCCAGGAAACGAACATAATGGCTACAGAAGTTCCGTACGATGATTGAAAAAAAATATCAACCCAGAAACATCAACCCAGGGGCAATAGATACTGTCCAAATTTTTGCGGAATGACCACATACCTCTGGTATTCTATTTTTATTTGAATTGCAAATCAAGAAGTTTTGTTCTACTCTCATCATTGCCGTTGCACCGCAGGTGCCTTGAGTCTGCATATACATCCCGTCTCTGATAATATCAGCTGGTAATTTTATTGAAAGTAATAGAGGCTTTATTGGCCCACCAATTACTCCTGTTTATTGCTCGATATCTTCATAATCATTAAAGAAATATGCCAGAGGCGGCCTAGAGGGTTCAGGATACGTTGATATAGGCTGTAATTCGACTGGGTTTAATGTCTGTAGAAGTTGGCTATGGATTGTCGCCGGATGTGCGATTGCAATAGGACTGGTAGGCCAATGCGGTCGGCGTTGCTGGAAGCGTAATTAAAATTTGTCCCCAAAGTTACAAGGCAGTAGATCAAGCCAAGCTGTGTTGAAGTGATATTGACGAGATGTTCAGAAGGGTAAGAGGGACAAGGAAAAGCATAGGCTTTCAATCCTGCCGCAATGATGAATGAAGTTGTAAACCAAGCGTGTGCATAAGCAAAGAAGTAATGTTCTCATGTGGTCTAGCGGATGAGGAATAGTAAGAACGATGATAAGTGATACTTTTAAAGAGAAGACAGCGATGGACTTGGCGAATCTGCAGCAGGTGCCGTAACTTGCAGGGATGGCTAGGCTAGGCTTAGATATGATCGTAGACCACATGAAGAGTTTGAGTGTGGCGCAGAAGACGAAGAATTATCTTGAGAAGGGAACTGAATGAATCTTTTCCAAGGTACCAAGGGTGAAAGAAGAGAGAGGCGGACACGGCCTTGAGAAGCGCTTGGGCGGTCGGTTCCAAATACTCGAATTGAATGAAGATGTAAACATGAGTGACGGGTGTAGAGGACTGCCAAAGGAAGTTAAAATGGCTTGTCAAGAAAGTCAAATCCTGATAGTTAAAGTGGCAAGTATAGGTCGATGAGGGCCACGAGGTGTGGAACCAGGGCTTAAATTTGAACTAGTCCATGAAAGATGATTAGAAGTTGAGATAACTGTGGAAGACAGGTAGGGATGGAGCAACATCGGGTATGATGAGGAAGGCAGGATGAGGCATTGGAAAGAAATGGTCGGATGAAGTTAGTAGAGATGGGTAGGACTCACTCGAGGTAGAGGGAGGGGTGGGTAAGTTGATGAAGCTGATATAGTGAAAGAGATGGACGAGGGTGTTGAGGTAGTGGGGAGGTGGAGACATGGTAGACGTAGTGGAGGTAGGAAGAGATAGTTGAAGATGATGGACCGGTAGGTGGAGGTAGTAGAATAGAAAGAATGGAGGGAGGCAGTGTAGAGGAAAGGATGGCTGGAGGCGGTGGGAGATGAGATTGGTGGAAGTGGTGGAAACGAAGGCAGCGGCTCCACCAAAGGATGAAGAGGACAGCCATCGTTACATCAACAAGCAGGCTATATAGAGATGCTGGGGCCCTATTGGTGAAGAAAGGATGCCTAAAGCTAGAAGAGATGACGAAGAGGTAGTGGTGTTGATGAGAGGGGCGCTTTGGTGAGTAGGCCATGGGGCTGTGGTGTGGTACGGAGACGAAAACCGAGACACCGCCCGGCGTAAAATATAAGGAACGTTAAGTGAGATCTAGCGGCCAAACTCACAGTATGGCAAACAAAATCATGTGAAGTTGCGTTAGAAAGCCTTTGTGAGACGTTACCGTCACAGTGTATGAATATGGGTTAGTAAAGTCTCACATTAACAGAAAACGAAGCTGCTGCATAAGGAATGTTTCTAAGATTACTTCTCCTAAAGACTAAGAGATGCCCTATGCCATGAAGCAATTTAGGCATGTCGTACTATGCCACGCAGACCTTTCTCGCAAGACCATAGCTAGTATTGCTTGAGGGCAGATTCCAGAAAACTAAAACGCAAACTTTTAGCTGTTATCATCTCCAATAAGCAAGATCTACTGGTAGGGGATAAGGGAAGGTACGCAGCAACACTCTTTATGTGTGTTAAACGGGATTTATATAAGCCGGAAATCGGAGGCTGCGAATCGCAAATGGCGCTTAGGGTAGCACTCCGCTAAGCGACGGAGACATTAGAACGATTGCTCGAGAGGTTGTTTCGCAATGCAAACCATTCAAGTAATAGAGGATCTGTTGTGTCTCGTTAAATCAGAACTCGGGTTAACAGACTAGTTACAATCATATGAGTTCTAAGTAACAATCAGAGCCCCTTCGAAAATGACGCCTATGAGAACTCCAAGACGCCATAAGAATTTCCCGTATCGAATATTGCCTAAAACCATGTGTAAGAAGGTGTTGTGAGATTAGTCTACCTACCAGCCATTGCCAGGTGGAACCCATCAGAACTCGTGACGGGTCTGCTACATTTCCCTCGTTGAAGCACGAGAGAAGAGGCTGCTGTAGATCTTGTCCACGACTGGTTGGGCAGTAATGATTCTGCCACCAAAGAATCTCCCGTTGAGACCTTTGATCGCATTTTCGCCGCCCTGGACACGGTCAAACTTAAGGTATATGTCGCCTTGACTAGTCGGATCTAGAGCAATGTGAACCACGTGACCAAATTTTTCCTCACATTCATTGCGGACGTCTTCCTCGAGATCTTTGATCCACACCTCGCCTTCTTCCCTAAGTCGACTGTTGGTATACTGTTCTAGGAATTCAAGGGCTCTAACATACTGTGATGGGTCGAAACAATTCTTTAAGACTACGCATCTGCTGGCCTGACTAACAGTAACAGGCAATGGCTTCACCTCAGTGCGAGGTTTAGGCACATTTCGCTTGTCCGCAGTACCATTGGTACCGTTGTTGTCGGCTGGCTCATCTGTTCGGGCGAGTTTTCTCATTAGGGCGTCCCTGCTGTAATTGTTAAAGTTGACGCCAGCAACGTCAGTATCATCGAGAGCACTTGCACCACCGGCGCCTTTGTCGTTGTCTCGGCCTCCGGCGCGGTCAAAGTTGCCACCAGCGCCGCCTGCATGAGCACCGCGCCCGCCGTGTCCCGAAAAGGCAGAGCCCTGAAAAGAAGGTTGGTTTTGGCCTTGGAATCTCTGCAGCAAGTTGGCAGTAGATTCGGGGGTGAACTTATCGTTTCCCAGGCCCACACGGATCGGGCGGCCAGCGAGGTCAAAACCATTCATCTTCTCAAGAGCTTCCTTAGCTTGATTGGGGTCACGGAATCTGAAGGTAAATATTAGCAGCTGCATATCTGACAGGATTGGTTTAACTTACTGAACGAAGCCGTAGCCCCTGCTGCGGCCTTGTTCCTCCTTCTGCAATTGTACAAACTCCAGTTCGCCAAATGGCTCGAAGACATTCTGTAGATCGCTCTCAGTGATACTGAAGTGTATGTTACCAACATACAACCTGTGGAAGGGGACGCCACTAGTGGCGTTGCTACTGCCTTCGCCAGTCCGAGCTTGGCGGTTCTTCTCGGCTTCGGTAAGCTGAGCAATGATAGGTATGCCTAAAAGCTTCTGTCCGGTAAGCTGAATGGCTTGAGGTACCGATTCTTCATCCTTAAACTCGACATATCCAACACTGGGTTATTGTTAGCAAATGATCAGACTAATAGTAGAGGATACATACCCTTTAGAACGACCAGAAACTCTATCCTTGACGATCTGAGCATCCTTGACTGGGCCGACTTTGCTGAAAAAATCAGCTAGCTCCTTCGTTCTTAGACGGGCAGCGAGTTGTTGAACGAAAACCGTTCGCCTATCACGTTCATCCTCGGTGAGTTGAGGAGTAGGGGACTTTCCGTTTGCCCGCGGGCTTGGAGTGCGTCGTCGACTCTCACGACCACGACCACCACGACCAGAATATCCTCGATCCCTATCGCGATCTCGGTCACGATCATCATCGCGGTCGCGGTCGCGTCGGCTCCGCCCAGTCGGTCGATAGTACCTATCACCGTCAGGGGATCTAGTCCTAGTCCGGGCGCGTCCACCGCCACGGTAGAAATCACCACCGGATGAGCGGTAATCTTCACCGTCAACAGAGTCTCGATGGCGGTCACGGCGATGGCGTCGGTCACTGTCGCGGCTGCGACTTCGGCGTCTAGACTTGTGGCTGCCGTTAACGCTGCCTTTGTCGCTCCTAGGAGATTTCATCTCTTCATCACCGTCAGCATCTCTATTGTCACGGCGATTGCGATCACGGCTGCGGTCACGGCGCTTGCGGTCTCGCTCGCGGTCTCGGCTTGAATCTCGAGGTCGTTCCCGGTCGCGCCGGTCAGATCTATCGTTCCTATGTCGTTCATCACGGTCGGTGGACGGGCGCGACGCCTTGGGGTCAGGCGCAATGCCATTGGCCGTCGAATCAAGAAGAGCTTCGACGTCTAAACCTGATGACATGTTGGGTTGGAGGTTGTTCAAGACGTCAAGTAAGTGCGAGGAAGAGGTTCACTGCCTCAGAGTCAGAGTCAGCGAAGTGAGTCGAACAAATGTGCGAACCCTTCAGAAAAGCCAGTGATTCCAAATCTGAGAGTACGCTGTGACTGTAAAATTGAGATCGCATGCAAATTGTAAGTGGGGGAGTGATTGAGATGGTTATTGATTGTGGAGGCAGTTGGATGTTGGGCGGGAGATATGGGGGAGAAGAGGAGGAAGTGGATAAGTCGCAGTCACCAATGGAAGTTCGGTGCGCTAGGCGCTGGAAAATCACGTGATTACAACCCACCCCCACAGCTTCGCTGTAGGTGGTGAATGTCTTGGGCCCACTTTTCAATTGCTTTGTGCGAAGAAATAATGTGCTAAAGGTGAACCTTACTTACAATAAGCATGTTTTATAACAGTAAGGCTATGGTAGTTCTCTGCGCATTAGCATAGGTTTAAGTCATAATATTATGGCCATGTAAAAAGGGGGTTGTTCGGTCGGAAAGCGCACCACAGTATATTCAACCATGGCTGGTGCTAGAATGGAAGCAACTGGGTTTGCGAGAAACTATATACAACAGCGTGATGAACTACAATTAATGCTATAAAGCGATTGAGGTTGAGAAGTGAGCCCACCCAACTCATGCCCTTTTTTATGCAAACTCCTAGGGGACCTGTATCCAGTCATTATTAATGAAGCCGCCACCAAACGCCGTGGATACCATGTCCCAAGTACACCAAAAATGCTGCCCGCTTTTCTCATGCTGCCTTCACGACCTTCGGCGGAGGCATTTCTAGCTCAGTGTTAAACACCCAGTCCCAGAAGCGACTTGTGACGCCGAATCCATTTTGGTAGTCGGCGAAATGATGTCGGAGATGATATTTCTTGAGCTGGCGGTACCAAGCGGGAAGGCTATGATGCTAATCAGCCAATGTGCCTTGGGGAATGAAGCGCATGATACTTACTTTCGATGGTGGAGGAAGTAATGAGTAAGGTCATACGAAATGTAGCCGAAGATCCCTCCACTGAAGACAGTCACGGCGGCAAACCAGTTGTAGGCAAATACTGTATGGGCCAGCTTCCAAAATGGGAATGCCAAAACGACAAAGAGTGTAGGTGGCATAACTAGCCTGTACTTGTCCATAGGCAGGTAATGATGGATCCCGTGAAGCAAGAAGTGCGCTGTAATACCAACACGGTTGTCAGGAAGGTAGCTAGGACCGAGTCAGCATTTGAAGCATCCCAGAAAGCTATATCGGTTCGCTTACTAGTCGATATGGAAGAGGCAGCGATGCAGAATATATTCCACAAGTGTCCATAAGAATAGACCAAGTGCCCAATATGCTGCTGCCTCCAGCGCACTGGCTAGATTCTGGAATCCCAACCAAGTTCCATACATCACAGGCGGTAGCCATATCATAGGAACCACCCACCAAGCAGTCTTGCTCAAGGGCTCTAAGAAGTTGCCGAACAGAGGCGCTGAATCTCCTCCTTTATAGTGCCGCGGCCGATGGACCTGCTCCAGATAGAAATCTTTGCTGAGTCCACCATTCCATATCTGTAAGAACAATGGCCGACTCAGGTCTAAGAACTTGTGCGCCTGATAGTCTGAAGCTGGATCTGTCTCTTTTGACAGGTCTTCTTCAGATGACAGACCAGTGGCGGCGTACACCTGTTTCGAAGGAACCCCATTAGCAGCACCATTCATCTTGAGCTCGGCTATTCCCTGCTTAGATGGCGGCAGAGGAACAATCTCAGCAGGCTTCTGGCTCTTTGTAACCGCATCTAAGGCCTTGTCCATCGCAACGAAGCCCACGAAATGCTCGTCTAGAATTTCATAAGCAGCCACCGAATGCGAATGCGAAATTTCATCCTTCATTATCTCCTCAACATCCTGCCCTCCATGCTCGAGTATTAGGTCGCCACCTCCGGGGTGGTCGTTTATGAAATCGGTAACATCGTAAACTTTTGTGCCTATCGTGACATAGCAGGACTCGGCGGTATTCCTGGACTTAACATCTGCAATAGGTATCGTCGGCAGTGTTCTGGCGGGCATGGTAGTAAACGATTTAAGTTGCAGGTCGAGGTTGGACAAAGGAGGTCGCGAATAGAGGGGCTTTCTAGCAGGCGGAAGAGGCGGAAGCGATGCGCGGAGGGAGGTTGAGACACAGGTACTTCGCTACAAAGGTGAGGGCCAGGAGAGTCCGATTCCCTGTGCATTTCGTCGACCACGCGTTTGGTGGCGAGTGGGCATTTCCCCGACTCCCAGAATTTCCGCCCAGCCCCGATTACTTTACAGAGAGGCCAGTCGAAAAGGAATAGCGCGTTCAATAGCTAAGGGGCCGTTTGGTTGCGAAAGCGTCAGATTTTGAATCTGAACTGAAAGCCCGGCATTCCTGATTTGTCACGCGTCCGTGGCTTTGTAAATTGCACGGGCATGTGCAATCTAAAGCCTTTCAGATTAAGCTAAATTCTGAATCAGAAGGAACATTAAAAATTAGTGGCTGTGGCTCCATTTTGAGACTCAGATTCAAAATTTGCAACCGAACGGCCCCTAAATTTTTCAATTTGGAACGCCATATTAATTTCCGGGATATATCTCACGCAATATATCTGGCGTGCATCAGGAGCCACAGAAGGGAATTTTCAGATCTCATTACGCCACGTTTTAGCTAGGAGCATCATATACATATTCCAGAAAAATCTGGAGTGCAAATTGTATTCTAGGGAGCTTTGGTAAAAACTCCAGCGTCCCCGGCTGCCTTGCAATTAACCACTCGGCCACCGCGGACAGACATCCAGTACCCATTGTCTTGAGGTATTAACCAATTCTCAACAAAAACCGTAAATCATCCAAGCCATGCATCATCCAAGCCCACCTAACAAGAAACTAATTATCAAAGTTAAAAGTTCCCTAAGAAAAGAATGAAAAATGCTCCGAACACCCTCCAGTGATAGGCAAGCAAGACCATCAGCCGCCATAGCTCGTAAACATCCCGATCCTTTTAATTTTTCCTAATCGTAATATGAAGAATGAAAGTATGCAGTGTCGCAGACATATTCGCAAATATATCTCAACCTTGAATAAACCGTAGATAGCCAAACCTAATTTTTGCCCATCCTCTTTCTCTCAGCCAATGAATATTAGTTTCCCTACATCCAACAGGGTGCGCCTCCGTCTTGTGCCGCAGACTGAAAGTCGTAATCTCCCAGACCAAATGGCGTCTCTAGCATGTCGGGAAGATTGGTGTCCCACATCATGTCATCCCAGAAGCCGCTAAGGTGGCCCATGGTCGATGGATCCGGCCAGACACCCATGCCAACCCCCGGCCCCATCGCTAAATTTCCGACATCTTGGACTGCATTGGGATCGAGACCTTCTATGCTGGTGAAATTCCCATATTGTGGTTCAGCGGGGTCGGCTGCAGCTGCCTCCGCTGCACTGGCGGCAGCGTTTTTGTATGCTTCGTAAAGTTTCATGACGGCGTCGAGGCTGCGTTTGGCTGCTATGCTGTACGGCTTGATGCGATCCAAAAATCTCAGTGCTGTTTCAACCGAGTTGCACCATTTTTCAACTTCGTCAGGATTGCTGCTATCGCTAAACAAGCTGACCAATGGCACCATAGATGCCTGGAACGTGAACCACACTGCATTCCAGCCTGATATGAGATCAGCCGGACATTTGTTAGAGATATCTTCAATGGTCTTTGCCGCAATTATGCGGCACTTTCCAACCATGACTTTCTCTTCCGCACTGAGACCGGCAAAGGGAGTGCGCCGAAGGGCAGTAGACAGTAGTACAGGCCGATGGAGCACGATACGGATGTTCTGATACCGCCATTTCATCACAAGACGTACTCTTTTCAGGAACGCCGGACTAGGTTCCTCGGTGTTTGAAAGAATAGACGGGAGTTCGTCATGCCACCGAACTATATCAGTATCCAGCTGCGCCATCTCTTCATATTTGAGCAGAGGCTGCTCAACAAGGCGATCTTGTATCCTAGTTCCAATTTTACAAAATTCACTGTTATAAATTAGAGGAAGTATTCTCAACTGCTTAATGCCCTCAGAACTGTTTGGCTGCGCGAAGAGATGAGCCTGTACGGATTATCTTAATTATCGCTCAATGAATTGTGCGAGTAAAGCGCAACTTACGGGATTCGTGACTTTTCCAGGCGGATTGACTGTAATCGATGGTCCCATTCTCCCTAGAGATGGACGTCCAGTCGTGGTAGAAGCCCATGAGTCGAGGCAGAACAAGCTCCACCATATCCTTCTCCTCATTTCAGGACAGATCGCATCCGTCTCTGTGGAAGGTAATATGTTCGGAGTATTTTCGTTCCCGTGTTGCGAAGGCTCAGAATATTCCCTATGTAGTCCTAGAGCAGTCGCCATCCGGAGAGTGCCACCCATTAGAGAATTAGCTTCGTTGGGCCGGTTCAGATAGTGCATATAGTATCCGCTCATCATCGCCAATGCTTGCAGCACTTCGAGGTTGCCGCTGCCAAAGGATTCGAGGGAAAGATGCTGTCTAGAGCGCGTAAAGTAAATGTAGTGAGCTTCGTTGTCTGCTGTTGACGACGCCAGAGAGCCCAATGCAAAAACCATATTAAGCAATGCCAGCCAAGGCGAGTCTTTCCTATCTCCATATAGATATGTGTTCCGGAATTTATCTTCCTCAATCATCGGGAAGAATAAATGCACACGCTCAAAATAGCTGTCGATGAGTTCCTGGCCCTCCAGCACTGGAGGAAAAGCAGTCGGGCTGTCGCTTAGTAGTTCGGGAGGCGGCGAATTACATCGACTGGGCGGGGCAGTATCATTGTAGTTGTGGACAATAAACGAACGCGCCTGAGGCGCACACCTCAAAATGACTTTTACAGCCGCAGTAATGGATGAGATGCCAACATATGAAGAGGTGCGATCCACAGACATTGACAGTCCATTGACATCGTCGGAGATGCCCTGGATTTTGTCCTGGTGCTTGCGTGCTTCGTCCCATTCGGGTTCTTCTGGAGGAGCCTGCTCGAGGACGTCCAGGCTGTCTGCTTCATCAGATCGCGGAGTGGCTCCGGGTATAGTTTGCGGATTGGAGCTGGAAGGAGAAGTAGCGGAACCGGCTGGTAGCGAGAGAGCTAGCTCTAAGAGCTCTTCCCGGGACAAAGATATCAGAGATTCGAGATATTTAGAGGGAAACAAACGTGATAAAATCGTCTTATACTGCTCGATGGAAGTGGATAGCTTGTCCACTAATCTGCACTCAGCTTCAGCATGGTCGCAGGACAAGCTAGAGACACTGAGCTGCTTACTTGCGGGATGGGACTACGCGTTGCGCAGGCTTCGAATACCCGCAGGCTTCTGGATGCTGGTACCATTGGCACTGACCACACGGCTGCGTCCCATCACAACGAATTTTGCGGCGCCGACATTCGACGCAAGCATTGCTCGTGGAAATGCGCCTGGAGCCCGATGATCGCGCGGGTTTGGCGGCCTCCCCACCGCCACCGTCCCCGGGACCTGGCGATCTCAAGGCCACGGAACTCTGGAAGGTGTGAAACATGGGCGTATTGGAAGCGTGGCTTGGTAGGAAATGGGAGGGCTAGCTGATCGAGCACGGCATGCCGCGCCAGGCGTTACAGGAGGGCAGAGCAGCAGGATGGAGATTGTAGAAAAAGTCCAGAGGCTCTGTTCTGCGAACGGGGGCGAGAGGTCGCAATTTTGAGCCTGCAGGTGACTGACTGACTTGCTCGATCCCCAGACGAATTTCCATCAGCGCGATGTTAAAGTACTTTGGGCTAATAGCTCCCCCGCAGTATAACCCCCAGGCGCCAGGGTCTTGGAAGTGAGGAACGGCTACCGTTTGATACAAGCTCCCACCGGTCACTTAGGGAGGGCGGCATGACAAAAGCGACAAGCGAGATTGACACGATTCGAGAAGCTTTTACACCATCAAAGCCTTGCCAGGCCTGCATTTCACTCGGGCACTCGCAGCCGGCGAAACACGACATCTGCACTGAATTTAAGGGGAGCGAGGGCCGCACTGAGGCATGCACAGCGTGATGCCCACTTACCGGCGGTCCACATCAAATCCGGGACGGCAATGCGCTGCTGCTGCTGGCGTCGTCAGACCGCCATATTAATATCACAATCTTAGCTATGCGCAGGTATGGCGCAAGCTGGTCGAATCGCCCTGCCTCGATCCTTTCCAAATCATGCTAGGCACTTTAATTGACCTATCATAATATTATCTGATGTACCCCCCAATATGCTTCTCCAACTCCCGAACCCTGTCCTTAGCAGATCCCACCACGCGCCTAGTGTCAGATCGCCGTTGCACCTCAGAGCCCGCTGACTCGCCCGCATACACGCCTGCATCCACGCCTCATTTACGCCTTTCGCCATTCTGTAAACACGCGACTCCTCCCAGGCACGTCCGCCGTAATGCATCACCGTTTGTCAGGTGAGGCCACGGATTCACGTCCGCCCAAGATACGTCCAGCGTAGTGGTTGGTCGTCTGCTGCCAGGTTCCTCACTCGGATAACCTGCTCGTCGCCTGGCACTACATCAATAGCGCTGTCGTTGACGAGTACGCCTGCCCGTTCTTCAAACACCAGACCCTTGGTGGGTCTGCATGCTTTCACTAAGATGGTCTCTCCGCGGGAATACACTTCGACTCCTCTGTCCTCGAAGCCGAGGTACTTGAGAGGCTGAGGCCAATCAACGTCGCGGGAGACGATCTCCCCGTCGATCCATATCCTTGCAGCGAGGACGTGAGGCTCTTCGTTGACATTGTCAATGGTCCCTGATAGCACATCCGTTGTTCCGTTCGCCGCGATTTTGATGTCCTTCTTCGTTATGGACTCCTTAATCTCCTGGCCAGTCGCAACCGAGATGAATCTAAGTTCGACGGTCGCAGTCACCCCCCCCAGTTGACTGCTTGCGACCCATAGTTCGAAATTGCTCGATTTCGGTACGCGAGCGTGAACCACACTCCAGTCATGGTGCGCTCGCTTCACTGCGACGGCGACGGGAGCGAGTACCCTGCGTATGGCATAATATGCGGGTTTTTTGCGCAGGAAATAATCCACAATCGACCACGATGTGACTGGCCAGCAGTCGTTGAGCTGCCACACTAAGGCCCCTCCGCAGAATCGCTTCTGGCCCCACTGGCGACGCCAACCACGGTACCCGAACATCAAGGCCTCGGCTTGGGATAGTTGAGTCAGGTGGATAAACGCCTGCCCGGGGTTAATATAGAATTATTATTGCAAAAGCCACTAGAACTGTACCCACCTCCAAGTCGGCCTGAGCCCTGAAGTTCTCGACCAAGTATGTTGCGATGCGCCGCTCGTGACCATCCGCTTTGTTGTGGAAGTCCAGCATGTGTGACTGCGGGTAGAGTTGCGTGGGGTCTGTGCAGTAGTACTTGATGGTATCGATGTGAGGGAATGCTTCCATACCAAACTCGCTGTTGAAACGCCCGCCGAGGGTATCGAAAATCTGGTACTTTTCTTGTGTGCCATGCCAGACTGTGGAAATGATCAGTTGGGAACTTGGCGCGAGAGAGATCGGCCGGGCAAGTCTAAGCCTATGCTCACCATTCCATTGATGCATATCGCCAACTTTTGTGTTTGATGTAATTAATCCATCGCCCCAAGGGCTGCCAGGGTGGTATGGTACATGCGGACTTTCTGATGCGACCACCTCAGGCAGTAGCTGCAAATGAAGCTGCGTCAGAGCGGCTGATCCATGTAAAATGGCACTACCCGGGATATCCGCTTACCTTTTCGTAAATATATCTCGCAGGAAAGTTACTTTTCAACCAATTCTTCGGGTTTTTGTCTTCGTAGTCATAGGTTAGACCGAACTGCTCCTGGACTTGGTAATCCTCGTTGTTTCCAGCGTAGATCACGATGGAAGGATGATGGCGGAGTCGGCCAACATTTGCCACACATTCTTCACGAATCGACTGGAGGAAGTCGGGCCATGCCGGGTAGTTGCCGCATCCAAACATGAAATCCTGCCAGACGAGGACTCCAAACTCGTCGCAAAGATCGTAGAAGATGTCCTCTTCCCAAATCCCTCCACCCCAGATTCTAGACGTTCGGTTAGAATTTCTTAGCAATTTAGAGCCCTGGGCAGTGGCAACGTGTCACCGGGTAATTTTCATACCTTATCATGACTTGATAACCATCGACCATCATCTCTAGCCACTTGCGGTACTTTTCAGCCGTCACCCTTGGCGTAAAGCTGTCTGCTGGGATCCAATCGGATCCACCACAGAACACGTCAACGCCATTGATGCGGAAAAAGAAGGTCTTACCGATGTCGTCGGGCTGCTGGACCAGTTCGCCTTTGCGGAAACCAATCCGTCGGGTCGCGGAATGCAGATCAACTTCTCCCGTTGAAACTGTGGCAGTCACTTTGTACAATGGTTGAGCGCCATATCCATGTGGATACCACAGTTTGGGTTCGTTCACATGGAACTCTACCTTAGCTATACCATTGCTATCGACATCCGCAGAACCTTTGAAAACCACATTGTCTTCAATCTGGGCTACGAAAGCAACGGTCTTGCCTGATAAACCCTCGACCTTCCCCGTGATTGTCCCGCTTGCAGATTTCAGATTAGAATCCAGCTCGTAGTCGATTCGAAGGTCAGCAATCCGAGAGTGGTAAGCCTCTAGCCGCACTGGTCTCCATGGACCACTAGTGTTCAGCACTGGTCCCCAATCCCATCCCCTAAAACATGTCAGCATACTGAATACTATCTCCTCCAGTCACATTGCGACCTACCAATGGTATTGTGCCTTCCTGACTGCCAGCCGCGCCATGTCGCCGTTGAATCCGACCCACATGTGCTCCGGATGCGCCTCTTTAATCTCAATTGCTCGCAGTCTTGCTGAAGCAAAATCGATCTCAAGAACATTATCCGATCCGGACTTCAATTTTTTCGTCACATCAACGCGGTGAGGTATGAACATATTGTCGCTGACAAGGATGGTTTCCCCGTTGAGCTTGACGGTGGCGAAGGTGTCCAGGCCATCGAATGCTAAAACAGTTACAGTGCCTTCCGCTGGAGAAGCAATTTCTGGTAGCATGGTTTTGTAGGTCCATGACTTGTCTGCAACCCATTCTGCTTTCAGCTCATTGAAACCCAGGAAAGGGTCCGGAATCCTAAGCAGTTGCCGAGGTCAGCCAATGCCTCAAAGTATTACGGTCGATTCCCGCATGTAGAGAGCATACTTCTCGTGGTCGATGAGGTCGAGGTAGACATTCGTGGGGACTCGAGCAACGGGGAGCCAGGCATCCTCGCTAGGATCATCGGTCTGCTTGAAGGACCATCCGGAGGTCAAGTCATGAATTGTCAATGCTTGAGCCATGATAAGGCGATTCAATGTAGAGGAAACGGCACAGAAATGAAGCTCTAAGCAGACTTTAGCGACCAGACTTCTGCCAGGCGTATGATGGACCAGTCTCACTACATATAGCGCATTTAATCGATTTAGACACGGCAAACTGGAAGGCAGGACAACCGGAGCAGTTATTGCCGTTCTTTCTCCATTGAGATGGTCTGCAGCGCCATTGTCAGCGGAGCACCAGAGGCTGGAGTTAGCGAACGATTGTTCCGTTTCAAAGAGGGTTTAGTGAGTCGTCATTCTGCAGAGAGATCTGAAAAATTAAACCAGGCTAACCTCGCAATGAGCACCGCACGCTTGCTGGTAGAGGAGCGGGAACAGATGCTACACGAGACGGGGAGGACCCTCCGTGACCAACCGTCGTTGGTGAGAGCTCAATGGTAGAATCGTCCCGGTACTGGTCAAGGCGCCAAGGCGGAATCAAGCCACAGCTCCGCTCATCACCGGTCCTTCCGTGTACCAGCACAATAGAGCTGCTCAACGCTGCAGATAACCCACTTCGGCTACGTCTAAATCACTCCATAGCTTGTCAGCCTACCTTGTTTGTACATTGCAGCACACCAATTTTGATTTTAGGAAAAAGGAAGCGTTTGAGGCCTCAACATTTTGTTTTGCCCTCCCGGTCATTTCCTCCGCAAGCACAGGCACGCATCTGCAAGTCACACGACGTCGTCTGGGACAATGTATATGAGAGCAAGTACAAGTACAATCAAATAGCAATATGGAAAGCTGTATGGCTGGCTATAGAGCTAGTACCGAGCGCGAGGTAAGCCCCATCTCATCACCTTCATGCTAGAATATCCGGGTCCCAATAGATAGAATTTAGTGTCTGAAACAGTCTCGGCGATGGAGCTATGCTTTTCTCTCCCATATACCGCCAGCGGCTATCCAAGGCAATTCAGGCGTGCAATCCAGCCGGGAAGGACCGTGAGCTCGGTCGTCGGCCTAAGCTGATCATCCCAAGAACGCGTCGCTGCATAATCGATTATGGCGGGGCAGTAAGTCATCGACTGTCACCCGCCCGGGTCTGATATTGTGGAACAGCCTCCGCCAGGGCCTCTCTGTGGTCTGGCACACATCGTTGTCCTAGATTTCCTTGATCTTTCTGGTTAGCCATTGCTTGGTTTCTGCTGATGCGATACTTATTACCAGGCTCACGCAACGACGCCTCGGCATCCGGACGGCGATTGATCTAAGTGGCAATGAATCTGAAAGCCCTCGCGGTACTGTACCCACAGCACCTTGTTGCCTACCATTTATCACGAAGCAGAGGCGTTGGAACCACTCGTGTTAGAGAGTGATATCTCTTCCCTAGGGTTATAATACCGGTAGATATACCCTCAAATGTTTCACACCGACTTTCGGCAGATGCGTACAATGGATATATCGGTAAATGTCAAGATTACAGGTGCATTACCAAAACCAGTCGTCGTACGTGGCTATTAATGCCTCGGGCTGCTTTATCATTTACCAGAGCGTTCACAGCAGGTTCCATAGGCATGACCGTTGGCATCTAGTATCGTGAGCACTTCATGGCAATTATCCATGAAATATATGGAGTGAGATCATCATATCAAAACCATTCTACAGAGGAACGCATTGTTGCATTCAAGTAGACGTGTCTAACAGGGGTATCTAAGACAAGGCAAACATTTCAACTAAGAAACTATACAGGAACCCAATCTTCCAGCGATTGGTCATCCATGGAATTCCAAAACAACCAACTCCGACAAGGCCGGCTTTTCAAAAATACGCGCAAGCAACACGGCCTGCTCAAAATACTAATGAGATCAGGAAACTGCAACCGGCGATCGCTAGTGCAATCCCGAAGGTAAAGCAGCCAAACCCGCTGGTCCGGATTGCAGCACTTGTCGTCATATTAAGATGGATATATTCACCACCACTAGGAGCCTGTCCACCTTGAGCCAGCTGATGCAGCTGTTGTGACTCCGCAGCCAAAATATTGGTGGAGCGGGCACCAGGACAAAAGATGACTTGAAATCCAGCGCCGGCCGGAATGATGAAGGTTGAAGTTTGATCGTCAAATGCTAAGTAAAGGTTAAAGTCAGCACGATTCCAGAATCAATTGTAAGTGAAAAAAATCTTAGAGATCATAGTTTGTCGGCCACAAAAGATGAGCGATAGCTAGAGAGAATCTTAGAGTCCTTTTGAAAGGATCTGCAAACTTGAGAGTAGCATAAGTAATCACTAGGTTGGCAGGTGCTTGGTGATCCATGATGTCCGGTGCAGCAATCAGCAGCGTCGTTATATTTCGCGCAGGCGGAGTAGCAGGGGTCGAATGCAGGACGTTGGATATTATCGTCCGGGTACGGGTATACTCCGTCACCTGGCTTGCTTGGTGGATTCACCTGCAGATCCCATGGACACCAGCGAGATACTTGCTGGTCGTCAACCTTTTCGTCGAAAGGAAGTGGATAGGAGCTATTTGTTCCGAGGAATTGCTGGTATCCACTGGTGTAAGGGTTGTATCCCTTCTGCTGCAGGAGGCCCACTGTGCCCTGGCATGAGGGGTTGGTCAGATTTGGTGGAATGTCATCTAGGCTAGAATTGGCGAGCGGTTGCATGACTATAGCTAGAGGAAGGTTGTACCCATCAACCAATGAAATATCATAGTAGATATGGCCATCGCCTGCGTCGAATGTAAATTCGGCAAGTGACACTGGAGTATCTCCCTGAGACTGAGTCAGAACCAACTGTGCTGAAAGTAGTAAACACTCATTCCTACCGTAACAACACAGTTAAAAGTGCTGTTGCAGTCTCCTGTTCCGCATGCGTTCCCGCCCCCATTGTTCCCAGGGCCAGTCCCATCGCTATTAAAGGAACAGTTAGTTCTTCCCCATACACGTCCTTGCCAGTCCTCAGAGACGGTTTGGTTATTGCTGTCTCCTGGGTCCAACTTGAACCCGGTTTGAGGGGGTCCCTGTCCAGATTGCGTTGTAATACCTGGATAGATGGTTTCTGGGCAGTAATTCGTGACTATGAGTGGAGTGTTAGGGTCCTTTCTTCGATTAATTCTCCGTGGAGGAAAGCGTTTCATATGATGTAGGCCATCTGCGACTGGCAAGCTTGAAAGCGCCAAAACGACGGTACAGACGCGCAAGAAGTATGCAGCATGACGGCTCAGAGTGAAACCTTCCGTGCCTTTCAGCGAAATCATGGTTGATATCCGCAGGCATGAACATCTCTTGCGAAATACGTGTCTATCCAGTGAAGGGTGGAACAGTTCTAGGACTGGAATGCTCTGTCTATTAAGTAGTACAAGATGCTTTAAGAATTAGCTAGCAGGCGTAGAGGTCTACAAAAGGTGTCAAAGGGTATAAAAGAGGTGTAGGACGGACGACGGCCAGCGTTGGTTAAGAAAGCAAGAAATGCTGTGAAAGACGATCATCATCAAATGGAGTAGTTGGAAAGCGCTCTGGAGTGGTACAAGGGGGCTACCTGAGCGGGCCACCAGCGCTCCCTGCTAGCGTTGGCGTGGTTTTAGCCATACGTATGGCTCATAAGTAGTAATCCTTAAATTACAAAGGTAAAGAAGCTGCCAGAATACGTAGGTAATATGAGGGAGCGTTGCCTCGCTGTAATTACTGCAGATGGAGGCCCTACAAAATACTGAATAAGCACCTGTTTTAATGTGGCAATGTGGCGATGTAAGCACTAGCAGGAGGCGCTTGCAGGGAGCGCTGGTGGCCCGCTCATGTTACCCCCTTGTACTTGATCTGCTCAAGCCTGGCAGCCGAGTGACGTTATTGTCCCTGCGCAGCCACAATGATGGCCATAGCGCTAAACCTTTTACAGACTGGCCGTCCGCTTCCTTCCTTGGACCCTGTGGTGCTCTCATACAGCGCTTCTTAAAAGATAGCACTCCACGCACTTTAGCACGAGATAGCGACAAGGGTCTAGCAACCAAACATCATCATCAAGTCTTTCAGCACAAGCCAAATAATAAATAGAGTTTTTTTAGGATCAACCTTGTTACAAAATCCAAATTCTTTCATCCAGTATGATCGCAACAACTAAAGAAGCCAAAGAACTCGTATTACTACTCTATGCATTCGCATAATATTGACAATTCATGTATGGAAATAAGAACGCCCGTATTGTATCTAGAAAATTCAGCCGATTCCGTCAACCAACTATGGTATCAAACGCTTCTCTCTTTCCCGCAAACAACACCCTGCGTCAGACCAGACTTCTATAGGACTAAGAATGCGGCTAGGGCAGCGTATGCCATACCCAAGAATCCAGTCTTCGCGGCGCCGAGTAGCTTGCCGGGTGCAGCATTCGTTGTCTGTTGGGCTATTGTGGACGAAGCAGTGGTGGCGGCCGCGCCAGTCGCGCCACCCGATGCTGCTGCTGCTGTCAATGTTGCGAGTGATGTGGCACCTGCAGCTGCAGAGGAGTTTCCGCCAGAGACACTACCACCGCTATTTTCGCCAGGCGACAGATTCTCAGTCGCCAGCTTCGCGAGAGAAGCGAATGCCGCGACGGTCTTGTTGCCGGATGTTGCACTACGCAAGGAATTAATGTCAGCAACCTAGAATGGAAAAGGGATAATAATAAAATAAAAAAAAAGGAACCTACGCGTTGATGGCTCCCACCATACCCGCTTGGCAGTGTGTTGCTTGGGAGCAGTAGAACCATGTTGGGGATGTATCCATAACACGGATAGTGAATGTTAGAATGTTCTTCGTGTCAGTGATTGTCCGATTCGTCGGCATAAAGCCAGAGAAGAAAGCATTCGTCTTGTTCGGCATGATATTTTGAATAGGTATACATGGGTTGGCGAACGTGGATTGTACGACTGAGTGGTTCTGGACTGGTCGATTAGTGAAAGATTACGAAAGGATGAAAGAGACTGACCTTTGGGTTAAACTGAAACTGGACAAGATCTCCTACAGCCGCGATAACGTTGTTCGGAGAGAAGGTTAAACTCCCGTTTGAACCAACTTGCACTACATGAACAGTTTCCATGCCCATGCTAGCAGCCATAGTGGGAGTAGCAGCCATGGCAGCTGCCGCTGTCGCGGTCATCGCCATCTCCGTACTCATTCCCATTTCCGCTGCCATACTTGTGTACATATTTGTCGCAAGCCCATTTCCTACTAAAAGGAGAGAAGTAGCAATGCTCTTCATGAAATGCATCTTGAAAGAGTCTAAAAGGAGCGACGGGTAATTATGTTGAAGTGAGCGTGGTTGTGAAATAAATATTGAAGGCGACTAGCGCTTTAGACTGGACTCGCCAGTAAGAAGAATATTAAGGCAAGTAAAAGACAGAGATAGAGATGAAGAAGTAGAAGAGAAAGACGGAAGATGAGGTGTGAAGGAGAGAGCAGTACGATTGAGCCAGACCACCTGGCTGAAGGCGGTTCTTAAGGCATGAACAGAGTCATACAAGTAGGTTAGAGCATCGTCACGGAGGCACGTTTGAAGCTGCGCCAGGGATTACGATACACTGTGGGAGAGGTCTGCGACATGAAAGATCTGTTCCTGCTTCAGCCACTTCAACCCAAGATCCGCTTCCGAGTTGTTCTTTTCGCAGAGCGCTTACTACTACCGTAGGTCACCAAAGGAGAGTACTACATCCCAAGCCACCAAAATTCGAGTATTTTGCCTGCTTCACCGAAAATTCCATGATTTTGGGATTTTTCTTTCTAGTACAGTCATTGCGCGTTGGAGGACTGTTGTAATTCGTTAAAGATGTGGTCAAGGTGTCAAGGTCGATGAAGCGATCCCTGTTTGAGATGCGTTTGAGGCTGCAACGACCTTAAAATACTCCAGCCTTGGGAGCCGCCGGCACCCTCGAAGCCGCATAACAGGGCTTTAAATAAGTCCACAAAATTCATTCGCGAAATTACGCGGCGGTCAAAGATTCGGTCTCAATGCGGCTTCAAGGCCACGCCGACACCGCATTTTACTTTTCTTTAGCGGCATTCATTGTGTCTCTAAAACCAGTATGTCCACGCAAAATTGATGCCCTCATAATAAGATTATGGGGAAGTTAAAGCAACCTTAAAGGCTAGACTGGTATGAAGTCTCTCCCAGAAAGCCCAAAGTCAAAGCGTTCCTCTGCTTTCGATGGAAGACCAGGAAGCCGACTACGGATATCCTAGAGTGAGATTTTGTACTAGTGCTTGCCATTGTCCTTGAATTCAGGGCACTGGTGCAGGAAGAGAGGCGAGTCTGCCTCAGTTGCCAACATGGGATGCGACATCCGACTCTCCGTGAGGAAAAGTGGAGGAAAACAGCCCGCATTTATCTGCAGATGCTGCGCCACTCTTAAAATGTGTGATGTTTCGCAATTGAAGAAGGAATAACGTGCCCAGGTCTTTCAGCGTCCAAAGGAATCGCAGAAGCTGGAGACCAGGCGCGAATAATATACGGTAGAGCTAGGGGTTGGGACAGCACTCGCTAATACACCCATACGCAAAATGTGATCGCGCGACCTAGAAATCTAATACCAGCTGTGGTGCTAATTTCTCCAAGTCTTCGACCTACCCACACGTGAGTTACCATCTAAATCACTTGATTATTTATCGGAGCAGACTACCTGCAGAAATCCATCGGAGATCCCACCACCTCGAACGGCGTCCTCTCTTTCGAAAGCTGCCCGCGCAACAGCTTCTCGGACAAATGTCTCCATGTACTTGCCAACGACGGACATAGCTTCCTTCTGAATTTTCATCTCCTTATCCTCGAATCCTTCATGCAACAGTCTCGCAAGGAGAGCGGGCGGAATTGCAGGCCTGGTTAGACCTTGTGATGCAGTAGATTCAACAACGTTGGTATTCGAGGGACCCGGTCTGGGTTGGCTTATCTCTTCGTCTTCCATCTCTTCGTCCTCGGCCTCTATGTCATCTTCATCCTCTTGCTCAGAAGATGATATCAGAGTTGCTGCGGAATGAAAACTTGGTCGTGAGGAGGTCACCTTCTTAGAGACACCAGAGGTACGCGGTGCGGCGTTGTTCGATACGTGTCGTGCAGGATTTGAGGTCGCTGCTGACTGTGCTGGCGGTTTCACAGGACGAGGTGGCTTAAATGCCGGGCCTTTGCGCCGTACAGTATTGGAAGAAGATACGGGTGGCATCTTACCCGTTGGAAATTATCAGTCTTAGAAAATGTTTGGGGATGGATGGTGGAGAGGCCATTTTCGGTGGAGCAGTACCTAGTCTAACATGTAATCACGTGATCTGAATTATGTTGCCCAGGTAGAACTTATATTTTCATCCTTTGCTTAATAAAATCATGATTCAACCATCATGGGACTCCTTGCGCTTAATCTGCTTGCCTATAAACACTACAGAGCTCCTTCAAAGAAGTTGACCTTGAGCATCCTCCCTAACAAGCCCCAAAGATGGAGCAACTACCGACCCTGACATGAATGCTCAATAGCCTAGTCGTAACCCTTACGGGAAATAAAAGATCAAGACACGCTTCCTTCCATATATTTCACTAACCACCCCTTATTCCAACCTAATTCTCAGACTACGAAAGTGCGACACTGCACCGGAGAAATTCTTTCATGGACATGAACATAGATTTCTCCATAAATAAGGACAAGATGCTAGTTAAAACTAAGCAATTAAGCGAGTTGTCAGACATCTACATGGGAGGAGACCAAAATTGTACTCATGAAGCTCTGGAGAAGCTCTAGATTGCAGTTTAGGCTGTGGCATCATCGCTAGAGAAACCCACCACTTTTGCTATAAGAATAATGGCCGAGTCTCTTCGCAGCGCTATTTCATAGGTTGCGATCGAGAACGAGGTGGTTTGAGGAGGATGGGAAGTCGAAGACTGAAAATGAACTGGCAAACCTCACGAAAACCCACTCTAGCCTTCTTGATCGGTTTACACGAGTGCTCAAGTCGAGAGGAATTGTTTCGGAAGCTAGCCCTAATGCCTACAGGGCTAATGATAGGATGTGAGCTCTCTTGATACTAGGCCTAAAATTTTGTTCAAGATACCCAGCTGCTTGTGGATTTCTATTCTGCTGACATATTGAAGATTCGACAACTAGGCACCCGCGGTTCTCAAGGTATCAGATATCTTGCCAACTTTGAATATCGAGAACCTGAAAGTGTCATCAGCTTGTTTCCCTTCACGTTCGGCTCTCGATGTGGAAGCTCATAGAAGAGCAGCCACGCGGGCGCGATGACTTTAGTAACTTCATGACATTTTATAGGGCTGTGCCCCCGAAGTGGGTTACTGTGTATTCAGCTTAAAAGCAGCTTAGCGAAGATATAAATCCCAAAGGCATTCTTCCCGTTGACGTCGGAGGTGGGTAGGGACATAACTTACAAGAGTTTGTTCGTATGTAGCTTTCACGCTTGGCTTTGAAGCAGCTGTTTAGTGATTATCATTGACGGTTAGCACAACCAAAAGGGGGGTTGGCTGGTAAGTTTATTCTGCAAGACCCGCCTGTTGGGCTCTAGGGCTCATCGGGAGTGAGGGCGGAAGAGCAGCAACGGCTAGCAATTAAACAAATGTCCTATAATTTCTTCACACTACAGTTAGCCAAAGGGTAAGACTACGCCGAGCCAATCATTCACTCAAAGCTTTCTAGACAGATGCTCGGGCATGCTTGTTTCATTTGAATTTGCACAACCGGGCTGACAAAGAACCTCGTCAGATTTTGCAGGACACTGTGTTTGCAATGAACAAAGATTACTCGAAAATATCTGTCATTGATAAAGCGGTACCAGATCAAAGAGCTCTAAGACTAGATGTATGGCTAGAGCGGATAGCCGCATCGGCAAGGGGGCGCAGCCGGAAAGACTTGGCAGGAGCGTGTTAGATTCTTAACATCTCTCATTGAAGTCGAATTGGCCGATTGGTTAACGGCGCGAGGTCGTCATGCCATGTAACAAGAATTACAGTTCGATTATATGGAGGTATTTATTGGCAGGTGGTAAAGTTAGGTTTCTTAGTAGGCTGTTTCAATTCAGCCAGAACTGACCGCAGGACGTGAACAAGGTACAACCAAACACGAGACCCAATCACTTGAAGCGGATGCGTGCGACGTTGCCCAGCATTCCCGTGTTCGCGGAGGACCTGCGACAGGGAATAGGCTAGCCATTAGTACATACAACATGGATTTGAAATTGACTGCTGCTGAGAATGATTTTGTTTGTTTATGAGAAGAGAAATCGACAAATGTATGAGATGTGTGATTGAAATACCAAGCATTGCACAAGTGTTGCCGGCAGCCCCGTGCTTGTGCTTGTGCTTGCTTCTAGGACTTTGGCGAGAATTTGGCGAGAATTTGGCGAGACTCTTTGGGGTCTCAACCAGACCGACAGGTAGACGGACCGTATGTTGTTGGCCGCCAGTGAACCTTAAATTTATCCAAGCAAATAATAGTTTTAACTGAGACGGGAACGAGGGATGACGGCTTCTTGGTACAGAACAGACGAAGCCAATCTTAAATAGGATAAAAGCGAGCAGCGGATAGCCGTTTCTCTAAACTATGTTCAAATCGCAAACTTGTCCAGTTGCATGCACATAAGAGGCCGCCCGAACGAAGCGATGAATTTGCTTGCGCAGGACAGGGGCAATGTCCTTGGTAGACGAGGACACGAAGTGGTTCTCCATAGCATGGCTGGTCGTGTTCCTCCCTTTTGCACATGAGCGGGAAGCGAGTGCGGTGCTGGCCTGCGACCGTGGACTATCAGTGGAATATAAACAGCGGGTTCCAAGAACTGTGGATGCGCGAGAGCTGTCAACCACTAACCAAAGACTGTCACTACTGTTTCCCACGCCAAGATCGGAGAATCCCATTCTCTGACTCGATAAACTTTATCTTCCACATAAACGCCCCTGACGCCCAGTTCCTGATAGGGATGGCAATGGCCATACCCGACACGGCGTGGTGCATTTGCAAGACACCACTTACTTCGAGCCCATATATCAACCTGTGGATCCTGTCGCGTGGGTTGTTCCTGCTCGTCCACCACTTCCACGTCGCCCGTTCACTCACGCTCTTTTGCCTTTGCAATGCCACACTCTGTTGGTACTCATTCCGTAATGTCTGAGAGCCAGGCGTCCACTTCAACATCTTCTGCAGATGCTTTTCCTCGGCCTGCCGGTGCGACGGTGCTCGTATCCGAGCGGTATGGCGACCAACTCTCGAAAGATACTGACGCTGTTGGTCAGCGCGCCCAAAATTATGGCTCACGGCGGCGCACTCAGTATTATGAGGAACGACTCGCATACAAGGACGCTACTGGCTCTGCACGAGAGAGAATCACCAAGGACTCGCCAGTCATTGCAGAGTTGCGAACAAATGTTATCGTATGTCCCTGGATTTATTTACTTCTACCGACCCCTTGTGGACAATTTCCATTTAACTACCTTTAACTAATCACTTTATAGGTTAAAGACGAGTACGCCTTAGTCACGGATCTTTCCTATCATTTATCGACTCGATACCAACGTCCAGAGTCAGCCATAATGATTACTGTCAATCACTCAGCATGTCTTCTCCTCGGTGGATCTTTTGAACCCGCATATATTCTTACTGTGACTGCTTTGCCTGTTCAAATCCAACCAACTATCAATAAGCGGAATGCTGCACTAATTCAGTCTTTCATGTCTGACACCCTCGGGGTGACACCTGATCGAGGCATTATCAGATTTCAAACTATTCCAGAGGAGAATATGGCAATCAGCGGAAGGACCATTCTAGGTGAAATTGAACGATTGGAGAAACAGCAAGCGGAGGAGAATGGAGGTCTCAGATGCGCAGTGAAGTCGGTAGCGATGAGATCAAAAAGCAATCTCCAGCTTTTAACTTCACCAATTCCAAGTCCTACTCCCTTCGATTCTGGGTCCGCTGGTGGCGAGAAAACAGGAGTGGCTGAAACAAATCACCTATCAGAGCTCTCCCCAGTCGACAGTAAGATGGATCGAACACCCTCTCCCCACAAATCAAAGCAGAAAAATTCAACCAAAACGGGCACGACAGCTCTACCAAGCCTACCACCGCCACCTATTCCAGAAGATACACCTACACCGAAGATGGGAAAACGAAAAAGTTTCATAGCCATATTCCGACGATGAAGCTGACACTTACAAATTTCTAATTCAGTACACTTCTTGGTGTGAGTAAATCGAAATGTCTGCAAATCTCGAACGGTTTCATCGATCTGGCTGGACACATACTGTTTAAAGTTGAGCATTATGATTTCCCGACATAGTGTCCATATAGCCTGCTGGAGTTTCTTGTTACGGGAGTTGAGTATGAAAGCCAGTGCACTGGGACCGGGTAGACGTGCTCTGCATGGATTATGGCGTTAGGTTGGGAGTTTCGGTCTCTTTCCCTTTGTCTAGCAATGAGGGAGGCACTGTCTCACGGCGCCTGGTTCGGTGCTATTATACCCGTTACGTCTCTGAATGCCATACTTAATTGCGCGTCCACAGGTGAGCGTACACGTACTCCACGAGAAATTTTTTGTAATGCGCTACTGAGAGCTATAAATTCTGTTCCTAACTTTCTCAAGACATCGTGACGCTTCCTTGATCACTGATCAAGGAAGTTCTCGACTGTGTTTCGTAAAGACTGGCATAAGTGAGGTGAGATAGTTACTAGACCCTCTAGCCAAATTGATATGTTTAGAATTGTTGCCGTCGATGTGCCTAGCATTCTGTTGAGTAGTGGTTAGGTGTATTCACAGGAGTTTGCTGCGAGCATCTGATAGTGTTCTGGTTCGTGGAGTGTCATGCACCTTACCATGCCTCCTTACATAATACATTCTCTCCATTGGGAGAAGAGGCTTGTCGAATGGCATAACACGCGCCCTCACCTCACCGTAACGTCTTGGCCATCCATACGAGTCAGCCACCCACTCGAGCCAATTTGCCGATCGCGCATTCAAATCGCCCCCTTCTTGATTAAAATACCCCTTTACTACACCATCACCATGTCCTCTGCACCCCCGTAATTACTGTCGCTTGATCAGGAAGTTCGAATGCAAGTTATTCTTTAAATTAGAAGCTAATCCTAAGCTGTCTAACCATTTCCTTCCCTAAGTATATAATCTATTACCTTCTGTGAGGGCAACCGGCAGAGAGCCCGAATATATGGCAAAAGGGGCTTGATTCTATATATAACTGAATCCTTAAGGTAAGCGAAGCACGTGAAGCGCACGTGAAGCGCAGGGGGGCATTGCGCAGGGGTGTCTATTGGAGTTCACGACCTGGAGCCTCACGTAATAAATGATCCATCAATCATGTATCGGATAGTTGGGTATCTTCGAATGGTTCAATCACTACGTATTTTCTTAATAACAATTCTACCGCTATTATCCCATGTGGCCCTTATTTGCCCGCCCATGGCCGGCTATCAAGCTTCTCGTTACCTTGAACACATAAATGGTACATCCAAGGCCGATTGGCAACATCCACCACTTTTGCTCCTATATTATCCTACCCTGAATGATGTCCTTTGCCGCAGTAACACGGCGGTGGACGGACATTGCGGAGAGTAACGCCGCGTTTACGGCATCAATCATCTCGAAGGAATGCTTGAGGGATTCCCAAGGGACAGCTCGAACCTCATCAGCTTAGACGCAGAGGATATCTTCAAGCAAATCATCGAGTAGTGCGAGCCCACGCAGGCCAAAATGGGTTTCGCAAGCGAGTCAGCCTTGTTCAACTCATATACGAATACGTGCCCTCACAAGACAACTTTCTCTAGTTCTTCAAATACGTGAATATGAAGGATCTAGATTTATCGACGCCTCATCCCATTTGCGAGACTTCGGGGATTGTGATATTGAGCAGAAGAGTGAGCTTGCGTCATGGATGGCCAGCTTTGCAGATTTCTTGACGGATAAGTTCCTCCTCCTCCCACGTAAGATGATCAGTCTCAGAGGTAAGAGCGATGCTGACCATCTTTAGTGAAAGCCCCAGCCAAAAGAAACCCTTAACTTACTCCTTTAGGACCAAGATAGCCTATAATTCCAGAAGAGTATGTATCTGAAACCAAGGTATGTGGTGCTAGCGCAGGTAGTGGCGCAAGGCCTGCGGTGCCGCCAAAGAAGAGGAAGGAGGAGGAGAAGGATGTTAAGAGGGACTTCAGTTTAAAGGTGGGCGAGATGATCACGATTGATATTGGAAGCAAGGGAAGGAGAATGATGGCCCGAAGTCGAGCAAGGGCGAGTCGAGTGGTGGGTCACTGTTTTTGATTCCACCGCCGCTGTTGGCTGCGTTCATGAGGAGCAGTGGGATGGCATTTACCGGTAGTATTTGCTCCAACTGCCCCAGATAGTGTCCTCTATGCGGGTTAATATGTGTGGTAAGTTGACCGATCCTTCCTACTTATCAGCCGTGAGCCGTCCTACCTGTTTCTCCTTAAAAAAAATTTCGCTTTGATGGAACTTGCCACTATACTCATTGTTATCTCGAAAATGCAAACTCGATACTTCCTTAGAGAATCCATTACCTTGACAACGACCCATACCCCGGTCTTACTTCCTCTAAGTCTTTCCTAGCATGGCTTCCTGACGCGGCTGGTTGCCGACATTACGTAGTTGCTCTTTCCAGAACGAGTTCAATAACTCAGACAACACTCCAGTGTGCTGGTAGAGCTTGTAGTGTAATTCCCATTCTAGCCTAGGGCTACTGCTGCTTTAATCGATATGATACGGCTTTCTGTAATCAATACGCGATATCGGTCTGCTGTCTTGTCTTCGTTTCTTCTTCGTCACGATTTCACAACAAGCACCAGCACTAGCACGTTTTCTGTACCCATCACACACACTCTATTTGCACCTTTCAACCCTATACACTGTTCAAAATGTCCCCAAGTTCTCGTGTTCGTCTTCTGTCTTTGCCCATTAGGCAAAAGACACCTTCCACTGCTTCCCCTCCATCGACCGACAATGAATGCTCTCCTCCAAGGAGAATACAGACCCTTCCTGAGATCCCGTCAGGGACTCATGCTGCTGACCTTAATGTAGGACCTAGCCAGCACGTTCCTTTCAACTTCGGTGCCGAGTTTGAACTCATCCTTCGTCCGAAACGAATTGCTTGTCTTCCTTCAGTCTCCACCAGATGGCGTGAACCGCCGACATCACATGCCAATGAGCGAGAGAAACGAGACTTCGGCACAGCACTTCTTTCAGACATCGCATTCCTCCTGACAAATGCGGGCTTTCCGGCAAACCATTATGACCTCAATAACGAGTCAAAGCCGGACTATTCAAAATGGAATGTTATGATGGATGGTTCGCCGTCGAAGCGTCATCGCGTTAAGGGCTTCTGTAAGTGCTGTGGACATAGCCCCTGAGCGCATGTAATAGTCTATCGCTTCACGATGCACACCAAACATTCATTCATACTACTCATCACTATCAATATTATCGCTATCAACATCATTACCATCATTAACTAGTATGACTCTTATCGAATGATGCTTACATGCCCAGATCCAGTGGAAATTGTCACGCCAAAAATTCGAGCCGATGCTACCTGGCCGCGGACGATTGAGCGATTCTGGGATTTGCTTTCTCACCACTTCGATTTTCGGCAAGAGATGAGCCGTGGGTTCCATGTTCACGTTTCTCTTGCCAGCGGCTTTTATACGCTCGATCAGTTACGATGCATGGCAAAAGCTGTCACGTTCTGGGGTTCCTGCGCCACACGGTGTGCGCCACCGTCTCGTCAAGATGTTGTCCGGGATTTTTGCGAAAGCAACGTTGTCGACCCCGACGTGCCTGTCAATCAATTCTTCATGGAGCATGGACCATTGCGCTTCCTTCAGCATGCGTACGCCAAGATCGATGAAGCGAACCGTGACGAGGTCATTCGCTTTGTGTGTCCCGACAAGCACAGAGCCTGGAACTTCCTGCCAGCCCGGGAAGGCGGCCCTGGGAGCATCGAGCATCGGAGACCGCCTGGTGTTACTGACGCAGTTAAGAGCAAGCACTGGATCGCATTCACCCTTGCGTTTGTCGAGATGGCACTCGCATTCAATCCTAGCTCGCTAGCCGCTCGCTATCGGTGCTCTGTTGATCTGGTTAAGATTCCGTTCCCTGAGTTTGCTTTAACCATAGTCGAGTGTGCGAGGAGGATCGGCGTGGATGACTGCCTCGACGCAACGCTCAAGCAGACTGATAATCCGAAACGGCTGCATATTACCAGATTGGACAAGGCAAAGATGGCTTGGTTGAGGCGCCACTTTGACAGAAATTACCATTACAGTCCACAATGGCACTGAGCGGCTATTATCCCTCTCAACATTCTTGCGATACTCGAACCGGCTGCTTTTGATACGCAGAACTTCCTCTTAGCGACTACCGAATGATCTGAAAACTCAACAGGTCGGCGAAGAATTCGCCGTAAAAGAGCCTGTTTTGTTAGTAAATATCGGTTGGAGTCATTCGTCATCCTCCGATAACTACCAAACGACATGTGCTCTTAGCAGGTCGGCGATGCAACGGCGTTTGCTGTAAAAGAACCTCTCGACTCAAGCATACTTCCGACGGGGTCATCTTCCGATTCCAACCACCGCCAATTCTAGGCTGATCGACATGCTACAGGTTGCAAGCTTTGGAACGACTGGACCCTGGATCCTGATCCGGAGACCGGAGCGGACTAGACACTGGACTGGATACTGGACTGGATGCTAGAATCTGGATCCGCAGCATGCAGCATGTTCGACATTCTGGAAACCCCGTTGGATTCTCAATAATACTCTCGCAACCATCCGCGACGCCACACCTCGGATATTATACAGCAACATCCATCTCTTGCTTGAGCCGATTACACCTTGGGCTTTCCATTATCGAGTCTAACAACGCGCGAAACGTTGTTGAACTTTGATTTTGTCTTGTCGCCAATTACATACCACGTGCACCTTATTAGTAGCTGTTACTGCTAACGTCTTCATAGGTCATCATCTAACCAAATCAAGGGCACAAGCGACTGACCATCTACGGACGTGAGTATTTAGCGTAACGTCTAGACCAGTCCCTCTCACGACTTATCCCAAGGTAACCTATCACTGATCATACTAATTTTCGGAGCTAGGCGCATATGCGTACTCGATTTAGGAAAATGCTCGTGAGACTGGGAGTCGAGCTTGACGGGAGGGTGTTGGGCGTTGCATTGGCGCCACTGCAGACGAGCTTCGACGGCTTTGAGGTACGGGAGCTATCTCGATGGATGGTGTGGACCAGTTTGGGGCTTTGCGCCAAACCAGGGGGCGATTCCTGAGATTGACGGCTGGACGATTTTGAAGTCGGAGGGCAGGATGCAGTGAAGGTGCTAGTTCGAGGAGGCGCTGGTTGATGGGATTTTACAGATAAACGAGATTGCCACTTCTGCTTGATTTAAACCGGTCACATGCTGAGGAGATATAAATAAGATTGACACTTCTGCTTGATCTTTTCTACGAAAGGGACTATCCGTCTAGTAGATCTATATTACATTGTCTAACGCACTGCCACTCCGTAAACGGTGGCAGTGCTCTTAACCCGTGCTACACCTGACACCCCATTAAACTTCCCGTCAAACTCTCGCAAACCCCATCAAACACTTCCAGTACCTCCAGTATCGGGACTTCAGCAACCGTATCAACGCTTCCTGTCGTCTCCACAGCCTTCAACCTCCTCCAGAGCCTCTAACCTCCACAGACCCTTCTAACGCCTGCAGAGCTTCCTACCACCTCCAACCTCCTCTAGACCTCCATACCTACACGTCCTCCAGACCTCCATACCTACACGCCCTCCAGACCTCCATACCTCGCCTCCATACCTACAATCTCCATACCTCCATGTCTCCAGACCTCTACGGCTCCATGCCTGTATGACCTGCACGACCTCCACGACTTCTAGACCTACACGCAGGAGGTTGAGGTGGAGGTCGATGGCGTGCCGGAGGTGAATGCTGGGTAGGAGGTCGAGGTGGATGCCGGGCCGGAGGTGAATAGCAAGCAGCCGCGGGTGGGTGACGAGTATGCGGTAGGCGGCATACGTCTCCAGACCCCGCCGCCGCCTCCAGACCGGGGCCGCTGCCTTCCAGAGCTCCCTGTCACCTCCAGAGCTTCTAGCCGCCTCCAGAGATTCGTGCTTGCTACTGCCAGAGACTGCCTCCAGACCTCCAGACCTCTGCGGCTCTATGCCTACACGACCTCCATACCTGCATTCCTGCATACCTGCACGCCTTCGAGACCTCTAGACCTCTGCGGCTCTATGCCTACACGATCTCCATACGTACACGACCTCCATACGTGCACGGCCTCCAGACCTCCATACCTGCACGCCTTCCAGACCTCTACGCGTCATCCACACGCACCATCTCCACAAACACAATCAAGCGGGAAGAAAGGCCCAGGCACAGCGATGGTGGGCAGGATAGCAGGCATAAGTATGATGGTGGGCAAGAGCTACATCACGGGCAGGAAGCGGAGGTCGATGCCGGGCCGGAGGTGAATGCCGGGCAGGAGGTGGAGTTGGAGGTGGGCAGGGCCTGAAGGTGAATGGCAGGAAGAAGGTTGGGTTGGAGCTCGATGGCGTGCAGGAGCTGGTGGATGGTTGGCAGGGCCTTGATCACGGGCAGGGGCTGGAGGTGGATGGCAGGCAGGAGCTCGAGGTGGAGCTCGATGGCGTGCAGGACGTGGAGCAGGAGGTGAATCGCGGGCAGGAGGTAAATCGCAGGCAGCGGCGGGTGGGTAACGAGTATGCGATGGGAGGCATACGCTTCCAGTCACGCAGAAACACCTGTAGATATCAAGTGTATTGCTTACAAAAGGGGCATATGCGATGTATGTGATTGAATATTTGATAGTTACTGAATACAATATATCTAAGTCGAAAGTTTGGTCAGGCCAAGCCATCCAACTTTTCCGAATCGGGCCGCCCAAGGCGGGCTCTCAAGCTTCCAGTTATTTACATGAAGAGGCGGTAAACTCAGGAAGCTTAACGTGATAACCATATGATAATGAGATACAAAAGGAGAAGTGCCTCCGAGTGAAGTAAGTAGCAAGTTAACAGCCCACCGTGGGCGGACAAGGGGTCACATGAGATAATAGCGGTAGAATTACTATTAAGAAAATACGTAGTAAATTGAACCATTTGAAGATACCCAACTTGCAGGTCATTTCCGTTAACATTTTCTACCAAATACCTACAGCTCCTTTTATCCTACCTAACCGCAACTCCTTCTCCAATCCTAAACACACACCCATCAGCTTCCTTGGTCATTCCCTCAAAGAAAATCTTACACCTCACAACGTCATACGCAGACGTCTCATACAGCATCAAGTCCTCCTCTTCCCACCTGGTCTTCACCAAATACGCTTTACCCTTCACCACATCCATGTCTCCACTATCAACGAGCGCCTTATACTCTCCCCACCTCTTCACCTTCCCTCCCCGAATCCAAGCATCCCTTAATTCAATCTTGTCTTTGAGTGAGAGGCCCAGTACCTTTCGGAGGATATAATAGTTGTCTTCTGGATCAGCAAGCACGCCATAGAAAAAATACCACACTGGATACTCATCCTGGCTCGGCCGAAACACCTCTTCTCTTAACGGTCGGTACTGTGGCAACGTGGCACTGCTTATTCCGAGCCTAGGCCAAGGACCACAAGCATCAAACTCCTTAATGGCCCTATTTATATTAATGAAAAAGAAGGATGCCGATAGCCTCTGCTGAGCAATCCAATCTTCAATAGCACATCTCCCCCTAACCCCAACACGGCACATCCGTACCCCTTTTCCCGTCTCCTCAGACTTGCCCTCCTTGATCTCTGGCACGTAGTCCAAGGCTGCGGCCTCTTGGACCTTTGTAGCGGTATCCAGAGGGTAAGCAAGGACCATGTAGACGGTCTGTCGGAGTTCAGATAGTGTAAATCTCTGGCTGAATTTCTTTGTCTGGTTAATGTTGGCGAGGGCAGCTTCTCCTTCAGCGCGTGTATAGCCTAATGCTGTCCATTTTGAACGGCCTGCTCGCTTGAGTTGTCGGAACTACAAACAGCAAGAGCCATATCCTCAAGAACGTCGAGAACATTTGAGTCCATTGTGAGATCTGAATAGAGTGTTGGTAGACTTCGGAAAAGAAGTGTATTTGCTGAGACGATTAAGAAGCTCCGTGAACAGAAAATATTGTAGGCGGGCGGTTTGTGTGAACAGGAACTGGCTAGCTTTAATACTATCGTTAAAGCCTCTGAGTCATTCCGAATCTAGTCAATTCTAAATTCTGTCAATTTCGTGGAGCTATCCACGGTTAGGAGAGAGCTTTACGCAGATTTTTATTTAGATGAAGCCAAGCATAGCGGGATCTTATTTGTACGCAGAAATACGAAGCTGAGGCAAAGGCTGCGGATAGCGACAATGGCAAGTTGTACCACCAACCCCGTGGGACGTCAACGGGTTAAGGGATAGTAAGGGAAAAGAAGGCTGCATTACGGGACATTATTAAATTCGCAAGGAAGGCTTAGAAGGAACTTCTAATAGATTACAGTGTATTTATATAATAAGCTAGATTTGGGGTAGATTTTAGGGTTGATTTTGATATTAAATTGATCTCGATTTTGGTGAGAGTCCGTGCACGCATTCAGGGAGGCAGTAGTTGGGTGGGCTACCCCCGATTAAGCCCATTAACGCAATATATCGAATCGCAGCCATCACCTCACTGCGATTCTTAGACCCCTCATCGTCGGATCCCATCAACAATTATGGCTAAATTAGAACTGCGAAATCCTTCTCCTGACCCTGAAGAACCTTATCACTCCTCATCTGACGAAGATTTCAACCCTTCCGCCCTCCCTGCCGCAGATGACTCCTCTAGCTCCACCTCCGAAGATGAATCAACTCCCACAATCACCAAATCTTCTCAGCGCAAACGCAAGCGCAAGGCTCCTTCTCCCACTGACTTCGGCTCTGGCGATGAAGCAACAATCCAGGCCGCACGACGCCGGCGCAACAAAAAGCGCAGGGGTGATAGGGTTGCTGATGACGATGAAGATATTCTCCTATCTGACGACGAAGGCGGAGAAGGTGGGCTTATAAAAACAAGAGCGCAAAGAAGGATTGAGTAGGTCAAAATTATCGAAAGGCCGTTTGGGAGCACCAGGGACTGATAAGAGCGTCTTACAGACAGAAAGAACGGCGACCATTAGCCAAAACAGATGGCGCCACAGTGGATGTGGACGCGCTATGGACGCAAATGTCCTCTGCACCATTAAAGCCTATAGAAGCTGTTCCAAGTCTAAATGCAGTAGACGCCCATGGAAAGAAGGATGTAGCTATGGGCGGGGCGGAGGTGCCGTCCATCACAAATCTTGACGACGAGGACCTCATCACCGTAAAGCGAACTTACACCTTTGCTGGCCAACGTGTAACAGAAGAGAAGCGCGTCCCCAAATCCTCTGCCGAAGCACGACTCTACCTTTCTGAGCTCGCTGCCGCCCAAGGCACCTCTGCCAAACCCACTGAATCCACTGCCCAACCCGATTCTGAAGCTCAAGTTGAGGAGCCCAGCTCCGATACACCTCAGAATGCCACAAAGAAGATCCGCCGTCCCCTCCGCCGTCCTTCACGCTTCGATCCCAACCCCACCGGCTTCGTGCGCGGCCTACCTCCGGAGCTCCAGCTCAAATGGCCGCGGAAGGCTATCACTATATCTATCACTCAACCTGACCAAGAGAACGGTCCTGCCGCTTCTGCTGTCTCTCCCGCTCCCTCCACGACTGCACCGAAGAATATGCCGCCTCCAGAGAAAGCCCAAAAACTCAATGTGGTGGAGAAATCGCGCTACGACTGGGTTGGGTATGTCGACAAAGAGGGGATTGCGGACGAACTGGACGAGCATGGGCGCGCAAAGGAGGCATACCTGGGCCGAATGGAGTTTTTAGCTGGGGTGGAGGCGAGGAAGGAGGAAGAGAGGAGAAAGGCAAAGGTAGTGCTTGGCGCATGAAAATATGTGTGGTGAACGGGATCAGGAAAATATGGAATTTACCTTTAAGTGATGCGAGCCAACCTTGGAGCTTCGCAGCTCTTTGTAATTCTGGGCAAGACATCGAAGCCTTCGGAGAGCCTAAGGCTACTCCAGGACTTTGGAAGGACTGTTAGAGAAGGGTCAGGATTTCATTCTAACGGCAATATGTCGGGCGTTAACTCATCATCGATTGACTCTGGTAAGCCCTAGGCCAATTCTGGATCTTACGTTTGAATCGTCCCCAATGATGCGAGAGGATCCAACGCTACGAAGAGAATTGCTACTCTTATGAAGAACTAGATATTATCTAGACCCGAGGAAATCTAGAGTAGATGATATCCTGCTTGTACGTATAATCACCCACCAATTAGTCTTCTAAATACCGAATATAATTCCGTAAAAGTTACTTCGGAGAGGATCCTCTAGGGCAAGATAGAGGAGTTTAAATTACTTCAAGAACGGCAGGCATTATTATTAATAAGACAGTAGGATAAATAATAGTTTACATCCCTACTACCAAAGCGCAGTCTTCTGCACTATTACACAGGTCTTACCATATCTGTTATCCCTCGTGAATTCCGTCAACTCTACGATGGTCTATGAAGGACTGCAGCTTATTTATATTATAACACGAGTGGCCATCGTAGTACCCTAGTATTAGCAAACTGGCTGTTAGGTTACTAGAAGGCGCAATATAAGAACGAAGTGCGTTCCAAATGCGCCGATCAAGCTCTCTAAAGCATGATAGTAATAAGCCTGTTAAGATTCGGCAACTGGATAATAGGCACTAGACGGCAAATCCACCCTACCGTGAATACCCTGGGATCTAAATAAAAAATAAATATTACTCTGCCATTATATTTTACTGTTATTTGGCGCCCGGTGTAAAATGAAACCTTGTTTTCCTGGAGCGAAACGGAGTTACACATTTACTGAACACCAGATTAGCCCCTATATTGAGAGACTGACACTTTAATTGAAGGGCTGGTGGTACTGCTAGGCTTCTAGTTCAGCTTAAATGGCCCTGGTAGCAACTGTCCTAGTAGCTAGAATTCGCGCCACTCTGTAATTTAAGAGCCCATAATTTCGTGTCGGCGGAGTAACTTCGATATCCTCATCGTGGTTCTGGATGAATGTGGGTGTTATTTAACTGATTTAATATGATATCTAACACTGACTATGCGTGAGATAGTTATTTTACCTCCCACTCGTATACTCAGGTTTAAATGTCTCGACACCCCCTTTCTTCATAAGCTCCCTTAGCGCCATCGTTGCATACTGACTCGATCCAAGTTGCAACTTCAAAATGACAGCTATCTTTTTCATCCCCTCTTCATCAAGCATCTCCACGTCTTCGCTATTCTCTTGTATGTTCTTTTCCTCAGGGCCTCTGTTGCTTTCCTTACCCCCTTGCTCCTTCTTCATCAGTTTTTCCAGATCCGTCTCAACCATTTGTTCATCTTCCTTCGTATATTCCTTAACCTCAAACCCAGCCGCTTCGCCAGGCCTAGCTAATAACTTCCTATAACCCCCACTCAAACTAATGTCCCTCCATTTCCTCCGCATGTCAAGGGGATCTAGTCCTCCGCCGCGCTCACTCCCCATGAACTCCTTATAAAACGCTCCTATAGCATTGGGCGGGTACTCGACATCATACCCAGGCAGCGGGAGCACAGTATCAAAGATATTGTACTCGCCACTCTCAACCTCTTGCTTCGACAGTGGTCGTGCTCTTTCGAACGCGTCGTCTGCATCAATCGCACTGTCTTCGCCGGAAGGCCGAATGATGACCTCACCGGCTTGATCAATGTCTTCGTCGACCACGCTACCAGCAACCTTATGCTTGTGTTCGTGTACGAGGACCAGATCGCCCTCAACGACGCGCGAGCCATACATGTTCCATCTCCTCCCCGCGACTACGTTCCAGACAAGGCTCTGGTATGCATGCACATACATCAATCGCAGATTACGCGGGACCATCTGCATGGCGCCCTGGAAATCGTTCTTTCGTGACATCTGGCCCGTCTTGCGGTCCACGAAGCCCAAGTGCTTGATGATGCAACTTTCTGCCGCGAACTTGCGCGGCAGTTTTTCAAGCGCCGAACTGGCCTTGCTGGTTGTCTTCCAGATATGCAAGGCCTCAGCGCGCGCTTTGTCGTCGGAGGAGATGAGTTTGGTAGAGTTGGGGTCTTGTGCTGCAGCCAAGGCTTCGGGGCTGAATTCGAGGATATCGTCGGTGGCCCCTTTGAGGTCATCTCGGAGTAGCTTAATGCCCACCTTGTCCGTGCTGGCGGCGAAGGAACCAAATCTTTGTAACCCGTAGTAATTGATGAAACCCTTTTCTTTGAAATCCGAAATAGCTTTTGATAGCGTAGTCTTCGCCAGCGCTATCCGCTGCGCGATATCCAAACCTTCTTCTCCTGGAAAATGGCAATCGCGCAACGTGATCACGAACTCGTTACCTGCGAGCTCACCAAGCTCTAGCCCACGGGGGTGATACTGATAATCCCCAACTTTCGCATTCCATAGGTTCTTCCCCATCTGAACCAGCGTTCTTGCATTAACGCGCTTGACGCTAACCCGTTGGACTGTCACACCTCTACGATCCTTGGTCCCCGCGAACTGGAAGCTCTTTGAGTGCAGCTTCAACTGGCTGCCAATGAAAGAAATGACCTCCATGGTATCCTTATTCTCCTTATACAGTGTGAAATGCAGATATTCTCCGCCAAGTTCATCCCACCCCAGCTTGCCCTTCACCTTCCTAGCGCCACCATTATTCTGCGTTCTGCCTTTACCTCTCTCACGGGGTGGCAGGGGCTTGATGGTGATTGTTTCATCCTTCTCAGTGATTGTTTCGAGGCGGGAGGAGAAGATGCGACGGACGGCTTGGTGAGCACTCGTACGCTGCTCTTTGTCGGGTATAACCTCCGATCTTATGGCATTGAAATCCCTGGCCTTGCGCTCGGGATGTTTGAGGACTGCAGCGTAGAGATGGATGATGGCGGAGGTGGTTTTCTCGCCGAATATAGACCGCAATGCCGCGACATTCTCATCGGATATCTAGAAAGCGTATTGTCGGCGAAATTTCGCTATAGGCGAACTACTTCACCTACCTGTGACGTTTCCCCGCTCTTATCTTCCTTTACAGGAGCGTTCTCTTTCGCGGGTGCGCTATCAGCTTCTTTGAGTTCTATGGCTTGGGGAGCAGGTAGCTCTACAGCGGCTGCCGAAGACGTTTCAACTTTCCTCTCTTGCTCCAAACCCTGCTTGTTGGACGGCATCGTCAAATGCTCGAGGTGTAATACCTGCCCGGAAGGTAATATTTCGTTGACCAGGAAATCTGTGTACCTTCAAACCCACTGAAAGTCAGCAATGGGGTGACTTGAACAATACTCGCGTTTCCTTACCTCTGCTTCAAAATCCCAGTAAACCCGGAGTTATCCGGGCTCACATATTCTGTAATTCCGGCTCTGGTCTCTTTCTCCAGTTCACCATCGGATTTCTTCTCATTTTGGACGATGCCGCCATTCGCAAGGCTCGTTGGAGATTTGGATTCGGGTGCTGCGAGGTGTTCTGGGGTTGTCAATCGCATTCGCTTTCGAGGATGCTCCTCCTGGAGCGCCTCGCCAGACATGTTTGAACCTCACGGCTGTGATAATAGCTATATTGGCGCGGTTGTTGGTGCTCCGAAGACCTTGATGTGGGGTGGGCAATTTTTCGCGAGCTAGGGCGGGGCTTGTCACGGTCGCCGAAGCTTATGCGGCATTGTTGATGCGTGCGAGATACCTTAGAAGCCTATTTTACATGCAATTGAGAGCAAGGTGGCTTCTGAAATTGAAGTGATCCGGTACTTAAATGCTCAGCAAAGCCACCAAAGTGTTCTAAAAGCTAGTGCGTTTAAATCCCAATCCAGATGGGCGGTGAAATATTCGTAACTCCTTTTCCCATCCACGCTACGCCATCTACATACAGGATCATAGTTCATCGTGCACCTTCTTTTTTGCCTTCCCGATGGCCTCTTTTATTTCCTCTTCCGTTGCGTCCTCAGGGAGCTTCACCGAAAGCGGAGGCTTATCCTGCTCGAACTTAATCTCCCTCTCCACATCGCCATTCTCCTCTGCCTTCTTGTCTTTCGCCGACTTCTTAGCCTTCTTGGTAGCCTTTGGCTTGGACGCCTTGCTCTTTGTTGGCATACGCATCTTCTTTTGGACGATCTCCATAAGGACATTATTGAGCCGGCGTGACTTGTTTTCAAGGTCTTTGATCAAGATAGCTGGATCCTCAGAATCAGAGAGCTTAGCTTGTTCAGCGAGCTTGGTATCCAGCCACTGTTGGATAGACTCATAAGCCTCAGTTATCTCTTTGAGGTCTTCTTCGGTGTAGAGCATGATCTCGGGCACCTTGGATGGTTTAGGATCTTCTGAAGTCGTTGACTTCAACATGTCTTCCTCCTCAAGGTCCGCAAGGGGATCTGCATTGGTAGTCGCTGATTCTTCTGCAGTCGCAGTTGAAGACGCTGAAGACTTGCTAAGCTCTTCAGCAGCAGAGGAAGATGCCTCAGCAGCCTTCTTGACCTGGTCCTTGATGACGGTGGCCATTGACTTTGTTTGCTCAAGCGCATCTTGTAACGATTTGACCGCATCAGGTCTCCTACGGGCCTCATCTTTTCGTTTCTGGATAGGGTCGACAAGGGCCTTAAGGTCGTTTAATCTTCCTTTTAGGACTTCTTCAGCGGCGTCATGACCCTCCTCATAGATCCAATCGCTAGTGGAACGAAGCAGCTCCTCTAGCTTTGACCTCTGTTCTGAGGTAGACACTGCAATAAAGCTTTCATCTTCTACAAGATCACGTGCGCGGTAGGTAAATGCTTCGAGGGAGTTGAGTACTTCTTCGCGTACACGGCGTGCTTTGTCCGAAGCATCAAAAGCTGCGAGCCTATTTATTGTGAACAGGTTGGTAGATTTAGGGAAAAGACTTGACATACCGGTCCTTCATGCGGTTGAACTCCTTCCGTGGATGCTTTTCATAGCCTTGTTGTGTGATATGGAATGTAATAGCCGAAGTTACGGTCTTCTTCTTCCCGGACTTGGGCTTCTCCGCTTTAGCTGCCGCTTCGGAAGCCTTGGCATCGTTGGCCGATGCGGGAGAAGAGGCCGATGAGGAAGCTAACGAAGAGGATGACGCAGACGAAGATTCTGATGATGACGGCAATGGTGTTTCATCTTCAGGGAGTTCTGAGTTCTCACCCTCCTTAAGCGGCTCTTGACCCTCTTTCTTGGAGCCGAATCCGAAAAAGCCTTTGACGTCCTCCATCACACCTCCTTTGCTATCTGTATCCTCTGCTTCGCAGCTTACCCAGCCCCCTAATACTTCAGGAATGCCGGTGACGGGGCTTAGGCGGACAGAAAACTTAGTGTTGAAGCTGTCGCGGTCGCAGCCAGCTTTGTCAATGAAGTTAGAGACAACTATAGTGAGATTTCCTGTCCTGACATGGACAACCGGGCTGTTAACGAACTCTGAGCCGCTAGAGGGTACGGACTGATAGAGTGTAAACTCAAACTCTCCCATCATTTTGAAAGGGACGTCCTTGACCGTCCCTATCTGTGATGTAGGCGTAAAAAGCTTCTGGAGGCGGTCTTTCAGGTTCCACATGTATTGCACGCCTACTGTATATCCGGTAGTGTCACTATCCCGGATTTCTTTGACTCTGAAGCTTGGGCTCAATCCAGCGGCCTTGAAAGCAGCGCCAAAGACGGCAGCTTCATCCGCGTTGACATTGCTCCTTAGCTTAGCCGCCCCTCCAGCGAGAGATTCAAGTCTCTTCTGAACAAACGGTGTCCTGACTGCGCCACCGTGTAGAATCACAGAGTCCAGGTCAGAAAAGGTGAGTCCAGCCATGGTGAGAGCTTGCATAATTGGCCCATCTACTCTCGCAGCGAAGCCAGAGGCCAGTTCCTCGAATTTCGTTCTTGAAAGCTTGTACCGAAAGTCGACATCCTCATAGAGACTCTCGAAGGTGGCTCCGGTATCAGTGTTAGCGCTGAGCACCTGACGGACTTTCTCTGCCTCTTTCCACAATTTAGCAGCAGCTCTTCCATGTGTCTTAATGTTTGCGGCCGCAGCTCCAAGCTTCTTGGCGCCTGAGGACTTCATGAACTCTTCAACCATATGATCCATGACAAGCCCATTAAGCGAGTCTCCTCCTAGTGTCTTGTCCCATCCCGTACCAAGTACAATGACTTCTTGGATTGTTTTGTTGAACCTGCCAACGTCCTTAACAGTCCGGCCCTGGAATTTTAAGACCGTTGCAGTCGTCGATCCAGCACCCATATCAAAAACTATGTGATATTCCGGCTTTCCTCCTTCGCTTACGCTTGGAAATGTCCTTGATGTAGCGTACTGTATTCCAACAGCCAGTCCGTCCGTAACCATACCCAAAACTTTGAGTCCGGCGAGATTTGCTGCTACCTCAAGAGCTCTCTTCTCGTCGGCAGTGTAAAATGGAGGAATGGTAATGACAACTTCTGAGACATCATTGCCCTTTCCAGCCAAAGCCATTGCATTGTCCCGTATGTTCTGCAGCTCCATGGCCAGCAGCTCTTCCACAGTGAATGGCTGGTCATCGTCTGTGAAGCTCTTGCTCTTGAATGCTATTGTCGGCCTTTTCTCCAAGCCCACAAGTTCCAGGGCTGGATGCCTTAACTCATACTCTTTCACAATGTTTGGACCTTCCCGGGGAATCCCTAGAAGGGGCTTCAAGTTCGGGTATACATCGCCAGGGAATCTCGCAGCGAGTGCAAGAGCGTCGCCGCCGTAAAAACGCTCTGGGAAGCTGCTGGTTTGCGCACCGGATTTAGAAGGCTTGAATGTGACTGCTGAGACTTCTTTTCGTTTCGAGTCTTTGGTGAGGACAATCTCGAGAGGTATTCCGGGCTTGACCAGTGCTGCTTTGATGTATTCGGTCCCTAGATCTATGCCCAATACAGCCGAAGCTGCGGATGCAGTACCCGAGAATAGGACAAAAAGCCCCAGTAATATTGAAAGGGTTGAGAAGGGTGTGCGTCGTCGTCCCGGAGGCGCCATTATGAATTTGAGGAACCAAGCTGCAGAGCTTCAGAAAATGATGTTGATCTGTCCAGAGGCGAGAGACGTCAGAGGGCGAACGCCGAAAAGTAAAAAAGAAAATAGAGTTAAATATGCAGAGGTAAAGAAAGGGACTCCTCCCGAAAGGTTTGAGCGTGGAAGTTCATTGGAGCTATCTCAGTGTAATAGAGCTACAAATGAACACCTGGCTTTTGGCAGTGAGGCCACCGTTTCACGCACAAACACCCATTCAACAACCACCTCTAAATTTACGCGCCGAATGATTCATTTAAATAGCATTGCGGTGAGGACTTGAATTTATTTGTCTAATTGAGGATATTTCGATTCATTCGACTCGTTGCCCGCTATCTACTAACTTCTTGCAAACCGCCCCTGTATATCGACAATGTACAATGAAATTATTTTATTACTCAACACCTGATAGGGTATTCATTCAAAAAGGGCTCCAAGCTATTCGATTTGCGTCCAAGTATTGTGTGCAACAAGACTTCCCACAGAAATCTGCTGAAAATGTAAAGTTGGATATGAGGCTCTAGATGCCACGGTTAAATTCAACCATACCATCCTTTCCGCCACGATCCCAAAACTCAGCCTCCAACGTCTTGGCATTTACGGCCTGGCGCTGTGGAAAAACAGCTAAAGCTAGTGGTAGAGTGAAGATAGATGTTGTGAGGATTAAACCTATATTAAAGTCATTAGTCTTATCACATGGATCATAGATCATAGTCTGGGTGAACATACCAAGATTTAGGGGTAATACCATCCTTGGCCTTTGTTTTAGCCACTCTGTCCGCTGCAGTCGAACTAAAATAAGTGGGGGTAGCACCATGATCGGAGTGGCATTCGACACTCTGCTGAGAGCTGTCTCTCCTACGGCTAATTTCGCAGCCACCTTACTCTTTCCCAGGCTTTTTACCTCTCCATCTCCCGCTTTAACCTTACGCTTCTCTTCTTCGCTAAGTACGGGAAACACGTCAATGCCCCTTCGTATCTCTTCGCCACGCATAAGGAACACATTTAAGGCGCCTGCGCTTGCAACAGCCGCGAATGGCACTAGTCGTCCTAGAATCATCCGGGTTGCGGGTGAGAGACGTTTGAGTCGTGGCACTAGTGCATTTAATCCTAATGCGACGCTGCAGGAGGCGCTAACGGCGAGGAAGTAAGATTTTACAAGGGTTTCGGTAGATAGAGGTGTAGACTTATTCGCATTGGCGCTATTGATGGCTACATTAAGTGATTGGTTGGTGATTTGCCATGCTAGAGTCCCCGCTGTCTAGAAAGTAATGTAATGATCAGTACGTGCTCTTAAAATGTACTGATACTGAGTGTATTACCCCAAGCCCAGGTGTGAGCATCCCCGCTGTCACGACCAGATTCGAGAGTACAAAACAGGACATCCGAAATGGTAGGAAGACGGGCTGGCCATTATCTTCTCAAAAATTAGCAGGGTTGTCCCAAATATTTTCTTGTACGATATTATGCCTCTTACCTGGATGTAGCGTTGAGTCGACTATTTTCTTTGCTCTCCATAGGTCTGGCGTCATATCCTTGATTTGCCCTTGTTTATACGATGTAACAAGTTGTTTTGCATGTTCAAGCCCGGCTGAGGATGTGAATAGCGTCCTAATTTATAGTATAATTAGTGAAATGCTTATAGAGGGGAGTGGGAGAGCAATAGGCTTGCGAGATGGAATTGGTGGTAGTGGTACTCACCACACCGACTGAAGACAACATGACAATCTCTGCGCGCTACTTCCTCACCTAGGATCTGAAATATCTGCGGAATGTCTCACCCGCCCCCAGTATGTACTGAGATCATACTGCGACGCGGGCAGGTCACGACTTCCAGGCAGAGCTGACGACATCTCGGAGGAGAATTATGAGAGTGTAATTGAAAGAAGGGGTACTTCAAAAGTACAGCCCATAGCTTGGGTAATAAGTAGAGGTTTGTGGGAGCAAACTTGCTAAAATAGTTCAGAGGCCGGAGTTGAGTCAATTGCTCGGCTTTTGGCGGTGTGAAAGACACCTCGGCAGTACCTACGCTGGCATCGCGGGGCGCAGAAGTGCACTCCGAATAACTCACTACGTTCAGCCTGCCTTTATACAACAACCTTACAAGATAATAGCATATAAAAAATTATTTTATATAGTATCCCAAACCCGCAGAATTTTATAGTAAAACTATATTTTAAAGATAAAGTATTATTATGGCTGTAGAAGTTACAAAGTCGCTCGATACTTCGGGTGGGTATCAAACATCACATTTCCAATTGCTGATTGTACTGAATATTGAGAGATTAACCATCAATTATAATTACGATGATGTCACCTAGGGTATTCGATATTTTCGGGCCGTCTATCGTTTATAATACATGAAGAAGTGCAAAAATAGGCAATCAACATATAAACAAGAATCCCCCTTTCTCACATCTCTATTATGCTAGAGTACTTGCTTCGATTGAACAATACAAAATCATCAGCGCCTCATTTTTTCTTTTTGCCTTTGGCATTAACCTCCGTGGATTGGAGGATAGCATCGAATGTCTTGGTCGGATCATTACTAGATTTTGGTCGGAGCGGGCTGGCGGGCGCAACGCCAACTGGCAACGGCAGAGCCTCTAAACCAAGCATCATTGCGCTTTCGCGTCTCCGACTGGGACTTTGTGACCGTGAACGGGGTTGCAATAAACCGGGTGGTGGAAGTGGTTCCTCCAGCGTTTCCGCAACAGCAGCGCCAAGAATGTCGCTGTGTGCTGCCCATCTTTCCGCCATCTGCCAACAGTGGCTACGACGGTAAATTCCTTCCACGCCGTGCTCGACAACATCGGATGGCAGGCTGACCAGACCGCTGCTTCCGGCGATGCTGTACCAACCTCGCTGGACGCCAGCATCCTCTCGCGCCCACGGTACTCCGGACCTAGGTGGTTCACACAAGAAGTATTCTACTCCTTCCGTCCATCTCACTCCCGGCGCATCCACTACAAGCATCGGAAGCGATTGAAGAACAGCGTATATGAACATCCATTGGCCAGTTCGCAGGTCGCAAAGATCGTCAAAGCTCTTTCCATGGGCAGACTTGCGTGCAAGATCGCGGAATGCGTCGAGAAAAGGGGTTGAGATGTCGGAGTCGGGGTTGTACGATGCCTTGAGGAGAGTTGCTATTTCATCATCCTTGAGCTTCTTGCTTCGTGTTTTAGCATCCTTCTTCGCGTCACCAATGCCATAACCCCCCCTTGTGGTTTTCAAATTGGGGTATATTGGTATGTCGAAAGGAACAGGGGGCTGAACAGGAGGTGAACTGCGATCATACTCGCTCAGGACTCTGCGTAATGCCTTAGTGGTCATTCCGTTAACATCGTCCGCACCGTCGTCGTCAGATGGGCCTTCCACCGTCCGGGTAGTAAGAGATTTCCGGTCTACCAGAAGGTCGTAGAGGTGTGAAACGTCATGATAAAGATCAGTTAGAACTAGTCGATTCAGGCCGCTCGTCTCCAGATTGTTCTTCTTAGAGCTTGCCTTGGGAGGCCATGATCCATACTTATGCTTATAATAAGCCACCACGTGCTTCCGGGTTGTCATGAAAGCTGACTTCCAAGCATCAAATCGAACTACTTTGCCCTCGTCAGCAGTCTTACTGTTCATAAGACCGGAGAATACAGCGGGAAAATCAAAGTCCTCTAATCTGGTGTTGATGTTTTTCAGTCGTAAGAACAGGTCCATAGAAGCCCTCTCCATTCGATTTCGGGTGAGGGGGCTGATAAGCTCGAATCCCGGGTTCCCGAGTTTCGTGAGATCCTCATACTTACCCACCCCGTGAACAAAGGCCTCAGTGTACAGCATAACAGACCGCATCCGCTCACCGAGAACAATACCCTCAATTGTCTTCTCGCGACTGGACCTCATGTCTGCCATATGCAATTCGTTGACGTAATTATCAAAGCTCATTGCAGCAACTTCTCCGTAGGTAGAGCCATCAACATTGGAGAAATCGTAGTGTTGAAGAATATCCGATATCCTCATGAAGATGTCGAAAATTGATGAATGTTTCTCAGTCGCCACCAGGGATTGGCCTAGGAGGAACGCTACTAAGTTGCGATATACGACCAACTGTTCCACGTCGCTAGGCGAGCACCTTGGCTCAGGATTGTTTGGACTGAGAGTTCCACGTTCAATGGACAAAGAGAGAGGCAGGTAAAGATGTATTTCAGAAGGTATGTCGTCAGTGGTGTCGCTGAGCGTCCTCGAGCCTTTGGAGCCATCGGAGCTTCCTTCAAGAACACTTGGGTCGGGCGACCTCGGCGGCGTAGGAACCTCACTAGACTGCCTGTGCATAGATTCCACCTGTTGTTGCCGCCGTCTATTGCTGGTAGTGACCGTCGAGTCACTATATATACTACCATAAGCAAGACGTGTTATGGCAGGGGAAGCAGCGTAGATGTTAGAGTCGATGCGAAATGAAGGTCCTCTGCCAGAATTGCGCGGGAAGAGATAGACGAAGGTATCCCCATTCTCGTTCCAAAGCTCTGGAACCTAATATCAAAGTTCTGTCAGCACCTCATAACCATAGAATTTGGTGGGCTCTAAGGGGGCCTTAACATACCTTCTCTCCACCGATCAATAGCGACAGATTATATGGAACCTTCCCATGGTGCCCTATTACCCACGCCAGAGGACCACCATGTCCAAATTCGCTGACGCGTTCATCACTGCTTCGCGCGCCCCCTAGCAGCCAACTCCTCCGTTTTGCTTTCGTATTATTCGACGACGCAGGAAGGCTAGAATGCCTTTCAATTGGGCCATCAAGAACCGGAGTGCCAGGTCGAGTTGAAGCACGGCTAGCTGGCTGTGAGCCTGTTGAGGGACCAGACGCCAACGTGTCGTTTAGCGGAGCATGAGGAGGTAGAAATTCGGTGGTAGCGGGAGCAGCGCTCACTGAGGCGATAGTAGGCTGTCCATACAATTCAGGGTTTGGCGGCGGTGGAGGCGGATAGTTAGGAGGGAGTAGTTGTCCTGAAGGTACGCGTTCACGGGAAGCCTTGGTCAACTTGCTTGCGACGGGGATGCGACTTCTATTCGCGTCTACAGAAAGATAGTTTGAGGGATACGGAGCCGAAGGTACGTCTTCTACCGGTGATTTGGATTTGACACCTTGGTCGGATGAAGAAAGAGAAAATAGAGAAGAGAGCCTCTGGCTTGAGCGCTTTTTGGAGGCCATGGCATCTATGTTGGGCGGGGTTAAGTTGCGATGAGGATATTAGCACAAGAGGAGCAACAATGGATGCGGGCAGGCTGAGCGTGTCTTGAAGAAACATCTGGTTGGACAGGCAGCAGGATTTGTTTCATGGGATTATATGTACCTATATGTATGAACCCATCGGAATAGGCGGCGCTGATGGCTGATGTGGGACGCCATGGATGCGGGTCTGGAAAGTTGGTCTGGTGATCCCTGAATCGTCCTGGCACCACTTGAGGTAGGGCGAAGCGCAGCAAATGCCCTGGTGCAAAAAGCCTTCTATAGTAACAGGTGCACCCCTTCTTGCGCCTGACATCATTCGCTTTGATTGGTGTTTTTCAGATCTGGGAGATATTTTTACATCAGGTTCAATGCACCGACACGACTGGCCAGAAAACTATTAAGATCTGACGCCATCGTGCGGGAGAAGGATCGCGTCCGCCGCGCTCTGCGGCTGCGAGGCCAGACCTCAAATTTGGAGACGAGTTGCGTGGCCTGGAGCGCTATGCCAAGCACGCGGTGGCGTTTGAAGCTCTCTTAGCTTCAAACCGAGCACACTATGATACTTAAGTATATACGCGCTTCCAGTCTGAGAGGTCCACAGCGACTTCTTCTTGCTGTATCCACACCTACGGGACTGTCGAGAAGCACCTCATTGAAACTCTTGTCTTGCTCCAATTGACGAGCAACGTAATTGAGCCCCGCCTTTTTGTACGGGTATGTACTTGCGAATAAGCCTCGTCAGCAGCCAGCTTCGCGGCCCGAGAACCCGAACGCGTCGCATGGCAATTCGTCCGGGTATCCAGGGATCTATAATGGGAGCCAAGAAAAAGGGGCTGAATTCCTGCATCTCAGACACCTCCTGCACGTCATTCCCCGAGCCGGTTTCAACCCTCATCATTTTATCACTCAAAGGGGAGCGGCCGTCTGTCAAGCAAGACAAACTCGGGCGCACTGTTGTCGGAGCCGTAAACTGTCCGCTTAGTCCCTCTGACTCAGATAGCAATCGCCTTCATCGGGGACTCTGAGGGCCATTTACTTTCATGGAACTTCAACCACGGTTACCTACCCAATGCTTTAAGCCTATTATATGGACTAGCCGCTCTTGCATACTTGCATATCTGACCGGAGGTTTGGATACACTTGCTGACAGTCATGTCAGCCAATGCAAATAAGATGAACACCGCAAGAACAAAACCGCTTATTAATTTCCTACGGGGGTGGCCCAACACATCCCTCTTGCCCACACATCTAGTCAGGAAGGCCTCAAACAATGTCTTAAGCAACAGCACTCTCTCATTTCCCGGCATGCTTTATGGGCCAGATCAAGGAGATCCAAGGTTGAGGGAGAATGTTGCGTCTTGGCTCTCCGATTTTTACAAGCCCCCTAAACCAATATTATTGGACAGAATAACGATCACTGGCGGTGCTTCTCAGAATCTAGCATGTATTCTTCAGGTCTTCACGGACCCGCTCTTTACACGGAATATCTGGATGGTTGCGCCCTGTTACATGTTAGCATTTCGCATATTCGACGACAGCGGATTTCATGGAAAGCTCAGGGCCATCCCTGAAGATGATGAAGGTGTAGATATTGATTTTCTCCGCAGGGAGATACGGAAGAGCGAGGAGAAAGCAACACGAGAGGGAAACAACGAGCCTGTGAGAATTAAGAGGTCAAGTAGGTGCCGAAGAAAACTAACGAGTTGCTAGAAGTTGAAGCCTGCTAGGCCGTGGGGCAAAATCTACCGTCACATTATCTACGCCGTCCCTACATTCTCCAACCCTTCGTTCAAGACAATGACACTGAGGCGGCGCGAAGAACTTGTAAGAGTGGCACGAGATTTCGACGCTCTCATTGTAACAGACGATGTTTATGACTTCTTACAATGGCCTTCAAGCCCTAATTCTCAAACTTCAGGTCTAGACACAGCCGTCTTGCCTCGTGTTGTCGATGTTGATCGATTCCTTGACGGCGGCTCCGAAAGAGAAGGAACGGACGGTTTTGGTAACGTCGCAAGTAATGGTAGCTTCTCTAAAATATGTGGTCCAGGTCTGAGAACCGGATGGGTTGAAGGAACTCCGAAGCTTGCCTACGGAGTATCACAAACGTATGGAAATCCCCACCAAGTACCCTCTGTGCGCAAAGTTATGGTCATATGTGCGCCACCGCCGTTGACCATTGCCACTTGAGTTTTCTGGTGGAGGCCGGGAATGCCAATTCTATATCACACGATGGCTTACAGAATATGCCAGTCGCATGTGGTGTGGCATTCCCAGCTAGCCACGGTTTTGCGCAACGAGCAACGTAAGCCTTGAAAACTTGTGAGTACTACGAGCTAACATAGTACTTAGAGGATCGAGCAAATCTGGGGGCGCACCATCTCACCTGACAGCAACTTTCCTTGCGGATGCTCTTGCATCTGGGGAACTTCAGCGCCATGTGTTAGATACCCTGCAGCCATCCTACTCATCCCGTTACCGAAGTATGATATCGGCCATCGAGGTTAATCTTCTTCCGCTTGGTGTCAAAAATCCTCAGCCTGATAGAGATGTGGTTGGGGGTTATTTTATTTGGCTGACCCTACCGTCCTCACTAAGAGGTGCTGCAGTAGCGCAACGAGCGAAAAAAGAGGAGAATCTGATCGTAGCACAAGGTGAATTATTCGAAGTCCCCGGAGACACCAACCATGCTAGCTTCCCTCACGACCTAAGGCTGTGCTTTGCCTGGGAGGATGAGGGTAAACTGGCTGAAGGAATTCAGAGACTAGCAAGTGTCATTCGCAATATGCAAAATGATAGTGGCGGAGTTGGTGCAGCAATGCAACCTACTACTGGAGAATCAAGGGGGAAAGATGCTGTTAGGAATTTTTGGTGACCGGTTCATTTCCCGGTCGTAGTCCTTGGATGCCAAACGTGTTCCTAGTTACCACCATTTTCAGCGATGATCTGCTTCGTAAGCTTTACAATAGAGAGATTTGGCGCAAGATGGAGATCAAAAGCAGTTTCTTTACACAGGAAATGCATTGCAAAGGGGTCACGCATAGCCCATTTTAAGACCATCCTTAACATTAATTAATATTATGCCACTTTATGAGAGACCTCCAATCACATGGAAAGTCTTGTGGGACTATTTTCACTTCCTTCAAGCACCCCTTTCTCAATGATCCTCGCGGGGTAGCGGGGCCTACTGGCCTTTGTTCCGCAATTGTTCTAGACAGCTGTTCTTCGTTCGTGGTGTTCACTGCGCAACGCAATGCTCAGCTGCGCACCACGGCAAATGTGGATTTTTCGTCTCTCCCATCGCATTGTGCGCTCGTGGAGCAGCCGCATGGGTTGCACTTAATGTTTGCTCCCGTTCTTCTCCCGATCAAAAATGGATTAGAGCGGGATCTGGCCTGGCGGGCCGCCGCTGGGCTTGTCTTTAGGCTGACCGACAGTTTGCCCAATGACAAAGCGCTGTAGGCTGTGGTTCCTCTAGAGCCGTGATGAGGGACCCACGGAGTATTTTAGAATACCGGCCACTCAGCGGCCATCGCATCCAGGGCAAGACGGTGCCTGACACGGCGCTGGTTTCGAGTGTCGTTAGCGAATGGTCCACGGGCGTGTGGCGCTTCGCTGGCATTAAACGAGTTGATTTGGCGACGGCACCTCATCTGAAGGCAATCGCTCCTTAAGACCTTGACTGGATAGCGACTCTCTAATGTTTCATCCGCGGCATTGCATACTTGGAGGACACGCATAAGCCTCTTGCTGGAATTTTGGCTTGCCGTCGTGGCACGCGCAGGCAATGTTTGCTAGCCACAGGGTGACATTCCTGAGCCTTACCCTAGAACATGAGGGAGGGAAGACACGACGCGGCGCAAGGTGCGGGCGACGAGGCTAGCCATGAGGCTAGGTGGAATGGCACCGTCCAGAATGGATCGTCCTACGCAAATGAGAATGGAGAGCAGACGTTTGGCTGGGATGGCCTGAGAAGAAAGGATATAAATTGTTCATCTGACGCCGGCAGTAAGATGGTAGAGTCACCCCAAGATGCCGATCTAAAACTTGAAACGAGGAGGTTTCTAAACAATTCGCTGGCCGACATTGTAAGTGCAGCATGCTTTTATTCACCTATATGTAGAACGTCCCTCCACGCTGTCCTACTCTTCACGAAGCATTGTTGCCGCTTCCAAGTTCCTATTGTTGGCACACTGCTTCTTTCTTACATTGTCACTCATTCATTTCCCTATACATTCCACTCCTTATAAAAGCCTCACTTCTTCGGGGATTGGGAGCAGAAACCACCCTTGAATATCTTTGACATTCTCGAAAGTCCCGTTCACAGCAAAATCGTCAGTTGCTGGTCACTGACATTTATTTCTGCGAGCACAGTCTCTATACTCTTTACCTTACAAACGTTCAACTTCCCACTTCGCTACTATCGTCATGATTGGCTTCGGCGCAGCTGCGCTGTTTGTTGCGCTTCGCGTCCTTCTCACGGTGACTATGTCTTCAGCTGCTCCGATCGTGTCTCCCCAAAATTCATCCAACTACTGGCTTTCCTCTATCACTCGTCAAGGGGCTGTTGCCTTTGGCGATTCCAACTTTCAGATCTACCGCAACGTTAAGGATTTTGGTGCGAAGGGTGATGGCTCCACTGATGATACAGCTGCTATAAACAATGCTATCAGCTCTGGTAACCGCTGTGGGCAGGGCTGCGATTCTAGCACAGTTACTCCCGCCTTGGTTTACTTCCCTCCCGGCACATATGTCGTCAGCAAGCCCATCATCCAGTACTACTACACTCAGCTCATCGGAGATGCAGTCAGCATTCCAACCTTGAAAGCTGCAGCAGGCTTCACTGGCATGGCTGTCATCGATGCGGATCCATACTTGGATGGCGGTGCCAACTGGTACACAAACCAAAACAACTTCTTCCGCCAAATTCGCAATTTCGTTATTGACCTCACTGCTATGCTGGCAACTGCGGGTGCTGGTATTCATTGGCAGGTCGGCCAAGGCACGAGCTTGCAGAACATCTGCTTTGAAATGGTCAAAGGCGGCACTGGGAATGCGCAGCAGGGTATATTCATGGATAACGGTTCCGGTGGCTTCATGACTGACCTCACCTTCAATGGCGGTAACTACGGTGCATTTTTCGGCAACCAGCAGTTCACCACCAGGAACCTCACATTCAACGACTGCAACACCGCCATCTTCATGAACTGGAACTGGGCCTGGACTCTTAAATCTGTCTCGATCAACAACTGCAAGGTTGGCCTTGACATGGCGAACAGTCCCTCTAACCAGACTGTTGGCTCTGTACTCCTTTTGGATAGCAAGATCAGCAACACGCCAGTTGGTGTTAACACCTCGTTCAATAGCAACAGCACTCCTACTAGCGGAGGGACTCTCATTCTAGACAACGTTGACTTCAGCGGCTGCTCTACTGCGGTTCAAGACTACACTGGCAAGCAAATTCTTGCTGGCAGCGGCCTCATCAAGTCTTGGGCTCAAGGCAGAGGTTATACTAACTCTACTGCAACTCGTCTTCAGGGCAATATTGCAAGCGCGCCGTCCAAACCCGCCAGCTTACTTGCTAATGGCAATGTCTTCGAGCGCGCTCGCCCCCAGTATGAGTCGCTTCCTGTTAGCTCCTTCGTCAGTATCAAGTCGAAGGGCGCAAAGGGTGATGGCTCTACTGATGATACTGCTGCCATTCAATCTGCAATCGACGGTCTCACCTCTGGTCAGGTCCTCTACATCGACCATGGTGCCTACGTTGTCACGAAAACCATCACAGTTCCAGCGGCCAAGAATGTCAAAATTACTGGTGAGATATGGCCTTTGATAATGGCGTCTGGCACATTCTTCTCCGACCAAAGCAATCCAAAGCCAGTCTTCCAAGTCGGCGAAACTAGCGGTGCTGCCGGTACCTTCGAGATGAGTGACGTGATCTTTGAGACACTTGGTCCAGCTCCCGGTGCTATTCTTATGGAATGGAACATTGCTGCATCTGAGCAGGGCGCCGGCGGCCTTTGGGATGTCCACTTCCGTGTTGGCGGTTCTGCAGGCACGAAGCTTCAATCAGACACCTGCGCTAAGAATCCTAATGCTACTCACTCGGCCAACGATGCTTGCCTGGGGTCATTCATGATGCTTCATATCACCAAGAATTCCAGTGCCTACCTTGAGAACGTCTGGCTGTGGACCGCTGATCACGAGCTTGATCTTGCCGACCACAGCCAGATCGACATCTACAACGGTCGTGGTATGCTCGTCGAGAGTCAAGGCCCGGTTTGGCTTTACGGCACTGCCGTTGAGCACAGTGTCCTCTATAACTACCAGTTCGCCAGCGCTAAGGACATCTACTATACGCTTATTCAGACCGAAACGCCCTACTTCCAACCAAATCCGGATGCAACAACACCATTCACCACCCAAGCCACCTATTCCGACCCTGACTTTTCTACCTGTACCACCGCGGCCTGCAAGTCAGCCTGGGGTCTTCGCATCGTGGACAGCAGCGACATCTGGGGCTTCGGAAGCGGAACCTATTCCTTCTTCAGCAACTACAACCAGGATTGTCTGAACACAGAGAGCTGCCAGGAGAACATTGTCAGCGTTGAGAACTCAAGCAACGTCAATCTGTTTGCTGTAAGCACCAAGGCTAGCACAAACGTAATTGTGCAAGACGGCAAGAGCATGGCTCTTGACTCTGATAACCGCAGCAATTTCTGCGCTACGATTGCCATGTTCACTGTTGCTTAAGCTAGCTGGATGAGCATAACTGAGCGGCGTCTCAGAAGGACTTTGGACGTGCTTCACTTCTTTCCCTCTTCTCTTTTTCTAAGAGGCTGGGGCCCTAATTCTTGTCATTACTCTGTTCACATTTCGCTTCTTCGAGCTGGCTCCTCTCTCTGGCTTTTGCCCATCCAACAGTATGGATTCATAGATATCCAGAGGACACGCATCCGCGACACCATTAACGAGCATCATGGACTTGTTATTTCCTTTTTCCTTGTTTCCTTCTTGTGCAGACTAGGGTGGCAAGACTAGCACCTGGAGCACTCTTAGGTAACTTTCTACTGCATCGGACATAGGCATGGCGTAGTATACCCCCATTTGCAACGATATGGGTGTTTCTGGTAATTTTGGTTGGAAAGCGTCTAGACAAATTCACGATAGACTTGTTCAATGTTTTTTAAACCCCTGCCCTATGCGATGATTAATTGAGTGAACATGACAACACCACCTTTGATATGTGACGAATCAACCCTTTCGTCTTCTCAATGATATCTAGATTTTTTTAAGGGCAGTGCTATTTGGACACCCCCGTTTTGATAGGTAGACACCCCCGAATTAGGTTCAGCGCCTGCCTCAATAGGTTAGAATATCACGTGCGTTTGACTAGTTTGCATTTGCATCGCGAAAATCAAACCCTGAAAATGTAACTCTTATGACTGCAACACCTTAATCAAGTCTTGATTTTAACTATAGTATGTATAGTAGAGTTCAAATTAAACCTGAAATGCGCCGAAGGGCCCCTTGGCAAAGTCTGCCTGTAAGGGCAAAGCCCTCCGACCGCTTAAAGCCTGTTGAATATTGCTGCCGATAGGTGACGAGGCATCTGCAGTAGTATTTTGACTTTCACTACTATGTCCACCACTAGAATTGACCTTAACCTGTTCCTGAGTCGACTGATTAGACTGCATAGTGCTCTGCGAGGCTGCGTGAACTTAATTGGGTGCTGCTTCTTCTTTTTGGCGTCTGCGCCTACAAGCCATAGCTTGCGCGCGGTCGCCAGAGTCTGTTTGTCCTTTTTGGATTATCGCGAAGCCTTGCAACTTCGTTTGGGCATTAAGGTCTTTGATTCCTGCCTCTAATTTGCTATAGGTGCGGCATTGAGAGCTATGACGGTAGTAGTAAAGCTATTGGTCCAACAAACGGAGTCCAAGCTCGGAGAGAGGGGGACATGGTGGGGCGAATGTCCTGACACGCCGATATTTACTTCAAGACCCCAGCTCATGGTGCTATCTGCTGTACTTCTTGTGTAAGATTGGACATTTGAAGACACCGAGCACTCGGGAGGATTCCGTATAGTTCACTTCCCGTACGAGGGGTAGTATACAGTCTCACAGTTTAAAAGTCGACTCAATTGTCTTTACTTAACCAACTCACCACCCTTCTTCTCTCTTCCTTCTCTGCGCAGCTGAGCTTACCTTTGCTCTAACTACAAAAAAAAATTACCTAACAGTTCTCCTAAATTTACCAATCTATCCAAATGGACGAAGAAACCGCGATGAAGACGTTGGAGATGCCCAAAGTCCCAGTCAACTTTGTCCCTGCCAAAGGTGGCGAGATATTGAAGCTTGGCCATATAGCCATGCGCATTATGGAAGACGGCTCCCGAACCGGTAAATCAGAATCTCATGCGCAGCCTAGCATATACTAAGAACATTCTTCTACGAACCCCCCCTTTCTAGCAATTAGCCATCACTGCAATCCCTCCACCCCTTCTATCCTTCCTACCATCACTAACCCATCTCGCCATAGACAACCGCCTCGGCTCTGCCGAATTCATCCTACCACCTCATACACATGGCCCGCCTGCGCACTGGCATGAGATGCACGACGAGACCTTCCTCGTCACCGCAGGCACGATCCGGTTCCACCTACCGGACAACAAGCACGTGGATGCGAACGCGGGCGACTACGTGACCGTGCCCATCCGCGCGCCGCACACCTTCTCGAACCCGTCTGACGTCGAGTCGCGCTTCTTCAACACTTACACGCCGGCCTTCTACATCAACTACTTCAAGATCCTGGCCGAGATGAGTAAGGAGGACGGGCAGATGAGTCCGGCGAAGAACTTGGCTGCTATGGCTGCATTTGCGACGCTGCCGGCGATGCCAATGTGGGAGAAGAAGTAGAGGTGTGGGACTCAGTTCAATGATGTCTTCACGAGGTCAAGACTGGGTATAACGACATTTGTGGAGCTCAGCAACATTAGCGTAGAAAAAAAACTGGCGGATTGAACAGCAAATATGACCCATTTATATGCCCTAAATACCGAGAAAACCTCCTGTAACAACTGTCTATCTATTCAACGATCCCACCCTGGATATATTCTCTTACCATGCCCTGTTATGTTTATCCAATTGCACCAATCCAATGTACTCCAAAGCTCCGCGTATTCCTCATGGCGCTTTAGACCCCTAAGCATCGTTTCGTTCATCACAGCATCCCATTCCGAGTCAAATAAAACACTATAAGTCCAGCTACACAGATTGCCGCCAGGACAATGATCCGCGCAACCCACCGCTCCACCCTGAATGATGTGTGATCTATCAATTCGCCATACTCGTCCTCGCCCCTGTCCCTGGTAGGGTGGCCGGGAGGATAGTATGAGTGGAAGCTAGAAGGTACACGCGAAATAAGAGTATCGTTGTAGGCTGCGGCGAGAGCCGCGTTGTAAGAGGGTGGAGCGTCGGAGGATAGTGAAGCAGCTATGGGGCCGCCGTTAGGGCATACGGCGGAGGAAGCTGGGCGTGGAGGATGATGTATTGTTGCAGGGCTGGCGTGGTAGCGTTGAGGTCGGGGACGGATGGGAGACGGTTCGTCGCAGTACTCCTGCGGTTCGGACGGTAGATATGGCTCGTCCTGGTACTGAGGTAAAGAGTGCAGATTTGACATGCCGTGGTCTAAAGCTGATTCGGACGAATCATCGTGGTAGGACTCCTGCTCGTGCTGCTGGTCGTGCTAGTGAAGCGTTGTCAGTTGGTGCTTGTTTTAGACCGCACAAATGTCTCGGAGTCTCTCTATGGCAACTGTGATCGGAAGAGAAAAGCGGACAATTGGGAGACATGATCACTGAGGTGTGAGGAAGAGATGTTTGTGGAATGGTGGACATGTCCAAGCTGAGACAGGAGAAGATAGGTGGAACACGAAGAAATTCAAGTGCATACCGTTAAGCTGCGTGACGCGTTCATGGCGTATTGTGACGCCTTCTGCTTTACGTTTCGCTCGTGGGTCTATCCACAATAAGTTCCTGGAGTTAGTTTAGGTTTAGCAAGAGGTATTTCAGGAAGCAGGTGGTGAGTCTTTGACACGCTGCCTAGAAGCTACAATGCGTTGTAGTTATCAGAGCTTAGGATTCGGGGAGGTTGGGTCCGATAAGAGTTGTGGAAGGATCAAACGCTGGGCGGCTGCGCCTCAAGCGGTGGCTGGGCAGGAGCGTTTGGCGGAGCGGGCTAGAAAAGCCTTGGCCCTCATCTGCAAGGGGCACGTTCCCTGTCTTCCGCATACCTTAACGTGGTACATGTACACGGGTTTTTGCACGAGCCCTAGTTTTGCGCGATTTGAACACCAAAATTCACCAAAATGCCGATTTGGTGGCAAATAACTAGTAAAAACCATTACAAATTATTGCATCGTTAGTAAGGAGTCTTAAAGCAATAAATGTATAACGTATTAGCCACCCAGTCGAGCCAGCCACCCGGTCGAGCCACCCAAAACACACCAAAATCTACCAACTTTAGTCTTTTATAACTCCACCCCTATTAAAGATATTTAAATAAAAAATTTAATAT
>Ga0307507_10000624_pt1 | contig 76382 bp, 29 predicted proteins | sample 7_EM_MG_FD_207223 | JGI IMG/M metagenome (GOLD analysis project Ga0307507, IMG submission 207223) | Populus trichocarpa ectomycorrhiza microbial communities from riparian zone in the Pacific Northwest, United States - 7_EM | ecosystem: Host-associated > Plants > Roots > Unclassified | place...
CACAGCATACCAGCTTTTACAGCATCCAACAACCCAGCAGCATCAGCAGCACCAAAACACCCAGCTACCTTAGACTTGCGGAAAACCAGTAACAGAAGTGTCACTAAGTACTGGGAGATACCAAGTTACGTCCATCACGCAGAACAACCACGTTTACGAAGATTTGGTCGAGTACTTTAGGTCAGAAGTGTTACTGAACCTAAGGTCCCAAGTCAACGTCCGAAACGCGCTCCCCTCTACCTATAATCCCGACACCGTCTGCTATCTTCCTTGCAGATCTGCCACGTTGGAAATCACGTCAACAGCGCGCATACAACGCCAGCGCGCTCCCCATCCTCTGCCCTCTCGAATCTACCGGCATCTACGACAGTTATAACTCCGCCAGAGGAATCGAGACCTGCCAGCACGCGCCTATAACACCCGCGACCTACGAACGAGACAACTGCTGTGCCAATACGCCTACGGACAGACAAGAATTCGTGCCGATATGCCTACGAATACGACCCCGTTGCTAGCATTATACTGCCACCCGAACAACCCTATCGCTGGTACCGTACTACTACCTAAACAGACAATAATCGTGCTAATATGCATACGATACATTAACCAACCGATAGCGCCAATACGCCTGCTATCACGACCCGACTGAACGATCGTGCTGATGCGCCTGCGATCTACCGACCGACCAATAGACGAGCTCTACGTTCAACCACTATCACCACCCGATGCTCGCACTGTACCGCTACCTAAATCTGACAGCTGTCGCGCTGATACGCCCGCGACCTAAACACAACTAGGTAGAGCTTTGCTCCCTAGAATACAACCCCGTCGCTAGCACCGTACTGCTAGTGTTGGAATATATGGACAAAGGTTACGTGGTCATGTCTTAGGATAGCTGTTTTACGCACAAAGAAAGAACTGCCAGTGTCGGAATATATGGACAGAAGTTACGTGGTTACGTGTCGTCGACGTGTCGTCGTTGTGTCTTTGATTAGTTATCCTTATAGTGACTAATCAGCCCCCTACTTAGGCACCGCGATCCTTACGATCCTCTGCTTTCTTTACCTATTAGACAAGAACAAATCCATCAGTTAATAGGCCAATCAAGTGCACTTAGGTGTTACCAACAATAACTATACTTAGTTTATTTCTTTTCTTTAATATACTATAGATATATATTTTCTAGGCACTCCCACTACTATTATCTATCTAGGCACTCTTCTATAAGGAACCTTCCTAACTAAAGTATTAAGTCTCCTGGTACTTGTACTTCTACTAGGTGCCAACTATACATATACTTCACATCCCTATATTGTTTTTCATCCATTATCCAATATATCCTTATTAGATACTTGCGATACTTATCCTTAGGTGTTTAGTGCATATTGTATATATCATCTATATATGCAATCTATGCCAATATATAATGCGCTGGGTACTTTAGGTTAACTCTTAGCTTATCTTTATCCTTAAGTTTAAACCTCTCCTATATTAATCTAAAAGTTACTATATTATTTACTGGTACCAATACTTATATTATCTCTCTCTAGTCTACGGCTTATTCTTCTAGGTTCTTAGATATTATAATTAAGGCCCCTTTAATATAACTTATCTGTCTTTCTAATACAGCCTAATCTAGTATAGCTTTCTTATTAAGCCATATGCAAAAGTCTTCCTACTTATTATTTCCTCTTTACTTATACTACTTGCGGTATAGCTCTATAAGTATATACAATTTGTCCATAAGGAAGTATCTCTTTATTGCTATATTATTGCAACCTTTGGTGTGTTATTCTGCAAATTTAGTTAGAATCCCTAAATCCTCTTCTTATTCCAGTTTATCTAACCACTTAGCTCTTAGTATTCCTAAGCGTCTCTTATCTCTTCTTAAGATTCTTAAGCCTTTGGCCTTTTGCCTTTATTAAGTAGTAAGCTAGCACTAGCAGTTGTCTACTTGCTTAATTGTCTTTAGATATTACTCCTTCCGTCTTATAAAGTAATGGATGCTGTATTTAATGGTATTATAATACCCATTACTAAACCGCGTTTTATAGTGGTCTCAGTCTCTACTTCTATTGCGTTATTAAGGTTTAAGTGCCCCTAGCTAGCCTCTTTTTCTTTCTTATTGCTATTAATTAATAAGTACTCTAACTCTATTATTATTATTATTATTACTAATCTTTATCCGCACGTTGCTATCCCTTGCAACGGCAAGGTCCTGCGCGTAGATGGCCCGTGCGCGAACAACTGTTTTCAAAACAACGCGTATATCAATTACACCACTACCATGCCTTCTAATCGTGTCAAAGTTGATAAGGACCTTGTTCGGAAGACTTAATATAAGGGTCCTCCTAGTCGCATTGCCAAAAAACGCCCCCCAAAGCCCTTAATCCTATTGATCTAATTGGCTAGCCCTTATCGATAACGGCAGGGCCCATTTTGCCGTTGCAAGGGATAATATCTTAATCTAGCTTATAGAGTTAATCTTATTCTTTATCTAACTCTCTAGTTCCTTTAAGTTCTCTTAACTCTAGCTCTTATAGCCAATAGCTTGCGCCATACTTAGCATTCTTATAAATTGGATATATATTGTTATAGCAAAACGCGGAATGCCTAACTATGTATTCCCGTATACCTTATAACCTTTACATTACTAGCCCTAGTTCGCCTTGCTTAGTTCCCTTAACTATATAATTATTATAACCACCTCTATAGTCTCTAGCATAGTAATCCTACTTTCTATAATTTATACAAGCTCTATTTTTAAACCATTCTTCTTATAATAGAGTCCGCCTAAATATCTTCTATTAATAAGATCCCTGGTTTAGCCTCTGCTCCTTAGTCCTATAATTACTTAATCCTTAACCTCTAGGTTTTTATAGTTTCTTATTCTATTTCTTAGATTCTTTAGTACTACTTAAGTCTATTGGCTCTAGCCCACTATTCTATAGTTTACTACTCTGTATCTATTAATGCGTACTCTACGCCTTATATAACTGTAGAACTCTATCTTACCCTTTCTTAGCTTATTCCCTTTAATAGATCCTATTATTAATCTTAATTAACTAATCTATTAACTTCCTTAGAGTTTCCACATCTTCCATTAGAATAATCACGTCCTAGACTTTAGCCTTAAGTCCTTATTTATACTATGCTATAAGCGCCCTATTGTTCCACTTAACCTATATTGCGAGTATTTAAAACTGCATTGTGTACTTAATTGCTAAAGTGCGTTATACTAAATTCTAAAGTTTTCTCTCTGCGGTAGTTGTTGCCTCTAGGTCTCTAAATATCTATATTAACCTTTTTAAGAACCCCTTCTAGCTAGTAAACATAAATCGTACTTCTTAATTAGTAGTTATTATTTTGTTTAGTTAGATTTTAGTAAGGTAAAGTTTAAACCACTTAAGTGCTTTTCTAGTTAAGAACAACCCTATATACACCATTTGGTCTATAGGTATTACTAACTTTACTCCTTCCTGTATAACCTTAAAGTATATTTATATAAGGAACCCCTTAAGCTTTAACTTCTCCCCTAAGAATTATTTAATAGACAATAACTTAACCTTAGCTGCTCTAATTCCATTAAGTCTTTTTTTTAATATTTAATTATTATCTGTTATTTAATTAACCATTTCCTATAACTAACCCACTGTAATAAGCTGTAAATCCGTGTCCCTTATACTAGTATCTCCTCCTAACCCTAAGGTTATAGCTGCCGTAGATGGCGTTATAACTAGTGCTTTTAGTAGCATATTATTTAACTTTATTAATACTGTAACTAGGTAGTAAATGTGTAACAAAGCCTTATAAGAAATACTACAGTAGACTTGCTAATAGGCTAGGTATATAGGTAAATAGGAAGTTAATAATATAACAAGTATAATAATAACTAGTAGAGTAGTTGCCTAACAGATTAACTCTAATTATATTTTAAGATTTACTATAAGGAAAGGAACTATCTAGGTAGGGACTATGGTCCTTTAAATACACATTTATACTCCTAAGAAACTCTCCTTGTATATAAGGTACGTCTAATAGAAGGCAAAGGGGCGGGCAATAGGCGCCCCCTAATGACTCTACAGTAGTAGAGTAAAGTTTATGATACTAGCGCGTCCGTAGGCTTGTTACGGCAGCAGTGGTTCCCAAGGAGGTCAAAAAGTAAGGTAGAAGAGCACCACAGGCGACTCGCAGGCGCTAAGTAGGCGAGTCCCAAAAGGCGGGGAGATGGATCACGGGGTTTTCTCAAGCAGAGTTTTCTCCCCACATGTAAATAAGGAGTAGTCCGCGTGGGCCCAATAGAGATCCGTATCGGACGTTAAGCAATGAATAATTATATAAGGTACGTCCTTATACATATTATACATACGTTCCCTTCGTATACCGCGTACTCCGCGTACAACATTATGTAACTCGTTTACCATTCCTTGTTACATGGTTCCACGGGTTCCATCCTGGTCCGTGCTCTTATCAACTAACTAGCTTCCTCCGACTCTTCTCCAAGTAGTCGTAGCATCATACTTAAAGCGTCCGTAAAAATATTCTATTCCTACGCGTTCTTACCACAGGTAATCACACTTTTCATTGTAATTACGATTAGTTAGATTATATAATAATTATAACTTGTGTAACTAATAGAATGGTTATATGCATCTCTGCAGCTCTGAAAGCCATTACGTATGGATATTCTAAAGTTAACAGAAATTTCTTGATACAGGTACGGAGAATGATTATAAATGCATGGTTGTTAAGAATTGATTATAGGACTATCCTGATGTAGAGTGGGTGAGGGAAATGGGAGTGAATGCTGGTGCTTCCTGGGGTTTCCGTCGTAGAAGCTGAGTACAGGATGAGGTTGAGTTGGTGCCCTGAAATCATCCCAGCACATAACCCCGTTAGATGTACATGTCGAAACGGCTTTTCTTCAATACCTAACCCACATCAAAACATACCGTACAAAGACCTACATCCCACCAGTTAAAGACGCCATACAAACCCAATAACCGCGCAACCGAGGGATGAGAAAACATCTCCCGATTGCGTTGTACATACCATAAAAAGGATGATGCAACGGTAACACTAGAAGTAGGTGGCGCACAGCGCCCGCGCAAGGAACCACAACCGTCCCTTCTCTTCACATCTCCCTCTGCATCTATCTCCCCCTACTGCCCCTCCTCTGTCCCATCGCGCCCGTACCACTAAAACTCACCCTCGGGCTTCTCGCAATTGGCGTCATTAGCTGGACCTTCTCAGTGCCGAGCTTACACTCGAACACCCGCATTACTAGGGCTTGCACGGCTCTCTGCACATCCGGCGCCATTTCAGTTCCTAATAAACCGACAACAAGCGGCGCGAACACCTCCACATGTTTCTCGAACTCCTCTTGCGGGAATCCCGTGTAGCCATCCAGAACCGTGACAACCACCGGACGCCACGTCACGATATTGCGCTGCTGCGTTTCCTCGTCGAGTTCAATGTACGAGGCGATAATGTCCTCGCATAACGGGACGAGCGCAGCTTCAGTCTCGGCGCGGTTAGCCGCACGTTCGGTGCTGGTGTCATGGTACATCCTGAAGAGGATGGAGACGTAGACTGAGGCGGAGCCGGACTCCTGCTTGAGCAGATTTGGCGGCTGCTTCATGAAGCCCTCCCTGAACAACCGCGTCCTGAGATCACGATCTGCATTGAAACGCTTGGCAAACTGGTAGCTCTTCTTTAGAACGGCCATCAGGCGTAGAAGCTCGCCCGAAGGGATTTTGTCGTATACCGAGTCGTTGGTGAAGAGTTCTTGCACTGTCTCGATCATAAGCAGTTGCAAGACGCATTTAGTGATGATTTGATTGAAGAAGCGACGACGCGCGGCTGTCACGACGACGGGTGCCTGTTGCAGGTCTTTATCTTCGGGACGATAGTCTTCTAGCTCGGCAGTCCGGCGCTTCGGTAGTGGTGAGGGCATTCGGTTTTCTGTCATACTTGATGTATCCGAGATTACGGCAGAAGTACGGCGCGGGGCGGGAAGGCCATTAATGCCCAGGGCATTTTCCGATGCTGCTTCTTCGATTTGAGTTTGTGTGAACGGAAGATCTGTGACGTGCGTTTCTGCAGTGGCTGTTTTCGGCCCTGGAGCGTTACGGACGCCGTTGGCGGATGTGGATGAGCTAGGTGTATATGATGAGGAGGTGGCAGCGGAGAACAAGGCGCTGGCTTCAGTGCGGTTGAAGAGCTCAACAAACGCATTGACAATCTTATGCCAATGCTCGGGCTGAAACTTCCGAACATTTTGAAGTATGAGTTGCTGTAAGCAGTTGCTTCCGATTCTAGCGAGAGTATCGTTTTCTTGGCAGATGCATAACGCCAGCAGATCCAAGAACCTGTCAAGCATGTATTCAAGGGACTCGAAGAAGTGCGTGAAGAGCTTAATCATGTTGCGGAGGGCTTGAATCATTGTGGTGGAGAGCCACACAGAGAGCTCTTCATGGTTGAGGACTTTGGTCATCTCGGACTTGGATTTTAGAACCATGAAGATGGGGTAGAGAAGTTGGCGCCAGAGGATGTCCCAGAAATCCTGTGGGAAGTCACCACCATAGGTAATCAGGGTCTCAAACAGATAGGTAAGCGCTCTTGATCTCACTTCGAGATCCTCGCCAGTCATCAGCACGTCGTGGAATGCGAATAATACCGGGAACCAGAACTGCTCTTCTTGAGTCTGTCTGCTAGGCTGTTTCGGTATGTTGGACCCCTGAGCAGAATCTTTGACAAAGCCAGCACGCGCGGATAAGGGGCACTCTGGTGTTCTGAGCATCTTGGGTACTGATGACTTCAGTAACTCAATTGCTTGTAATGACTTCTTTTGAAATTTGAAGTTCTTTGAAAATTCCGTTAGGCAAACGATAAGATCGGCAAAAGCACCCTGTGATATTACAACGCCGAATTTAGTGTTGTAAACCTGTGTAATGTTGTCAAAAGCTAGGCTGACGATAGTTTCTGCTGGAAATTAGATATGAAGATCGTTCAAATATTGCCGGAGCGCATACCATATGGCTCTTTCGCAGCAACAGTAAAGACGCCAAACATCGTCCTCCAGCCTGAGCGGATGTTTTCTCCTCGAGCCTGAATCATTTGAATTAGACATCGAAGAACCATGTCTTTGACATTAACAACAGTGGTATTGCTGATAATGTGCTCAAAGGGTCTGAGAAAGTCTTTCTGAAACTTGAAACCCGGCAGCTCTTCAATCTCCATGAATCGCATAGACAGTTGACGCAATGAGTTGAGGGCAAAGAACACGACGTTAGTATTGGTATGGCATCCGACTTGATTAAAGTGCTCTCCAAGGACTTGCCAGATATTTGTCCATTCAAACCGGACACGCGTCATGTTGTATCCACTAATCTCAACAAGCTTCTGAAGACTGTATGTGCGGGGAGAATCACTCTGTCCGGATGACTGTATCTCTTGCCAGCTTACTTGCGTCAATGCCTTGACGAAGTCAACAATTGCTTCTCCGGAAAGATTTGCTGTGTTCGTGAAGATACGATCCACTCCCCGGATCATGTCCGTAGAGCTAGTTTCCTCGGCTACGTCAGCCTGGTAATGGAGGTTGCTGCTTTGTGAAGTTGGCCTGCGTCGACTGGGCACAGCAAGCGATTTCCGGGAAGCTGGCAGTCCCTTTGATTGGGTGTTAGCCTTGAGGACGTCTGGTACGGCTCTTTCGTCTACGCCAGTAGAAATAAGTTGGAAGCGATCGAGTTGCGATATGCAGGTCAGAATGTCTCGCCATGATTCTTTAAGCAAATTTCCTTCGTTATGTGCAACTTCAAGAAGGACTCTTAATGCCTCAACATTCTTCGCCTTCATCTCACTCAAGTTATACAGATTTGTAAACCTGGCAAGAGACGCAACAAATGCCTGCCGTGGGTTCTCAAGATCAAACAAACACGCAATTCGAATAGCCAGTTTGAGCCCTTCCATGCAAAGTTTGACCGTCTCGAGATTTTGAGTGTCTTGAGCCTGGCCTGAGAGTGCGGTAAGGAATGGCATCCATGTTATCTCAAACATGGGGCCTACATGCTTGAAGGAAGAAGCAGGAATAAATTTCGAGACAGGCATTTTCGACGCAGCTCGCCTCTGAGCGCGTAATAGAGTCTTGTATAGCTGCTCAGTCTTGTTAGCCATCTCTTCCGATGCCTGGACGTATGCTTCTCGCTGTAGATCTCGTCCGACGGTTGCCAAAGCCTGGCCAATGTTGGCGGCCAATCCACCAGTCGGCTGCGGAAGCATGCCTAGATTCGCCGCGGTTTCTCGCTCGGTGTTGAGCACAATCTCGTTATGCGAAATCTCGTCAAAGATGCTGCGAAGATAATCATCAGGAAGATCGGCGCTATCGTTGATGCCCCGGTTGTTCTTAATAAAGTCCTCCGGTGTCATGCGCCGTTGTCCTTTGAGCTTCGCGCTGTGTTGATCAGTATTCAACATGATGACTGAATATGCTAGTACATAAGCGGTGTCGGCGTTCGCAAAAGCGTTAGGATTCCCAGTGATGTATCGTTCCGCAAATTTTAACATGAATCGATCGATCTTCTGTGCCTCTCCCGGAAGACGGAAGCTCTGAAGGAAGCGACGCAGAGCATCGACAAACCTTGTTTTCGTAAAGTCCATGAGATCCACGAAGGCGTGCATAATGGCGATATTTTCTGGTTCACCCTCGCCAAGGAACTCTCCAAGCGATTTCTTATCAATTGACTCGTTATCTAAAAAGAAAAGAGCGACATCCCCAGGAGACTCAGACTTAATGAAGCCGTCTTTCAGAAGAACCTTTAGACCTCGCTTGGGCTTGAAGTTAAATTGACGAACCGCATTTGTCAGGGCAGTCTTTCTCTGTTTCGCTTTCTCTAGCTGACTTGGATCATCCTCTGCAAGTGGCGTTGCTGTACCTGAATCCGTCGCTCCGACGTGTGGAGAGTCTGTCGCACCACGATTATCCATTGACTCACGAAGGTTATCGACAGAGATTCTCGATTCTGATTCGGGTAAATACACAGTACTATCCGCGATTCCTTCTTGTGACCAATTAACAAGAGAGCGAAGGATCTCAACGAGAGCTTCCAAAGACTCCAGTTTCATGGCATAATCTGGCGGGTAGCCTTGGTCCGCGTCATGTGCCACATGCATCGACGCTGTGGATAGTGATGGTGGAAGCGTTCCTCGTGTATGCCAGTCCGAAAATTGGTTCGACTGTTTCGCATGTTGATCCTGGTAAGCTTGTTGTTGTATAAGGGTAATGGAGATAGGGGTGCTCGAAATCCTTGATAGATGTTCGACAATTCTCTGGTACATGTTGTCTAAAGCTGTCCGATCGCAATCATAATTTAGATAAATCTCGACCAAGGCCCTGGGGTCTGCTGCCAATCTTCCAAGGACGGTCAGGATATACTGCTTCTGGAAGACTGCGGCTGTTCGTTTTTCCAGGATGGCGAGGTAGATTTCTTTCAAAAATACCTCGATCTCTTTTTTTAGCATAACACGGAGATATTTAAGCATTAGCCAGAATATCTCACAACTAACTTCGAACACTCGATGAACGGAGCTTGCGCCATTCCGACTCAGACTCAAACACAGATATTGCTTGATGGCTTGAACAAAAGTTGTGGGTTCGTCGCTACTGCTGCTTCGTATTGTGGCATATGGAGAGACAAAGACGGTTATGTTATTATGGAGAATGGTGTGGATGATATGAAGAGACAGCAATTTTGACCTCATACCTTGAGACTTAACGTCAAGCGCATGTTCTACTGGAAGCGCCTTAGTACTCAATCTGCACATGGCCCTGAACACAAGATAAGCGTCTCTGATGAATATCTCATCTTCCTCTTCCTCATCCGTTCCTTCCCCATCGTGTTGAGGATTAGGTGACGCATCCGGGCCTGACACTGTTCTGTGTGATGTCCGACCCTTGACTCGAGTGACCAAAGTCGGAGCATTATCATGGATCCTGTCGTCGTTGAAGCTCATATTGTTTTCAAAGCTTTGGAGCGTGATTTTCGGTCCGGTGTGTTTATCCACGGGTTTATCACTAGGTTCGCCTAATCCTTGTTCTGAGTTCTCTTCGTCGAGGTCTCCGTTGCCTTCTCCGTTGGCTTGGGATCCATCAACGCCGGATGTACTACCCTCAACCTCGTCTCGATTGCTCTCCTCCGATCCTGGCTTTTCATTCACGAGAGAAGTGCGGGAAAGATTCATTCGTGACTCCTTGACCATAAGCCTCCCTTTGACTCGCTCGAAAACCGTCCCCACCATTTGGGTCAAAGCTCCCTGCGCAACTTGCTGATTTGCACTGGATTTTGACAACAAGAAGATGTTATAGGTCAGTCGTACGGCCTTCAAAAGACCTGCTCCATGCACAACAATCTTATCATTCAAGATAGCTGCCAGCAGCGACTTTACTATCTGCAGTTGTACCTCCACTGGTGTAGCTTCTCCTTGAAAGCAGTCGCATATCGTGTCTATGGCCCGTTCGATGAGAGGGGGTGCTTCAGCGCTTTCGCCTTGAGGTTCCGAAGGGACGGAGAAATAGGAGTAGCTGATGAGTTTGCCAATGCAATCAAGGGCAGTGATTACTATCGAAACAGTTTGAGCCTCTGAGGCGAGCTGGAGGGGTCCAAAAAGGACCTCAGGGTTGATGTGCGAGGGGTCACCCTCGCTTTTGATTGCGGTCAATGCCTGCGCAGTAGAGTCTCCAAGCTTCTTGTGCTTCCTCGCATCCTTTGAAGCAGCTATTGTTTCCAACGCTGTGACGACAAATACTAAGGAGCTCCGAGTGGAGGGTTTCGTGGCGGAGGTGGCAGCAGTGGATTGCGAGTCGGTCCGCGATCGAGTTGAAGTGTGCATTCGTTGTTCGAAGAACTCAGCAGTTCGAGGAGTGTCTTGTCCATTTGGTATATTAAGCTGTGGGGAAGAAGCCGTAGGTGTTGAAAGATCCGGCGTTTCCTGTGAAGTCGGCGACCCTTGCGCATCTGAGCCATGTTCATGTTCCGCAGTCTCCGCCTCTGTGTCTTCAATGTTCTTCTCCTCATCTTCTGCAGCAGACGTATCTTCTGCGTGGCCGTTCGGAGCCTTCTCCATGTCTTCCACCGGAGTGTCGTGGTCGGCCATTTCGTTATTCAGGGCGCTTGTATACACTCGGACAGAGCTTCTTTGATGATGCTTGGCGGGGAACTTTAGAGATGCAGCATCTCCATGTGTGAAAGTTGAATTAGGTAAGTCCACGCCGGCGTACAGATAGGCGTGAGATCAAGCTTCGAGAAATAATTGAAGATTAGCTGAATGTTAGCGGTTAGGAATGTATACGTGTGGAGTATTTCGATTATTCTCAGCCTCAAACTCCTTGCTGGGATGATACAGCCACTCCCAAAAGAGTCGCGGCGATTAGTGACCCCGGCGTGTGTGTGGCTTTATTGCCGGCCAAGAAAACGAGAATGCCCGAAACCCGAACGGGTCCCCGTGCAGAGTGCTGCTCGACACTTTTATTCAACCAAGCAAGCTGTTGGGCGCAGAGCGACGACAATAATCCCCAATCGCCCTCCTCGCAACCTCTCCATTTCAGGGGATTCTCGGTCGTCGTAGACCTCTCATCTCTCTCTCCGCTCGTGGCCGCTCCTCTTCTCACCTTCTACCCCAAGTTTCCGCCCTCAGCGGCATCCTGTCACAATGTCTGCTGCGACAATTTTATCGCGATTCTCCGGACAATTATGCCTGCGAGGCTCAATTGCCCTAAGAGGAGGTTATAGTCTGTCGAGATATCAGGATTCCGTCGTGTATGCTCCCTTCCGTCAATTTCCACCGTCGTGATAGAGCTTGGCTGACCGCTTTCGGCCTTTCAGTAGGAGAACTCCTGCGCTCTCAGCCCTTGCCAGATATTATGCCTCGAAATGTAAGCTTCATTACTCAATGCCTTTATATCAGAATCATCCGATGGGAATCAGTACGCTAACTGAGATGGCCGATAGCATATCCCCCGCATACCATTGTTAGCATGCCAGCCCTATCCCCGACCATGACCGCGGGAAACATTGGAGCGTGGCAGAAGAAAGTCGGCGACTCGTTAGCTCCTGGTGATGTACTTGTCGAGATTGAGACGGACAAAGCACAAATGGATTTCGAGTTCCAGGAAGAGGGTGTTCTCGCCAAGATTCTGAAGGAATCTGGTGAGAAGGATGTTACAGTGGGAAGTGTAAGCACTTTTTTCTTTTGATTACATGGAACCTCTATTGTTCAATTGCTCTTGATACCACCCTAGAAACATTCCATTACATACTAACAATTATCTAGCCTATTGCTGTAATGGTTGAAGAGGGTGAAGACGTCTCCGCCTTTGAGTCTTTCTCCACCGAGGACGCTGGCGGTGACAAGCCTGTCCCTTCATCTGCCCCCAAGGAAGAAACCTCTGAGTTTAGCGAACCTTCTTCAAGTAGCTCATCTACCGCACCTCCTGCACCAAAAGAATCGGCTCCTGAACCACAAGAATCGGTCTCTACCGGCGGCAAGCTCGAAACATCACTTGAGCGCCAGCCACCGCTCTCTCCTGCAGCCAGGAAGCTTGCGCTCGAGAAAGGCGTTCCTCTATCTGCGATCAAGGGCACAGGACCTGGTGGCAAAGTCACCAAGGCGGATATTGAGAAGTACAAACCCGCAGCAGCTGCTGCTCCAGCTGGTGGTGCCACGTCAGGCGCCCCAACCTACGAAGACATTCCCGCCTCAAGCATGCGCAAGACCATCGCTACTCGTCTTGTCCAAAGCATGAACGAGAACCCGCATTACTTTGTCGCCTCCACTATCTCTGTCTCCAAATTGCTGAAGCTGCGCGAGGCCCTCAATGCCTCCTCAGAGGGTAAATATAAGCTCTCCGTCAATGACTTCCTTGTGAAGGCCTGTGTCATCGCCTGCCATAAGGTCCCTGCCGCCAATTCCTCATGGCGCGAAGAGGGTGGCCAGGTTGTCATTCGCCAACACAATGTTGTTGATGTCTCAGTCGCTGTTGCTACCCCTGTCGGCCTCATGACGCCGATCGTCAAGAACGTCGGCTCCCTCGGCCTGCAATCCATCTCGGCACAGATCAAGGATCTTGGCAAGCGCGCCCGCGACGGCAAACTTAAACCAGAAGAGTACCAGGGCGGTACTTTCACCATCTCCAACATGGGCATGAACCCGGCTGTTGAGCGATTCACTGCAGTCATCAACCCGCCTCAAGCTGCTATTGTCGCTATTGGCACAACAAAGAAGGTTGCAGTACCAGGTGACGAGGCCGAGGATGGAAGCGTCGGCGTCGAGTGGGATGACCAGATCGTCATCACCGGCAGCTTCGACCACAAGGTTGTCGACGGCGCCGTCGGCGGCGAGTTCATGAAAGAGCTGAAGCGGGTGATCGAGAACCCGCTCGAGCTAATGTTATAAGAGACGAAACACCTATAGTCTAACTTTATTGCGTTCAGCGGCCGCCAGGTTCATTTGCGAGGGGACATAGTACAGTTTTGGGTGATGGAAGACGATATGCTAGAGGAAGGAAATATATGTGAGAGCGATATCTGTACAATGACATGGCCGTGATAAAGCGTTTTGCTCAGGATCTCTCCGTATCGCAACGCTCTGTTCTTTGTTACCTCTGCTTCTTTTGGTTCGTCGCGCTCTTGCATCTGTACTAAAAGAACTTGCCTATTTTCGGATTTGAGAGGCTAGCCGGCGTGTAATCAAAACTACGTTTCTTATTTAGAGATTTTCCTTACGAAATTATTCCCTGATTAAGAAATCATCTCTCTAGGCTCACCCCTCCTCCACCTTAAAAATTTGGCGATATATCGAAAATCAACGAAACATGACAATGAATCCAAGGTGAGCATCGAAGAATTGTATTCGTGAGAGAAGACACGCGTCTCTAGCTCTACCCCACTGAAGTATTCCGCGCCTTTTTCTCTACTTCCCCAGAGTACCCTTTATTACAGATTGCGGGGTTTCTTTCGCGCTTTCCGTCTACGATATTAGTCTCCTTACAACAAGCTCGCGTTAAACAAGTGTGTTTCAAGTAAACTCAGGTGAACACGCGAGATTTTCTGAAGAATGGACTTGGCCATCTTCACCTTGTATGGAGAATTTTACAGGTATTTAAAGTTCGTGCGTGTGTCCACAAGTGAGGAACTCCCTGCCCTGACCTGCAACCTGGACAAGAGAGATCTGGGTATCACCGGGTCCAAACCCTCTACCCTTTCCAATATCTAAAAACTCAACCTCCGAGAGCCTGGTCTGCAAGTTAGAGAACGCGCCTTAAATCCAAACTATATCAGGTAACTCACCCATGCTAAGGACCTCCCGAGATACCATTAGCCAAGGCACAGAACAGCAGGTTTTTTAATATACCGAAATCTAAAGAAAATGCATAGGATCAGCCATCGTAAATCATTCTGCCGTTCATCATGAAGCTCTGGACAAAGAGAGCATTAGAAACTTAAGGAAATAATTTAAACAAGTTGGAGGCCGTCTATGTCAGGCACTTAGCCACACCGAATCTTTGCGCTAAGCTTTGTGAAATCCGATGGAATTCCCAATCACCAAAACTCCGACCATTTGCTAGGGGCCTGTCCGAAGGCATGGGAGATAGCTGAAGCAAAAGAAGTCGCAGGTCCGAGTTGATTCGTTGGAGCCAACCGCGTAAAATCCTCTCCAATCGGTGGAGGTACGACTGGCATTGAATTGCTCAGATAGCCTATGTTATCGTTCTTTTCTGCTAATTGGATTTTTAAATCTTCGATCTCGGCCACCAATCTTTCCATGTCCCGTTTCGCCCTGCGACGATGTCTTTGCGGGGTGCAACAATGGCCATGCAGAGGGGTTTCGGAGTTGGTCTGAAAGTCCTCGATAAGGCCAAGGTGCTTCACCAGATCACCCGCCGTAGGCCTTATTTGCGGATCAGGGTCTATCATATGCTCGATTTCGCAAAGCAAATGCTGGATGTGTATTTGACGACTTTTCAGCAACGCAAACCACTGTTGTCGTAAATGAAGATTTGCTTGGAATGAGAAGTTCTCTGCTGGACGAAGCCTTCTCAAATCTTGGAGAGAGCCCCCCCCACATAAAGCAGCCATTTCGAGGAACATACATCCGAGGGAGAATATGTCAGCAGAGCGACCGCTTCGTTCATATTTGGCAACTTCGGGAGCAAAATATTTTGCGGTACCCCTCTCTATACATTCACTGCCAGTAGTTGTCAAGGCGGAGAGGTCGGTAGAAATTCCGAAATCAGTAACCTGCAAGCCATCCGGTGATAAAAGGACATTGGATGGCTTGAGATCTTTATGCCGGATGCGCTCGCTGCGAATGTATGCAATGGCGTTGGTGAGGCAACCAAAACTGTGCGATAACCGTTGCACTGCACCTAGGAATAGATTCGACCATTCACCTGTATTTGGGCATAATGCGTGGAGGCGCCTCATCACTCTGTCTTCGACTGTAAGGGGCTCTCCAGACATCCAAGCTACGTTAAGGGCATCAACGTCTTCGAAAAAGGTTGCCAGGTCACAAACAGCTACTGGCCAAAGAAGCAGACCAAGGAAGGGGCCGTGAGTGTAGGTTCCCATTAACTTAACGATGTGTTGGTGGGCAAGCCTCTTCAGGATTTCAATCTCTTGTCGTTCTTTCGTCCCAATGCCTCGAGGGCAGTACCTTTTCTTCCACGCCAAGGTAATTCCTTTGCAAGTAGTTTCGTATACACCTCCTGTTCCAAGTCACAAATTAGCATGTTCGGGAGTAGGGGGAGAGAACACCGTCTTACCCTGACTACCGTGTCCTAGAAAACGGCCCTGGAGAAGAGGCACTGTCTCGTCGTCTTGAAAGTCTACATGGCTTCCTCCCCGACCACACCAATCTAGATCCCTTCGAGCAGACAACGGCAAACTGTCTATGATGCCCGGAAGCCCAGGACTAAGCCATGTATTCCTGGGATATATTCCAATCGAGTTCTGGTTGCAAGTCCATTCTTCTCCCAAGATTACCCCACCATCACTATCGGAAGTCCCGTCGGAAAGCGCAGTCGGAGAGGACGCATATCTCCCATGCTTGGACGAGACCGCTGTATGGATCATTGGGGGGCAAAGGCAGGGAAAAGGCTCCACGTCGAGCACAGCTATCCCTTAGCGTCCGCTCTTAGCCGTAGAGATTCAAATCAGCTCAGCGAACCATGCAGACAGAGTGTGAAGTCATACCCTAAATTATATGCGAATAGAGAAACCTCAGATTGTACCATAGAATATGTGGACTGTATAGTCTCACAGCCGAGTCTTTCAGCCCGATCTTGGGATTTCTGAGCAACGAAGGTCGAACGGATTCCCGTTAAGGAGGAATAACTCTCGCATTCCTAGTCACTTCAATTGGCTTGAAGGAACTTTCTGAGATTGGCAATGTTCCATTTCTTGAGCGGACAGTCTATAATGCCAACTAAGAAAAGAGTAGAATAGTAAGCAAGATAGTACGCAAGGTTATCGAAGGGATTTATACCTTCAGCTCCGCCGCAGTGATCTGCAGCGGGCCCATCACCTGACCTCCAAGCCCATATACGTAGGAGAAACCCCTAAATAAGTCTTGTACCCGCCATATTGGATTCGAAGGAAATGGGCAAAGAGTTAGGCTGCTGACCCTTATAGTTCTATAAGTTAATATTTGAAGAGTTTGATATCACCAAATTGAAATGAGATGTGCAGTTTGTGGGCCTTTAGCATGATTTTGAGTGGCTTGCTTGAGTGCTGAAAACCAGTTTTCCTCTTGAGTGTACACGAGGTAGAGTACATTTATAAGTACCAAAGCTACGGCATCGGGGCACACGCAGATACAGTCAAAACCGAACATTCTTAATGGTGAGAAATCAGATACTTCATTTGAAAATCAAGCCCGCTATAGCGCTAAACAGGGTATAAATATCCTACAACCCAAGACGCCGCAAACCTCCTTGTTCAATGACTTTTCATCGAAAACTACACAACCCTCCCACCCCTCCCCATCACCGGGCTGACACAATAGCTGGATCGTGCAATTCATATGGCGGCGGCGGCTCCGCAGGGATACTATCCATCCCGCCTCTTGGCGCGCCGGCCGCAGTATCCTCGGCTGCCACCGCATCCCCTTGTCCAGCATCCTGTGCGCTGCTTTTCTGCCGCTTCGTCGCCGCGCCCGTGATGTCCGCCGGCGCACGCTTCCCACTCGGCCCGCTGCGTACCTTGCCTTTCGTCCCGACGGCCGCGACGTTGTCGGCGTCTTCTGGTTCCACGCCCGCGACGATGAAGCGGCCGCGGCTTGAGGCTTCTTGGATTAGAGACGCGTAGAGGTCGCGCATAGCATGCTCAGCGGCGGAGGGAGCTGTGGGCGCCGTGGTGCCGTCGTCGGACGTGGAGGAGGATATAGGTGGTGGGGAGTAGAGTTTTATTCGTCCTTCTGACGCGAGGGCAAACGCGCCGCACGCGAGCTTGGAGATATTGGTTTTGGGGTGGAAGAGCGGGAGGGCGAGATGCGTGGTTGTGTAGTGGGAGAGGGCGGTTATGAAAGGACCAGGGGGTGCCGAGGGATCGGGCACTGGACCTGTTTGGACTTGTTGAGAGAGGAGCTTACCACGAGCTAGGAAGCCAGGGATGTCTTCGCGGGCAATGCTAATGTCAATGTTTTTGAGGAGTTTCGTGCTGGTTGGGAAACTGAGTTGGAGTTGCACCGCTTTGAGGATATCGGGGATGGATTGGGTGGAGGTAGAGGCGGTCAGGCGCGTGAGATGTGATTCGAGGGCGGAGGTCAGGAAGGATGCACGAAGTTTTAAGGGTGAAATGTGCGTGTCGAAGGTTGTAGAGAGATAGTTCAAGAGGATTTCCCGGATGGCGGCGGGCATTCGAACCAGGAGGAGTGGGAGGGATGTGAAACCGGGCGGCGACGAGGTTTTATCCGGATCGCGAAGAATAAAAGCGCTGTAGATGTGTTTGGCGTATTGTAGGTCTATCTGTATACCCCGAGCCGTCTCTGGAGTCACCGTTGAGATGGCATCTTGGGACTCGGAGTCAATTGGTTGGGTATATAATTCGGTCCATGACGATTCGTCCCCTATCAGGTTCCAATCGCACTCTTCTAAAGGCCCAGAATTATGTAGAAGATTCTCAGGGCCTGGGAAATCAACCTGGACGCCGCGCAGGTTATCGCCTTTGAGGACGTCCCTGAGTCGGCGAGAGTGTGTGCGGAGAGCGGAGTCCTCGAGTATTGGAGTCTCACCGTGGTAAAGGGGTGATAGGCGATAGAGGTGAAATGTTGAGCCGTAGATAGGGTATGGCGGTATGCTATCTATTTCCCAAGCCATTCTGCGGGCCTTGATGCGATAGTTGCGTAAATGTAAATGGGGACGACGGTAGTGACTGTGAGGTCGACGCTTTGTTGCAGACGCGTAAGAGTGCTGTATCAGCGCAGCACTATACTGGTTTTAAATGCATCGCGATGGCGATTGCTGGGTGTTGGATAATATTGACAAATTGGCGATGTCTTCGATATGGTGGATGCACTGACCTTTATTTACCATGTCATGGTGTTGCGGCTCTTCAAGTGGTGCCTGCCTGCCCCGCGACCGGAAACCTCGCTGGCTGCCAAGACGGCTGGTGTGACGGAGCTTGTGCGTATGGAATACTCCCGAACGCTCTGGAAAAATTGAGATCACAGCCCTGTCAACAGTCAACAACGACATCAGGCTCGCCACGTAGCTATTCCTCCTCCTTTACTTCACTGTATTCGACCTACTTCTATCAAATCTTTCCTTTAGACTGCAAAAACTTTCCCCCGCATATCGTTCGATCCAACAACATGAGTGTCGTGGGTGTAGATTTGGGAACGCTCAACACTGTGATCGCAGTTGCGAGAAACAGAGGCGTGGACGTGGTGAGTTTTTCTTCTTTTTCCGCATTTATTTTCCACGCCCAAGGCTTAGACTAATTGCCTTGCAGATTACCAATGAAGTCTCAAACCGCGCTACACCGTAAGTCTCACTTGCGCCCTCTTCCAGATTGTTCCGCCCTAACACAAGCTTTTAGGTCTCTTGTGGGATTCGGGCCCAAGAGCAGATATATCGGCGAAGCTGCAAAGAACCAGGAAATCTCCAACCTCAAGAACACCGTCAGCTCCCTCACAAGACTCGCCGGCCGATCGTTGAAGGACCCGGATGTCCAGATAGAGAAGGACTATGTCTCAGCCCCCCTCGTCGATATCAATGGCCAGGTTGGCGTTGAAGTCTCATACTTAGGCAAGAAGGAGCAATTTACTGCTACTCAACTAGTGGCCATGTTCCTCACAAAAGTTAAGGCCACCGCATCCGCCGAATTGAAGCTTCCAGTCTCCGACGTTGTTCTTAGCTGCCCCGCCTGGTATACTGACGTACAACGGAGGAGTTTGCTCGATGCTTCTGAGATTGCTGGCCTTAAAACACTACGACTTATCAACGACACTACAGCAACTGCCCTTGGCTATGGCATCACAAAGCTCGATTTACCTGGTCCTGAGGAGAAGCCTAGGCGCGTATGTTTCGTCGATATCGGACACAGCAACTACACAGCCTCGATTGTCGAGTTCAAGAAAGGCGAATTGGCTGTCAAGTCAACCGCCTGGGACCGTCATTTCGGAGGGCGTAATTTCGACAAAGCCATGGTTGACCACTTTGCCAAGGAATTTAAGGAAAAATTCAAGATCGATATCAACGAAAACGCGAAGGCTCGTGTACGAGTTGCGGCTGGTTGCGAGAAGGTCAAAAAGATCCTGTCTGCAAATTCCGCTGCTCCCTTGAACATCGAGTCCGTTATGAACGATGTCGACGTTCGAGGCTTCCTGAAGCGCGAAGAGCTAGAAGAACTTGTCAGATCACTTCTAGAGCGTGCAACAGCGCCCATTGAGCAGGCTCTTGCTGAAGCCAAGCTAAAGGTTGAGGATATCGATGCTATTGAAATGGTTGGTGGGTGCACTCGTGTTCCTGCTTTAAAGGCTGCCATCCAGCAATTCTTTGGAAAGCCTCTCTCTTTCACTCTCAACCAGGATGAAGCTGTCGCTCGAGGCTGTGCTTTTAGCTGTGCCATCCTATCTCCCGTTTTCCGCGTCAGAGATTTCTCCGTCCACGACATGGTCAACTATCCTATCGAGTTCACCTGGGAGAAATCCCCTGACATTCCTGACGAAGACACCAGCCTCACTGTCTTCAACAAGGGCAACGTCATGCCCTCGACTAAAATATTAACCTTCTACAGAAAGCAACCATTTGACCTCGAAGCTAAATATGCAAAGCCTGAACTCCTTCCAGGTAAAATGAACCCCTGGATTGGGAGATTCTCCGTCAAAGGTGTCAAAGCAGACGCGAAGGATGACTTCATGATCTGCAAGCTAAAAGCGCGACTTAACCTTCACGGCATCCTTAATGTCGAATCGGGCTACTATGTCGAAGAGCAGGAAGTGGAGGAGCCAATACCTGAACCAGCAAAGGAGGGCGAAAAGAAAGACGGTGATGTACGTTCTCTCAATTCCTATGATAGTCTTAGTAGTGACGCGCAAGCGGGTGGAGCGACGGAATTTGCTCGCAACACCGGGTCTCCCCCGCCGCAGCGCGCCGCGAAACGGCAAAAGCACGATGATAATTCTTCTGTAATGTCTTCGTCCGCGCCGTTGTTCGTTGCAGATCAACTAACATCTTCTGAACCACAGGCAATGGACGTCGACTTAAAAGATACGGACAAGGCTGAGAAGCCAAAGATGCGTAAGGTCAAGAAACAGTCACGCAAGGGCGACCTGCCGCTCTCCGCGGGCACTGCATCGCTGGACCAGGCAGCCAAGGACCAGATGACTGAAAGAGAGAACCAGATGATTATGGAGGATAAGCTTGTTGCGGACACTGAGCACCAGAAGAATGAACTCGAGTCTTTCATCTATGAACTTAAAGAGAAGATTCATGGTGTGTATTCCGACTTTGCGAGCGAAGATGAGAAGAGCAAGTTACAGGCGAAGCTCGAGGTCATCGAGGTGAGTGCAATACAAATATGTCGACAACATCGACATTTCCGAAAAATAAGAAACACCGCATGGACACATTACTGATTATTTAATAGGACTGGCTCTATGATGAGGGCGAAGACGCAACGAAGGCCGTCTACGTCAGTAAGATCGAAGAGATCCGCTCCGTCGCTGGCCCCATTATCCAACGCTACAACGACAAGATTGAAGAGGAGCGCCAAACCGTACTGAAAGCGCAACAGGAGGCCGCCATGGCGAAGCAGGCCGAGATCGAGGCACGGAAACGGGCTGAGGAGGAGAAGAGGAAGGCTGCAGAGCCAGACGCCAAGGATGAGGAGATGAAGGACGTGGACACAATCAAGCCAGATGATATAGAGGAGCTCGCCACTTGAGGGAAATCTATGTTCGAATAGGTGCGAGCGATAAGTTTTAGCAGCCAAGAGGGTATTACTTCGGACACAAGGCAGCTTCGCGACGGAGGGACTCTGGATGATTAGGATCATGGTTATGCGGCTTTTCTGATTGATGGTAATGCTTCATGATAGACCGACTAGATACGTTATGAGTAACATGAACTGAATACATTTCCAAAAAAATTCAATAAGGGGAGTTATTCAACATACCTAAGGCCAACAAGTGACTATATCTTGGCATGTCGGGCTGGTCAGTTTCACTAACAATCCCACCCAACTCATTTTCCCCTGCACAATTACACAAGTTCATGTGAAGATGCACCGCGCTACTCTCCAAACAACTATATTCTTTGCATCTGCCCTATGGCGTAGTCAACGCCGTTTATTGTTCAAAGGGGAAGATTGAAGAGGGAGACGTTTGGGTCGCCTCACAATCCTTGCAGACTGGAAATACCATAGATGAGGCCCGGGCAACGTCCCGCTTTTGTTTCAATGTTTCACTTTGCTGTGCCTCCAACACCTCTGTTCCAATGATGCATGACGTGATGATCCTTGCGAACCTGTCGACTTCTTAATAGGTCCTTGTATACACCTCTGAGTGTTGACCATCTATATCTTTCCCTCTCAAACCCACATTCACACACATATCTTAGGACACTTTATTTCTAAAGTTCTTCTAACTTGCATTTTACGAATAAATATAGTCCCGGTTCTATGCTACCTAATAGCGCACCCGAGCGAAATGGAACAGTTGGAGAACGAGACTCAAACCTCCAAAGATGTCAACGAGAGTACGGCACGCGGCAATGGTATCTTTTCTGCAGAACCCAGGCACCAGGATCGAGAATTAAGCACAGGCGATGGGCATGAAATGATGTTGGTTAGAGCGGAGGCCGCGGGGCCCAAACTTAATAGAATCCCTTCTTGGTAGGCTCACGTCGTCTTAATTTTAGGTTTCGTTTGGTATCGCAATTCGGAATAAATAATATTTATACGTAGCGAAAATTCCATGCTCACTACGTCTGCAGGCTTTCTACGCCGTTTAGCATAGATAATATTCTTAGTGTTGATGATGATGAGTATGAACCCTCAGATTTACCAGTACTAAGAATATCTGTCCACACCAATTACGCTCAAATTGAATATAATTAGGATGCCTTCACGGGGCGCAACAATCGATCGATCTGTAGATCCCTCCAGAGGAAAATGTCATCTCAAGCACCCGATGTTGAGAATATTGGCGCTGTTTAACGCGCTTTCGCGTCAAATTCAAAGAATTGTCATTCTACCTTTGGGTGCTTAAGCAAAAGTCATTTCGCGAATGCTGTTCAATCAGTCAAGCTAAATGGATCTACAATCAGATTCACAAAAACTCATACCAAGATCCGAACCGCGTGAAGTGAGTACTCAAAGTTGTGCGAAGGGAATGCGTGGATGTTGACAAGATCGTAGATCGATGTTCAATACACGCAACATTATCTTCAACCCGAACTTGATCGAAAGATGGAGTTACATGTCGTCTTTCGTCTGGGATGCTCCTTCTGACTTCTCTGAGAAACGTTCATTGCTACCAATATACGGCCAGGAATTTTCGAGTTTCTTCTGCGACACTGTGGGGATGCCAAACGCTAGCGTTCCCCAAGTCATTGAGTACCTTAAGAAATTGGTGGTGGAGGCCAATACTGGCAGCTACCGCGTAATTTCCGTATATGAGTATCTACAGTCTTTGTGGTTTCACGCGTAAGAATTCTCTTTCTGCTGATCTTTCCTCACGCCCATGCTAATTTAGTGAACTCCAGATTGTCCCAGGACACAGTTGCTTGGGCTGAGGAGTTTTCTACGCATGCACTAATTGCGGTTCCTCTTAGTGATAGTAAGCTAAACTGGAAAAAAAGGCATGAGTGTGCATGGGATAGCATTGAGTCGTATGAGATTGGACTCGACTAGCATTGAAAAGCCGACCTACACAGTATTTTCGAGTCGTACTCTACCAACTTGAAGCCCTTTTTCACTCGGGCATTATGTGTCTCTAGTGCGGACATACATAGATTCCTTGGAGATTTACAGGTATTACAAGATCAAAAATGTACTGATGAGAAAAGCGTAAGAGTGCTCTATGAGCCCATATCATCTTATTTACCCAATGAAGAAACTCTTATCAAGTGAGTCCATTGAAGGAGCTTAGCGTGGTCAGAAAAGTTCTGACCACGTTGAACTTTCTAACCCCACCGAGTTTTCTCCTGACCCCGCCGAGCTCTAAGCCCAAAATCTTAGCGGTCCTCTCGGCGATCTGACTCGCGAAAGCACTGTCTTTCGCGAAGTCGCGTTCGCCGAGTCACCCGCTGACGCCCTTGGCTTTGCACGCGTTTTTCTATCCTATTCAAGTCCCCCCTAAATTGTTCCCCCCCTCCACACGCATTCGCCAGACATTTCGATAGGCTTCTGTGATGCCCTACGAGACCAATCTCTGAATTTATTCAATGGAATAAAGAAGTGAATCCGCCGAATGTGAGATATCCACTGCCACCATCTCGTCGTAGACTTCCGAGGCACATAACCTCGAAAGCGGACACTAGCAAACATGGTGTCTTCTTGCACTACAGGTGCCGACACCGAATCGCAAAAATCCACGCCTGCTTCCTCGCCACCACCCGTCGAAATGGAGTTTGTGGATAATGGCGTTTCTAAAGAGATGCAGGTGGAGGAGGAGCAGATGCGGTTGAAGCGCGAAAAGGACGATCTGAAAAGAGAGCAGAAAATGGAGAAGAAGAGGCAAGAAGACCTTAAAGGTGGGAAGGAGGTGCTGGATACCAAGTTCAAGGCACTGGAGCATTTGTTGAGTAAGAGTAAGGTGAGGTTGTCCATTCGCATATATTCGTTTGAGCGGATTCAGTCGCGATTTTGAGCTTCTAGGCGAGAGCTTTTACTTCGACTGAAGCTGGGACTCAATTAACCATACACATGCTAATTAAATATCATTTTCACAGCTCTTCGCTACCGTAATGCTTGCGCAGATGCAACGTCAGGAAGAAGAAGAGAAATCTCGAGATGCAAAAAGCCAGAAACAAGCGCAAAAGCGGGAAGAGAAGGCCGAGAAGGTAGCTGAGGCATCGCAACGCCGTGCAACGCGCGCTGCAAATGAGAACAACACTTCAGATTGCAACAAGCTACAGGCCGAGGAAAAGACACTGCCCACTCGTGGGAAGGGTAGATCGAAAAAGGGAGAAAGTAAAACTGGCGGCAAAATATCCGACTTTTTTAAAAAGGAGGATATTGAGAAGAAGACAAGCACAGTGAACGTCGCGGAAGCGCTCCAAGCTGTGGTGGAGGAAGACGTCCAGACCGGCGATGTTGGAGTTCAAACCCTCAAATCCGCACGACAACCAAGCCTTGTTACCGGAGGCACAATGCGTTCGTATCAGCTTGAGGGGTTAGAATGGCTGACTTCACTATATAATAACGGCATAAATGGGATCTTGGCCGACGAGATGGGCTTGGGCAAGACGATCCAAACAATCGCGTTCTTAGCGCACTTGCGAGAAAATAAGTCTTATGGGCCATTTTTGATTGCAGCTCCCCTCAGCACAACAGGTAATTGGGTTGAAGAGTTTAGGAAGTGGACTCCGAGCATTCCAGTTGTACTATATCATGGGACGAAGCCTGAAAGAGAAAACGTAAGGAAAACCAGGCTAAAACATCCTGGAACTAGCGAGTTTCCAGTTGTTGTGACAAGCTATGAGATCTGCATGAATGACCGGAAGTTCTTGACCGGCTTTGGCTGGCAGTTTATCATCATTGTGAGTGTATAGAGCTCACTGAAGAGTAATTTAGCGTACTGGAAGAACTATGTTAGCTCACGTTTACTATAGGATGAAGGACACCGAATCAAAAATTTCGACTGCCGCCTGATCCGCGAACTTCAATCATACCAATCCGCAAATCGTCTCCTAATTACAGGCACACCGCTTCAAAACAATCTTACGGAGCTTTGGTCTTTGTTGCACTTCCTCATGCCCTCAATCTTCGACAAGCTCGAGTCGTTCGAAAGCTGGTTCGACTTCTCCGCGCTTAAAGACCGCAATGGATATGAGCAGCTCTTCTCCGGAGAGCGGGAGCAGTACCTAGTTGCCTCACTCCATGCAGTCCTCAAACCTTTCTTACTCCGTAGGGTTAAAGCAGACGTGGAAAGCTTGATGCCACGGAAACGCGAGTACGTACTTTTTGCGCCTTTGACGCCAATGCAGCGCGAGCTCTACCAGGCCATTCTTGACGGCACAAGCCGCAGTTATCTAGAAAAGAAAGCTGTTGAGCGACTCAGTTTAGGGAGCGTGAGTGGCAGCGCGACTCCTCGGAGTGCTCGAAGCACCGCGAGCCTGAAACGCAAAGCTCTCGAGAGCAATGTGGAAACCCCCAACAAAAGCGCAAAATCTTCCCGCGAAGCCACTCCCGCTTCTAGTGTGCGTGGCCGAAGAGACTGCCCGCAGATGAACTACGAAGAAGTCAGCGACCATCAGTATTTTACGCAGCTAGAAGTCCAAGACCATTCCTCCGCAGAGAAAGAAGAGCTTGACTCATCAGCAGAAGAAGGCCGTATTCGCACAAGTACTCTTGCACTTGCCAAACGTCATATCGGTGCCAAGAAACTACAAAATCCTATCATGCAACTCCGCCTTTGCTGTAACTCTCCATACAACTTCTTCAACCCCTTCATCTCCACTTCATCCGAAGATGGCGAGACCTTCGCAACAGAGACGGAACCAGACGAAACACTCGTTACCTCCTCTGGGAAAATGCTACTACTCGACTCGCTATTACCAGACCTGCTGAAGCGAGGACACAAAGTCCTGATATTCAGCCAATTCAAAACGCAACTCGATCTCCTCTCCTCCTACGCGACCCAGCTCCGCGGCTGGCCCGTCTGCCGCATCGACGGCACCGTATCGCAAACCGACCGCCAAGAGCAGATCAAAGCCTTCAACAAGCCCGCCACCGCCTCCTCCAATAAATCCCGCAAAGGTGTCGACGAGCCCGCCTACAACATCTTCCTGCTCAGCACGCGCGCCGGCGGCCAGGGCATCAACCTCGCGGCCGCCGACACCGTCATCCTATTCGACTCCGACTGGAACCCGCAGCAGGACCTGCAGGCGCAGGACCGCGCGCACCGCATCGGGCAGACGCGGAACGTCATCGTCTACCGCTTCGCCACGCGCAATACTGTTGAGGCGAGGTTGCTCGAGAGCGCGGAGGGGAAGCGCCGGCTCGAAAAGCTTGTTATTCGCAAGGGCGGGCTGCGCGATAGCTCGAAAAAGATAGGGCGTAGAAAAGGGGATGATGCAAAGGCGGAGTTAGAAGAGCTGCAGCGGCTGCTGAGGAGGGAGGACGGTGAGATATTCGATATTGGGGAAGGTGGGGAGGGGAGCAGGCTGTTAGGGAAGAAGGAATTGGAGATCCTGCTGGATCGGGGCGAAAAGGCGTATGAGCGTGCGGAGAAGGGTTTGGATGCTGGGGGGGAAGACGATGTGTTCAGATCTGTGGAGAAGAGAAGGGAGGAGGCTTTGTTGGACGGGTTAAAGGCTTGATTGTGGGGTGCATGAGTGCTTCTTGGACTATTGGCTGGTTGTGGAGTTCCGGGGTGGTTAACCACCTGGTTTGGATTGGAGAACATATGGTATTTAGTTACGTGGAATGGGCTTTGTACGGGTCATCCTTGTATACTAATGGTAGAGGAACAGCGTACTCAACCTCTTCCGAGACTGGCCCCAGTCCCAAGCTAGCATTTGCAATGCTTTTAGAAATATTAATAGAAGTCTCTCCAATAAATGACGCTATGCGAGTTTGACAGACCCATCATTTTGGTAACGAAATGTAGCGTTACGAGGAAGAAGTCTGAGGTTATTCGCTAAGATTGTGTACTGTCGGTACCAGTAGAGGTTGTAAATAACGTTACTAGATGAATAGCGTAGAGCGTATGCGATAGGGGCCGTATGGCGTGGCGTAGGTCACCTGACTACCTACGGCCCGATAGATAGCCCGACCTTTTACTACCCCTTACATGGGTGCCAGCCTCCGGCTCACACGAAGCCTTCGAAATCCGCTGAAAAGGATTGGAATTTTAGAAAGAGAGGTTTTAGAATAAACTGTTGATAAGAGTATAGTTAGTGAAATCGACAAAGTTTTAGGTCTAATGCACACCTATGGGTGGCCGGCAAGGCGCTAGTAGTAGGCGAGCCAATCGTAGGGTGGCAGAATATGGCAGAATTTGGCAGGTGACGCGCCCCAGCACCGTCACACGGTGTTTATACACGTGATATAAAAAGGCGCTAAGGACCGGAACCAAGGAGAAAGATTAAGCCGAACCCACTGCGGACTCTAGTCTTCGAATCACCTTCTTATTTTTGACAAGCAAAAATTTCGAAGGCACTTTCTCCTTTGGTAGAGAAGATAGACATAAATAAATCAAGAACTAGAACTACTATATTACAATTACAGTATCACCCGGAGTGATACTAACACTGATTAGTGATATCACAGATTAGGAGTCCGGTGTTATTATAAAGAGAGACAACACGCAATCGCTCCTACCAAGGCCTGTTGATTACATTGCGTTTGCTAAGGAGAACCCTTCCTACCAAGGCCCTTGGGAACTTAAAGCACCGACTCCTACTAAGGCTTCGTTCGGTTCGCGTCTACCACATAAATTAACACCCAGTATGACCTCTTCACTGAGCGTTAGTACCCCTAGCAGCGTTAGCAGCATCTACCTACACCACGATCTACGCTAGTTATTATATCCGACACAGGAATCCAACGTCTGAACTAGGGCAATGGGATCACCCTAACCAACAAGACTACTGTAGAAGATATTACTAACTACATTAACTTTAAAATTAATAAGTATACTAAGTGTAACTTTAAGGATAAAAGCTTATGGGAATTATACTAAGAGGACTTTAAGAATTTTAAGGTATAGACATTTAAAGACGCTAATAGGTCTGCAATTAAAGAACTCAAACAACTACTCTAATATAATGGAGTATGGGTCTTTAACAAGAAGAGCAAGTCAGTACTATAAGCACTATATGATGTCGCTTATGAGGACAACCCTATAGAATAGTTAAATGCAGAAATTAAGCTATTTATTAAGAATAAAGGACCTTTTAATTTATACGCTATTAACTATCGTCTTAAATTACGTCTATTAACTCCCTTAATATCGTTTGCTACTCTGGCTCCTATGGCCGAGCTCCCCTTGCCTATAAATGATACGGCTCCCCCTATAAATACCCTAAACACATAACTAACAGAAGCCAAAGCTATTGTTAATTACGGTAGAGACTTAGCAACCCTAGCAAAGATATATACAGAGGAAAGTAAATATAGTAGAAAGAATAACAACTTTGACTATAAGCTTATAATTTTCAACGACCTTTGTGACAGAGTTAATATACCACAAATGGTAAAGATTAAAGCCTTTCCAACAATACTATGTGGTATTGCTCTTAATTTCTACTATAGAAACAAGGCAACCTATATTACTTTTAATAGTATTTATAACGCTATACGCAACTACTTTAAAGGACTAGAATATAAGCGTAGAGTTCTAATAAAGTGGAACGCTATAACTCTTAAGATAGTAATGGTAAAGAGCAAAGGTAAGTCTATAGAGGACTGCCTATAGCTATTACTTAATAACCTCTGTTACTTATAGCATGGTCTCGACGCTAACCTCTATAATAATGATTTCCTCTATAATAAGCTTATTATTGCTTGTTAAGATATTACTGCTTACTAGGCAGCTTGCTCTAACCTACCTACTACACTCGCCGGCCTTATAAACAGCCTATGATCGTCAATTGTTACTTATGAGAAGATTAATAGTACTATAGGATAACCCGCTAACGTATTCTTACAGCCTATAGAATAGCCCACCGATGTATTCTTTACTGACCGTTACTACTACTAATTAATGTCTCGACCAAGTTTATTAAATAATCGTTACGGCAATAACACTAGGACGTGCTTTATGTGTAAGAAAGGAGACTGTTAGTTATATAACGGTGCTGGGGCAACGCCACCTGCCATACTCAGTAGACCCTAACTCCTGTCAACCAATCAGGATTTTCCATCCCCGGGATGGAAAATCGCCATTAGCTCGCTTACTACTAGCGCCTTAGCGACCCCTTTATATCTTGCCAGTCTCTAACAGACTTCTTCTTCTCCTTAGCTTAGTATTCTTGTATAGTAGCAATCTACAAGCTTCGGTTTAAAAGCATTTATACAAGCCCGTCACATTATACTAAGCTCTCCCTACATTGCCTGGGAAGGCCTCAATAATATCCCACCCTAAAAAGACCTTTGTCTGCAACGACGCGTCAACGCATTATACTTAGATATTAAAAAACCTATACTACTACGCCTGAGAAGGCCCTAACAATATCCCACTTTATAGGCCAGACTGTACTTAACCTGCACCCATAAAAGAACCCCGGAATTGAAACCGAATTATACAATTCCAACAAACCTTAGGAAGCTGATAATGGCACCTAAAGTAAGCTTATCTAAAAGACCTGCCTCTACCTAAGAGAAATATGAGGTCTAGTTAGGATCAGAAATTAAAGACAATGACAATATTACAGGTGTATATAAGCAGATTCGTGCCCTTGCAGCTAATTAGAAGGTTAATTGTCTTTAAGCCTAAAGTATATAAGAGACTCTAAAGGAGATCCTAGAAAGCCTTACTGCCTTATAAAATAGCCCAGCCTCCCCTTTATAAAGCCTTAGTTAACCCATTTACTCTACCAAATGTAATATACTAGAGAGTACGGATATAATAATAAAGTAATTAAAGTCCGTTAAGCTCCCTAACCCCCTACTATTGTTAGACAGCGTAGACCCAACCTTTAAAAACTAGAGAATCTAGGTATAAGGAAAGCTTTGTATTAACCACAACCATTTCCCCTCTAAAAAAGCTAAAATGCTCTGCCTCTTTAGTTGAACTATTAGGGACGCCTAGTAACACCTTTAGGCCAAGTTTGAGGATAAGTTACCTATTTGGTTTATATCTATTAATAAGATAATATAGCACCTAGCTACTATCTATGTTAATCTAAATAAAGTACGGGATGCCTATTATAACTATAATTACCTAATAATAAAATTAAACTAATCCTTTACTAAGTTCTAGACTTAATTCTTATACCTAGTAGGCAAAGGCTAGGTCCCCCCTAAGAACTATTGTTTGGACCTATATAATAAGCTAATGGTCTAACTATAAGAGAAGATTGTGGTAGCCTTAAACAACCTACTAACCTACCAAAAACTTGCAGCCTAATATTTATTGCTGGATTTAGAACTAAAACAAATTAATGCTTACTCTAATTAACCAAAGAGGTTCTATAGCGACTATAACCTATCTGCTATACTAATAGGAGCTAGCATTAGAAGACAAACCACAACCGCCCTTATACCAAAAGTGGTTACAACTGCCTACTAGCAAACCTCGCCTAACCCACTATATACTATACCTTCAACCAATGCTTGTCGCAACACCCCAATTAACCCTGCTACGGTTACGTGCTTTAATTATAGAAAGGATGGTTACTTTACCACATCCTATCTAGAGCTAAAGGATATAGGTAATATTAAGGAGATAGAGGAAGAAGAAACGCCTAATAAGTTATAAAAAAAAGAACCCTAGGGAAAGACTCCCCTCTAGGGTATCCTATTAATCTTAAAGAGATTAATCTGAGTTAGCTAATAGGTGGAAAACACTTTATAGTTTTATATACAGTATTTTAAAATAGATATGGAGTTAATATAACTGCCCTTATTAACACTGGAGCAAATGGCTTTGCCTTTATAAATACTTCTTATATAAATAACGTTGCTAAGTTCTTAAATGTAAATGCTACCTAACTAGAGAAGCCTGTTTAAGTAAGAGGCTACAATGGCTAAGCCGGTAAGCCGGTTACCCATATTTTAAAGCTATATATTGCTATTAATAGACAACGCCAGTTTAGTATCCCCTTTTGTATCCTAAACCTAGGGTCCTATAACATAATCCTTAGCCAAAAATAGATGTCCTACTTTAATATTTAGCTAAACGTTTAATAAAGACAGTTTGTCTAGTTAGAGAGTAGACTAAAGTTACCCTCCTTTATTAGAGAGATCCGTATCGACTATAAAATATTAGCCGTAAAGGCCGATCCTACCCACTAGTAGGATATTAGGGACCGCGACCTAGCTTTTGCTTAAAAAGATGCCTATCGCGAGGCCGGTAAGAAATCCATACTAATAAGGATACTCCCCTAAAGGACTATAGTTAAGGAGGACTCTACTTACGGAAGTAGAATAGATAGTAATATAGACAACTTCTAAATTGCGGAGATCTGGCCAATAGGGAAGAGGACATACTAACAGGACTTAGAGAATAACCTTTAGAAGATATAACAAGAGCTAAAAGAAGTAAAGACAACGCTAATACACCAAAAGCCCCCAAGGCTGTAGACACCCCTACTACCACACAACCCCCCTATAGTAGATATTGCGGCAATTAGCGCTATAGGTTTCCACTTTAATATATATTAAAAGGACAATAAGGTCTTTATAACTAGCTTATACAAAATCAACCAGATTATTAACAAGAAGGAAGAAGGGCTAGTAGAGGAAACTAATAAGGAGTTAGTTAAGCGCCTCCTCCCTATATACCTCTTAGACTACAGAGACGCGTTCTTAAAAGCAGCCTTAGATATACTGCCCCCCTACTAAACCTATAATTATAAGATTTAACTAGAGGCCAACAACTCTTTAGGCTATAGCCCCCTTTACTAGCAAACTATAGAGGAACTAAAAGCAACCAAGCAGTACTTAATTAATAACCTCTATAAAGGGTTTATAAAGCTAAGTTAGGCCCCTTTTACTTCCCCTATCCTCTTTATAAAGAAACCCAATAAAGGCCTCCGCTTTTATATTAACTATTAGAAACTAAACGCCATTACTTAGAAAGATTATTACCCTTTCCCCCTAATTAACGAGACCCTTATATGTCTAAGCCAAGCTAAAATCTTTACTAAGCTTAATGTCCGCCAAGCTTTCTACCAAATTAGGATAGACCCTGCATTAGAGGATCTAACAACATTCTATACCCGCTATAGTTCTTATAAATATAAAGTTCTTCCTTTTGAACTAACAAATAGGCCAGCTACGTACTAACAGTATATAAATAATGTTCTTTTCAACTACCTTAACGAATTCTATACGGCATACCTAGACAACATTCTTATATACTTAGACAATAAACTTAAGCACTAAGTTCACGTTAAAAAGGTCCTAGAGAGGCTACGGAGTGTAGGCCTATAAGTTAATATTAAGAAATGCGAATTTGGAGTAAAACAAATAAAGTACCTTAGGTTCATCGTTAGTACAAAAGGAATTAAAGTTGACCCTAAGAAGGTTGAGGCAATACGTAACTAGAAACCCCCTTATACTATAAAAGGTATCTAGTCCTTTCTAGGCTTCTGTAACTTCTACCGTTGGTTTATCTATAACTATAGGGTTGTAGCTAAGCCTCTTATATAACTAACAAAGAATAACACGCCTTTTATTTTTGATAATAACTGTATAGAAGCTTTTAAGGAGTTAAAGGACCAACTTACCTCCTCCCTAATTCTCCGTCACTATAACCTAGACCTTAAATCAATACTAGAAACGGACGCCTCTAATAAAGTAGTAGCAGGAGTTCTCTTATAGTTATACCTAGATGGTAAGTGGTACCCTATAGCATTTTTCTTAAAGATAATAGCCCTAGCTAAGTGTAACTACAAGGTACACAATAAGGAAATACTGGCTATTATACAATCATTATCCTAGTAGCGCGCAGAGCTTAGAAGTACAGACTCTTAGATTAAAATCTATACTAATTATAAAGCCCTTAAGTATTTTATAACAACAAAGCAGCTTACTAGTTAATAGGCTAGGTAGGCTAAAATACTCTCCCAATTCTTCTTTACAATTATATACCGCCCTAGTAGGCAAAATTCTAAAGCTAATACCCTTACCTGGAGAGAACAGGATGTGGAACCATAGGATAAGCTAAAGGCTTAGTACCAGATATATGCCCTCCTCCGTCCTAAACAGCTTAACCTATATATCCTTAAGGAACTAAACTCTAAACAGAATAAGCTGGCGCCTATAGAAGGAGAGATCCTAGATAAACTAATAGGACTAATTAACTATATTCTAATTACAAACCGTATAGCTAAATCCCTAAAAGCCCTCCGCAACCAAGCTACGGAAGGCGACCCTAATTTAGAAATAGAAGATGGACTGCTCTTATACTAAGAACGGCTTATAGTTTTAGATGTTAACAACCTATAAACAGAGCTGATCTATAAAGCCTACTGTTAAGTCTCTACGGCGTACCCTAGTTAAGATAAGACCCACCAACTACTAGCGCCTTGCTACTACTGGTGAGGACTCCTATCCGATATAGAACGGTTTATTAGGAATTATTATGCTTATAAACAGGCAGATACCCCTAGGGATTAAACCCCTAGATAGTTATAACCACTGCCAGTTCCCAAACGCCCTTAACAGCATATTATAATGGACTTTAAATCATTCCTAAAGGACAAATATGGCTATAATATGGCCTTTGTGGTAGTTGACCAATTAAGCAAGCAAGCTATTTCCCTCCCCTACTTTAAGACTACAACCGCAAAAGATATGGCCCGTATGTATGTTGATAACATTTACTAGATCTATAGCGCTCCTAAGTTAATTATCTCTAACTATAGACCCCAATTTATATTGGACTTCTAGGATGAATTCTGCCGTATCCTTAGGATTAAGATTAAGCTCTCTACCGTATTCTACCCTTAGACTAACGGCCAAACCGAGATTATAAACCAGTACCTTAACCAACAACTTCGCCCCTTTGTTAATTACTACTAGGATAACTGGTTGGAACTACTACCTATAATAAACTATACACAGCTTACGCTCCCTTATAATAGTATAGGAATGTCGCCATTTAAGTTAATCTATGGATATAAGCCACAAACATCCTTTAATTGGGATAGACCTATAGGATCTATAACGGCCCGCGAACGCCTTAGCTATAAAGAGGCCCAGATATTCGCTAAGAGAATGTATAGAGCCTAGGAGACTACCTAAGCAATTATAAAAAAAGCACAAGAGAAGAAAGAGGCTGATATAAACCAACATTGTTACAAGGTAGACTTCTATATAGGAAATAAGGTATAGGTGTTAACAAAGAACTAGAAGACCTAGAGGCCGAGCCGTAAGCTAGACCACTAAATAGCTGGCCCCTATAAGATCCCTAAGAAGGTAGGGTATTCTTTTAAGGTTAAGCTACTAGAGTTAATAAAGATCCACCCTATCTTCTCTCTAGACCGACTGCGGAAGGCTGTGGACAACCCGTTGCCTGGACAGTACAATGACCCCCTGCTACCAATTTAGATTGCAGAGGATAAGGAATAGGAAGTTAAAGAGATCTTAGTAGTTAAGAAAGACCGCGGTACCCTAAAATACTGTATAAGCTAGGTAGGTTATAACGAAGATCTAAAATAGTACCCCGCATCTAATTTTAAGTACTCTCCCTATAAGCTATAGGACTTCCACCTAGCCCACCCTAACCTCCCTAGACTACCACGCTAATTAGAAAGCTAGATTAAATGCTAGGAAGAAGGGGTGGATAACTATAATAATTTAGATAACAATAAGGAGCTTAGACAACGCCTAAGGGCAGGCTTTTTTAGGAGGGGGGGGTGATATAACAGTGCTAGGGCAACGCTACCTACCATACTCAGTGGACCCTAACTCCTGCCAACTAATCAGGATTTTCCATCCCCAGGATAGAAAATCGCCATTAGCTCGCTTACTACTAGCGCCTTGGCGACCCCTTTATATCTTACCAGTCTCTAACAGACTTCTTCTTCTCCTTAGCTTAGTATTCTTATATAGTAGCAATCTACAAGCTTCGGTTTAGAAGCATTTATATAAGCCCGTTACAAGTTAACTAGGTATACTAAAGAAGAATATAACAAAGCAAGAGAAGGATTTAAAAGACGTGTCCACCAGTACCTTATAGATAATAATATTAACGATAATTTTAATAAGGACATAACAGCAGTTTTAATTACTACTAGTGGCAATTTCTTCTACGACGACTATGGTGTTGAGCACTTTATAACTTTAAATAGGCTAATACTAATTGAAACCGCTAAGAATATAGTTACGTCTATAAATAATAATGCCTTTGTCTATAGCCTTACTGGTAGTATAGAACCTGGTGGTATGGAACCTAGTAGTATGGAACCTAGTACAGCAAGGCGCGGCAACGTTGGCAATAAGAGTAGTGATAATAAGGGCAAAAGCGCCACCTACTTCTATAATGATAATAATAATGACATCAATATAGAGAACCTTACTGTTAATATCGACTTCCTTAACTGTCATTCCAACGACAATAAATAGGACTATAGATACTTAGACATCCCTGTAACACCTTTAATATCCGCAATATTCGTAACAATATCTGTAATAAGACATCCGCGATTCCTGCCCTAAGTATGTGTTAACCTAGCAACCAAGTTCCTAATATATACTCCTTTGTACTTTCTTACCTTCTTTCTTTTTGTAAATGTCGCTAGTGTTGGTACTAGTAGAGGTTATAAATAACGTTACTAGATAAATAGCGTAGAGCATATACGGTAGGGGCTGTATAGCGTAGTATAGGTCACCTAACTACCTACGACCCAATAGATAGCCCGACCTTTTACTACCCCTTACTTTCTTCTTTGGTAGAGAAGATAGACACGAATAAATCAAGAACTAGAACTACTATATTGCAATTGCAGTATCACCTAAAGTAATACCAACATATACAGTCCCTTGTTAAAAGTCTCCGTACAAAGCATATATTAAAAATGACAACTCTCTGCTAAATTACTATGTAATAACTACGCAATCAAGTCTAGAGCTCTAAAAAATATCTGAAGCTCTTTGCAGATATACATTTAAGCAATTGCGACTTTTTTTAGAGTCTAGTACTTATAGTCCCTTATTAAAAGTCTCTACGTTATACTAATTTCCCACTAAAACTTATAATATTTAGCATATATTTTCTACTACTAAATATTAAAAATATTTCTTAAAAATACAATATCTTATAAAGATTTACTTTTGCTAAAGCTCTCTTTATTTAAATTTTTATTTAAAATTTTTTATAATTAATAAAGTATAATTTTCTATAAAATTTTTTAACTCTATAGTCTTGTAATAAACTTTCACGCCTTTTAAGAAAAATTTAATATATAGTAGTAGAAAATATATATTAAACATAGAAAACGCAACCAATCTGCAGATCTCTAGCACACAATTCGCATTTAAGGCTTTAGGGGTCAACCAGTTTAGGGCCTAAGAGTATTAGGAGTATGGGTAGACAGTAAGCTCCGGTGGAGCGCACATGCGGCGCAAGCGGCCCGTAAGGGCCAAGTATAGTATATTACATTATCTAGGATCGTCAATTCCATATAGGGTCCATGCTTCCAGAGGTTACGCCTACTATACACAGCAGTTGTCCGGCTAACTATAATATATAGGTCCAGTATTTGGGCCATTGGAGAATCTAAGAAAGGCCCCCCTAAATCACTCCTTAAATTACTCTAAAAGGTCCAAATAGCCTGCCTCTAGAGTATAATAGGCGGATATAAGCAAACGGCTACAGCACTGCTTGAGAAGGAAGCTAATATTCCCCCCTTATAACTATATATTAAAGCCGCTGCAATATAAAGGGCGTAAAAGGAACGCAACTCTAATATTATAAAGTATATTAAGACACACCTAAATAAACTATGGAGGGACCCTAGGGCGCCTTATAGGAGAATAAACTAATAACCCTAAAGTAGGGAAGATATATTAGAGAAATAGGTAAAGAAAGTAGAAGAAGAATGGTGCTGCTTTAGGGCCTAGGCCCATATAGAGGAGGAAGGGAGATATATAAGAGGCTAGTAAGGACGACAGTAAGAGAGAGAAAGGAGCTAAAGTAGAGCATAAAAGAACGCTGGGAAACTATCTACTATAATATAATACTGGCTAGACTAACGCTGGAGAGGTATATAGAAGTTAAAGGTATAGAGGCTAACTAAGGCAAGAGGAACCTAAGCCGTAGTATAGTTAACGCTATAGGGGGTAAACACTCTAGGGCTCTAAAAAGGCCTAATAAAGGCAGAAAATATAATAATTATTATTATTTATTGCTTAACGTCCGATTTGGATCCCTATTAGGCCCACGCGGACTACTCCTTATTTATATATAGAGAGAAAACTCTATTTGAGAAAATAAGAAAACCCCATAATCCATCTCCCTGCCTTTTGGGACTTGTATATAGGGCGCCTATAAGTCACCTATAGTGCTCTACTACCTTACTTTATGACCTCCTTGGGAACTACTACTGCCGTAACAAGCCTACGGACGCGCTAGTATCGCAAACTTAACTCTACTACTATAGAGTTATTAAGGGGCGCCTAGTACTCGCCCCTTTGCCTTCTATTACTATTTCCTTTATAACCCGGAACTGGTCTAGTATATTTTAGCTAATAAGCTACTAGGTAACCGCCTTAAGACCTTTTTATATTAAGAGTAGTATATTATAGTTCTCTATACTAGCTACTAAGAGCATTGCTTCTTAGTTAGTGTGTAGGGGGTATAGTAGTATTACGTATTTTAGTATCTGTTTTAGCCAGCTATATTTACATCTTAGGCTACCTACTAGGACACCTACCTAGTAGAGCCAATCTTTTAGTCCTATTATTCCTATTCTTAAAAGTGTTGCTATTGTGTTTTCCGCCTTTATTAGGCCTTCTTAGAGCCCTTAGGTATTTACCCCCTATAGTATTAACTATGCTATAGCTTAGGTTCCTCTTGCCTAAGATAGCCTCTATATCTTTAACTCCTATATACCTCTCCAGTATTAGTCTAACTAGTATTATGTTATAGTAGATAGTTTTCTAGTGCTCTTTTATGCTTTACTTTGGCTCCTTTTTCTTTCTTGCTATTGTTTTTGCTAATCTCTTATACGTCTCCCTTTCTCCTCTATATGGGCCTGGGCCCTAATACGGTACTATTCTTCTTCTACTTTTTTTACCTGTTTCTCTTATATATCTTCCCTACTTTGGGGTTGTTGGTTTGTTCTCCTATGGGGCACCCTAGAGTCACTCTATAGTTTATTTAGGCGTGTCTTAATATACTTTATAATATTAGAGTTGCGCTCCCTTTGCACCCTTTATATTGCAGCGGCTTTAATATATAATTATAGGGGGGGGATATTAGCTTCCTTTTTAAGCAGTACTATAGCCGTTCGCTTATACCCGCCTGTTATACTCTAGAGATAAGCTGTTTAGACCTTTTAGAGTGGTTTAAGGAGTAATTTAAGGGGGCCTTTCTTAGATTCTCCTATAGCCCAAATACTAGATCTATACGTTATAGTTAGCCGGATAACTACTATATATAGTAGGCGTAACCTCTGGAAGCATGGACCCTATATAAAATTAACAATCCTAGATATTGCAATGTACTATACTTAGCCCTTATAGGCCGCTTATAATATATATACGCTCTACTAAAGCTTACTGTCTACCTATACTCCTAATACCCTTAGGCCTTAAACTGGTTAACCCCTAAAGCCTTAAATATAAATTACATGCTAGAGATCTATAGATTAGTTGCGTTTTCTTATATAGGTGTTATAGGCTTTCTCTAGTGTTCTGCAATTCTCTGCGGCTATTAGGCCGTATGTAATTAGGTTTATATTATTAATAAAGCCTATCCCCTAGGTCGCCCCTTCCTTAAAGGAGTTAAGTAGGTTGCTTATAAAGAAAAGGAAGAGTATAGGCAAAAGGGGTAATCCTTATGGTATTCCTATTATAACTATAATAGGGGGGCTTTAGTATCTATTAAAGACTAGTAATATTTCTTTCTAGCCTATAAACCCTTAAATAAATTATATAATCTATTCTGGAAAGCCCTTTGCCCTAAGGATATATAGGAGGCGCTTGTGGGGTATATTATTATAGGCACCACTAATATCTAAGCTAAGTATTAATACTATGAAGTCCCTTTACATCGCCTATGCAGACTTAATAGTGGTAGTGAGTAGCATAAGTGCTAATAGTGTTGAGCGGTTCTTTCTTACCCCTATTTAACTTTGTGGTAATAGGGCGTATTCCTTAGCCATATCTGCTATATAGTCCGCTATTACCCTTTTTAAGATTTTGCTAAGGGTGTTTTCTAAGGCAATAGGGCGGTAGCTTCCTGGGATTAAGTAATCTACTTTACCTTCTTTTTATAGGATAACCGTTGTTATAGATCTTTTAAGTTGCGGGTAGTAGCCTATAGTAAAGCATGCTTTAGCTATATCTATAAGCTAAGGTGCTATAAGTAGTCCACAGGTTTTTAAGGCCTTATTTAGAATTCTATCTAGTTCTAGTGCTGTATTATTTAAAAGGTGGCTAATGGTTTTGGCCATTTCCTCTGTTATTATGTCGCTGTTGACCTATAGGTAAGTTACTGGTATTTTACCTATAATGTTACTAAGGTCTGCTGGAGCTGGTTAGGGGAAGAACCTTTCTATAAGGATCTTTGCCTTCTTATTATTGTTATTAGTAGCCTGTGTTTCCCCTACTCTTTGTAGGGGTAGTAGGTATAGGTCTTCTACTAGGCGCCCTACCTTTTTCTTTAACCATTTCACTATGGCCTAAAGGCCCTTATTATAGGGGAGGCTTGGGTTAAAAGTATACTTATTTATAAACTGTCTCCAGTTGTTTCTTGCTTCTTTTTTTAGGGTATTCTTTAACTAGTTTCTTATATCTTTGTATTATCTCTTATCTTTAGGGTTATGGCTACTTATATATTTTCTTCTTGCTTATTATTGGCTAGCAATAAGAACCGCGTATTATACGGACCACGTGTGTTGCGTATAGGGGCCCGGGTTTAAGACTGGGCAGTGCTCTTCTAGCCTATTTTTAATTGCTGCCTGGATCCTTTCTAGTCTTTGGTTAATTTCCTTAGGGGTAGCTAACAAGCCTTGCTTATTTAGTATTAGGTGGATTTCTTCTAGGTCTTAAAGTTGTTATTTAACTGTACTAAGGAAACTGTCTGTCTTGAGCTTCCTTATTGCGTATCTTTTACTATTTAGTTGCGCCTTGATATCCAGATCTAGTTATATCTAAATGGGGATATGGTCTAAGGCGAGTGCCCATTCTTCTTTAGGGTTGCACCTTTCGAGTCTCTGGTATAGGCCTTCGTCCATAAATATAAGGTCAATTGTACTTCTGACAGTGCCTCGTTGCCATATAATTGCTCCTAGGGGGGTGGCCAGCTTAAGGCCCCAGATGTCTATAGCTCTTAGTAGGCACTCTACCTATAGGCAGAAAATATAATAGTAATACTTTTAAGAACAGGAATAATAGGACTAAAAGACTAGCTCTACTAGGTAGATGTCCTAGTAGGTAGTCTAAGATGCAAATATAGCTGGCCAAGACAGACACTAAAACACGTAATACTGTTATGCCCCTTACACACTAACTAAGAAGTAATGCTCTTAGTAGCTAGCATAGAGAACTATAAGACACTGCTCTTAATATAAAAAGGCCTTAAGGCGGTTACCCAGTGGCTTATTAGCCAAAATATACTAAACCAGTTCTGGGTTGCAAAGGAAATGGCAATAAAGGGTAGGGGGGCAAGCAACAGGCGCCCCCTAATGACTCTATAGTAGTAGAGTAAAGTTTGCAATACTAGCGCGTCCGTAGGCTTATTACAGCAGCAGTAGTTCCCAAGGAGGTCAAAAAGTAAGGTAGTAGGAGCACCACAGGTGACTCGTAGGCGCCTCGCAGGCGCCTTATAGGCGAGTCCCAAAAGGCGGGGAGATGGATTATAGGGTTTTCTCAAATAGAGTTTTCTCCCCATATGTATATAAGGAGTAGTCCGCGTGGGCCTAATAGGGATCCAAATCGGACGTTAAGCAATGAATTATTATTATATATTAAACATTATAGATTTTAGTAGAGAATTAATAGGATTTCTAAAAGAGTTATATGTTCTAAGCTAGAGTCTATATATAATATATTATTATTCATTGCTTAACGTCCAATTTGGATCCCTATTGGGCCCACGCGGACTACTTCTTATATATATATAGGGAGAAAACTCTATTTAAGAAAACCCCATAATCCATCTCCCCGCCTTTTAGGGCTCGCTTATAAGTTGCCTATAAGTCACCAGTAGTGCTCTACTACCTTACTTTTTAACCTCCTTAGGAACCACTGCTGCTATAACAAACCTATAGACGCGCTAGTATTACATACTATACTCTACTCCTGTAGAGTTATTAGGGGGCGCCTATTACTCGCCCCTTTACCTTCTATTGCTATTTCCTTTGCAACCCAGAACTGGTCTAGTATATTTTAGCTAATAAGCCACCGGGTAGCCGCCTTAAGGCCTTTCTATATTAAGAGCAGTATATTATAGTTTTCTGTGCTAGCTGCTAAGAGTATTGCTTCTTAGCCGGTGTGTAAGGGGCATAATAGTATTATGTATTTTAGTATCTATCTTAGCTAGCTATATTTGCACCTTAGGCTACTTACTAGGACACCTACCTAGTAAAGCTAATCTTTTAGTCCTATTATTCCTGTCCTTAAAAGTGTTGCCATTATATTTTCTGCCTTTATTAGGCCCTCTTAGAGCCCTTAGGTATTTACCCCCTATAGTATTACCCATACTACGGCTTAGGTTCCCCTTGCCTAAGTCTACCTCTATACCTTTAACTCCTATTTATCTCTCCAGCGTTGGTCTAACCAGTATTATATTGCGGTAGATGGTTTTCCAGTACTCTTTTATACTCTACTTTGGCTCCTTTCTCTCCCTTACTATTGTCTTTACTAGCCTCTTATACGTCTCCCTTCCTCTTCTATATAGGCCTAGGCCCTAGCGCCGCACTATTCTTCTTCTACTTTCTCTACCTGTTTTCCTAATATATCTTCCCTACTTTAGGGTTGTTGGTTCCTTCTCCTATAGGGCACCCTAGGGTCCCTCCATAGTTTGTTTAGGCGTGTCTTAATATACTTTATAACGTTAGAGTTGCGTTCCTTTTACACCCTTTGCATTACATCGGCTTCAATATATAGTTATAGGGGGGGAATATTGGCTTCCTTCTTGAGCAGTGCTGTGGCCGTTCGCTTATACCCGCCTGTTATACTCCTAAGGCAGGCTGTTTGGACCTTTTAGAGTGGTTTAAGGAGTGATTTAGGGGGGCCTTTCTTAGTTTCTCCAGTAGCCCAAATGCTAGATCCATACGTCATGGTCTATATATAATATAAACTTTAGATATTTTTTAAAGTTTTAAAATTAATTAAGTTATATAGTTATTATATAGTAATCTGGCAGGGTATGTGCCATCTTGAAAATGTGCTCTTTTGACTTACCTTAGCAAGCTTAGACGCGATTCCGTTAATACAAAGTCAATCAACCCACGAGCAAATAACTGACCACGTTCGTAATAAACCACCACGTCTGAGGCACTTTTCAAAGGTTTATTACGCGCTCCGACATTTTCTACGATTTCCCCTATACTCGCGGTTAAATTGTTCAATCATAACGGTTTAAAATACTACTAAAAGTTGATCGATTAGAGAGACGACCCGATATTTTATAGATATCGGGCCAAAATTAGCCTATAACGGCCCAAAGTTAAGATTAATTTCGATTTAGTTAAAAATTGCGTTATTAAGGATTGTAACATTATTACCTATAACGTCGCAACAAGTATACGTATAAGAGCTAAAATTGATCGTTTATAGACCTAGCTCGTGCGATTATTTTAAGCTTATATACAGCCCTAGACCTTATGTAGGTAGCTTTAACAATTTTGTTAAAGATTGTATATATCCCTATACAAATTTAGAAAACGCGAGACTTAGCTATAACGTCGCAACGGGCGTATATATAAGGCCCAAAAGTTGATCGATAATAGAGCTGGTTCTTGGGATTATTTTAAGCCTATATGCAGCCCTAGACCTTATGTGGGTGGCTTTAACAATTTCGTTGAAGATTATATATAGCTCCCATACAAATAAGTCGCGTCACTTAATAAAGTCTAGAAAAGTTCCTCGGACCATAAAATCAACTTCTTAACAAAAAAGGTTACGTATGTCCGCTAATTGATTCTGAGGTGAGGGACTGTAGGATAGTGCTCTTGCATAATTTGCAGATCTGAGGGCACAAAATCCGGGGCAAGTGTGGGGTAATGCGTTTGATCACCCATCCACTGATTGGCGGAGGTTACAATAAGGCTGGATTTGTTTATCTTAGACCTGAAGTAAGACGTCGCGTAGAGCTGGGTTAGTGAAGCTGCACATTTCGTTTCTTAATATAACGCCCTACGCTCGCTTTCAGACTCGATGAAATCCTTGATAGTTTGTTCCAACCCTATGTCTTCCGCAAACCCCAAGCTCTTAGCTTTACTGGTGTCGTATTTCTCAGGCCAGCTCAGACAAATTCTCTGGATAATTTCGTCTCTTTTCTCTTCAACTAAAGCCCTAGTATCTTTACCAGCGACTTTTTCCAGGGCTTGAAGTATCTCTCTGCTTGTAGCAGTATAGCCTGGAAGTAGCACGGTTCTAAAATGACCGAAGCTTTCCCCAGGTATCTCCATAGCATGGATTAAGTTGTGAGCTAATGTCCTTGGCGAGCACAGCCATATCCCAATATCAGGATCTACTGGTAGAACGCTCTTCTCCCCGTGTACTGGCTCTCTCACAATACCAGATACGAAGGACGATGCAGCCGCTGTAGGAGCACCGGCTCTTACAAATATGGCTGGAAGTCGGACTACTCGACCATCAATAAGCCCTCTTCTTGAGTAGTCATTGATGAGGAACTCAATCATCAGTTTTTGTGTGCCGTAGGATGTCTCCGGTATTGGCACAATGTCCGTCTCCGTTGCAATTTGCTTCGTCGCAGCTCTCCCAAATACGGCACAGGAAGAAGTAAAAACGACTTTTGTGCCTGATTTGACGTGTCTGAGCCTATCCAAGAGATTGCGGACACTATCAAAATTTACATTGAGGCCCAATTCTAGATTTGCCTCGGCACCGCTTGACATGATGCCATGAAGTATGAAGACGGCATCGGGACATGACTCTAGAAGTTTACTGCAAGCAGAAACGTCCGTGAGATCTGAGGCAACGCATTTGACGCGGCTTGAGCTGGGCTGGGGATTCTTTGGTTCAGCGATGTCGGCTAGAGTGAGGTTTGCTGTAGGATAGACGGATAGTAGTTTTAATGCAAGTGTCTGGCCGACAAACCCACCTGCACCTGTAATGAGGATGATGTCCATGGTGAATTGAGCGGATTGAGGAAGATTGTAAGTATGGCTGTTAAAAGATGGAGTGTGAACTGTGCTTTGGTGCATTAACGGGACCCTCGGGATAAAAAATGCCGCTCGGTGGCACCTTTTCAAATGCCGACCCGGCCAACCTTCCTAAAGTTTATCCAAGCTTCCTGGCCTCCCCCTCAATCTTTTCTCCACACCGCGCCCTGCAGCTTCTCCGAAATTCTTTCGACATTGTCATCGGTAGTTACACGTTAATCTCGGAGTGCACTGTAGAACTTCCAGAGTCTAGTTTGTCCTGCACAATGATGAAAAGCGAGCTGTCGCCCGCAATGGTTTTGCATCTTACCCTAGGCTCAAACAAATATAATATGCGGTTTTCTAGGTGGACAGTCATTGGGCTGCAATACTTACTATACTCTTCGCATTTTCTCACAAAGCCATTGCCGTAAGTAGTGTACTAGTGTGGGCACGGTCTACGGTCTCGCAAACGGTACAACCCTCAACGCTGCCCAAATCTTGGGATTATCTTACGCTGAGCCACCGATCGGTAACTCACGATGGCTACCAAAATCAAAGGTTGACAGTATTAGCGTAACGGCTTTGGTCCGAATTGCCCGCAGCACGACACCTCCATCCCGTCCGTCTATGAGGCTGATGCGCGTCAATTCTTGATCCCTCTGAAATCTACCTCGGAAGACTGTCTATTTGGTAATATTTGGGCGCCATACAATTGCAATAAGGACAGCGACCGAAAGCTATTGCCTGTCATTGTTTAGATATACGGAGGTGGTTTCCAAGCCGGCGGCGGAAATATAGTATCAGATTCCTAGCCGCTGGGTAGAGAGGAACCAGAGGTATATAGTAGTAGGAATCAAGTACGGTATCTATTCATCCTATGGTTAGAATATGCATCAATAACTTTGTTTTAGTTGTCGTCTTAACATCTTCGACTTTTCCAAATGCTGTCGGACTGAACCAGAGTGACCTAAATCTCGGCCTACTCGACCAGAGGCTTGCTTTAGAATGGGTCCGATCCAACATCGCAAGTTTTGGTGGTGATCCAGCACAGATCTCGCCATGGGGCCAAACCGCAGGACCCGAATTAGTTGACTACTACAACTTTGCTTACCTAGACGATCCAATCGTATTAGGTTTAATTATGGACTCTGGGACTGCACTTCGGTCATCTGGCATGACGGACCCCTCTCGCAGCAACTTCACCTTCGTAATAGGCCAATTTAGATGTGGCAACCTCAGCGCGGGACCTCTCCTGTTGGCTCGAGGCATTGAGACTTGTAGAAGGTCCATATCTGCGAGATCCATGAAATACTGCCAGGATCCGGATGCTTCATTTTCTCTTCCATGACACGTTTTGCTGCTTATCCTGATTCAGGAGCGGGTCCTACTCCCATAGCCAAAGTCATAAGCAATGCCTGAGAGTATGGTTCACCGGTGTGATAGAGACCTTTCATGTCAGAGTTTATACGACCCGTAACGCCGAAAAAGAAACCGACATCATCGTATCGAACTTGTCCAGTAGAGCCAAGTTTTGTCGTAACAGCATCAAACACAGCGCCTATAACCTTCAGAACTGAGGGCAATTCCGAATTGGTTTCCGAGTGATATGGCAAACGAGAGGATGTTCAGTAGTTTCTAATGAATAGCGGAGCTCATCCAGAGCTGGACGGTGACTAGATCCGGGACCGACAAAGGCAGATAGCATCGGAGACGTTTTTGCCCAGTAATGCGTCAAGTCTACGGGCCAATCCAGCATGGAAGAGATATTGATCTAGGGCATACCTTCTCGCAAACTCTGGGTATACTTGAGCCACTGTTCGCGTGTAATCCGGATCCACGTTATGAGGAGACTTGGTCATATCCGGTATTATCGCATATACCCGGTCACGATCATCTTTGCATTCCCTGGTGCACATTTGTTTTAAAAGGAGGCTGACCATACATGTGTGATGCAAATTGACTCTAGTAGCCAGCGAGTGGAATCCGTCCCGTTGTCTTACTAGTTCCCAAGCAAAAGCTATACCGCTGAGATTGATTTGCTGAGCCTGGATCGCCGATTTACGCATGGCTCCATGGAGAATTTCGACAGCACATGCAAGCCTGGTCTACTCCATTGCCGCTGTTCCACAGGAAACGGTTACTTCTTTCGCGAGGCTGAACTCTTGAACAACCCGAAGCCGTGAGAACCACGGTCGAGATGTTAACAGGTCAACATTCGTTACTACCGCATCTGCGAGAAGCTGTTAGGCTTGGGATCCTGAGACTGTAACCGACGGCCAGCCCAACACATACCAAGGTTCGCCAACTTGTTCTAAGATACCAAAAGGCTCTGCCTTTGGCGCTAGGTCTGATAGAAAAGCTATGGCAACTGCCGTTTGCTCGGCCCCTGCCCCGAGCCAGACCTGGACAATTTTCGCCAATCGGTAAACCTCACCCATCAGCGAAACTTGGCGGCCCTTCTCCTTATCGTCCTGCTGATTGATACAGATGGCGTCAATCTGGAGTGTTTGTGAATAATTTAAGCGTCGAAATACTCTCATATGAAATACTGTAAGAATTCCCAATGTTCCGTAGTTGGATTGTCTTGCGCTATTCCGATTTTAATTCCGTGTGCGTGACATTTTATATGAGAGTATCGAGTTCTCAGGCAATTGAAGCAAAAACGAATATGCTCTTGAACACTCTGTACCGATACAGTGAACACCGAGAAACCAAATCAAGGCCCATGGACCTCATATTATTGATCATTTATATATCCAATATCGTCTTCCAGTAACGTGATTCTGATAATGACCAGTGATGGAACTGGATTGGCGTGGATTGGCGGCAGCCTTTAAATCCACGCCAGCTGATGTAATCCTTGGCGGCGCTCCAGGAGCGCTATCCAGCTGTCAGCATAGAGGTCTTGGCACAATTTTAGTGTTGGATAAGAAAGCTAGTGGGTGGCGAATATTATAAGATTGACTATATTACTCCTCCAGCTCGTCCTTCTCATCCTCCTCTTTAGGATTGTTGCTATCCTCAAGCGGTATTACCTCGCTTAACGCGTTGCTGTCGTCGTCGACCTTAATAGCCGCGAGAGTCTCTTCCAGCGGCTTTTCGCCTACGGCGCCTTAGTATAGCGAATAACACCAAGGGAGAGATGGTGATAGAGGTTAGTGGAGGGAGGAACGGTCTTATTAAGGGCGACATTATAAGCTGTTGGTAGGGGGGGTAGGCGGACATCTACAGGAGCTTCCTGCGATCACGTGATAGCTTCGCTAGTACCAATAGTATATGCACAGTTACATTTATATGGCTGAATCCGCGGCTGAGTCATGATTACGCAGGCGAGGGGGCCCGTGCGTTCAGCTACTGTAGAGGTTGCCCCATATCCACAGTCGAATTTTGATCGCCAGCGACGCCGCTTTTTCAACACCTGTCGAGCCCTATGTGTAGAGCCTGCTAAGCGCTTTCTGCTCACACTAGAATGGCAAGAATCGGCCGTAGGTTAATAGAGTTATTCGCGTTTTAAGTTGCGCGCCGCCATCATAAAGCACCACAAAGCACCCCATTAAACTTATATTATACCAAAATAAGCCCCTAGGGGGCTATAGACAAAGGCTTTAATAGAACTTATTAGAATTCAGATATAGATAATATATATAACTATTTTAAAGCTTTTCTACCTGCTTAAAGCCGTTTACAAAGCTAATCTAGCAAGCACTACATCTACTCCTGCCGTAGATTAACCTACCATATAGCCGCCTCCTCGCTAACCTTCTAGGCCTACGCGACCCGCTTAATCTCCTTAATAACCTTAAGCTATAAGGAGTACCATTAAACCTCCTTCTGCTAGCTAGCCTGCTATTTACTATACTATTTAGAATCCAGCGCTACTATAGAAGGATTACCCCCTAGCCCTTCAGTCCACTTACGCCAAAGGGCCCATATAGAGTTCACTATACGGCTTATGCAGTATATAGGAGGAGACCTAGACCTAGGCTCTAGCTAGGACTATAGCTCTAGCTACGGCGGTAGCAGTAGCAGCTATAGTGGTGACGGTAGTAGCTACAGCAGCGGTGGCGGCAAAGCTATACAGGAAGGAGAGCCTATAGCGCTTGCCTAAGCGGATATATATCTGCTAGATTCTATAATAGATAGAGCTAAAGGGGCCGCTTCTATAGGCGGACGTGGGGGGTTAGTAGACTGGCATACTGCTACTATAGCTAAAGGGTTTTTTAGTTGAAATATAAAGCCTCTAGATATTAGTAGTTAAAGCTATAAAGACTAGGCTCCCTAGGACTTATCTAGACGGTCTAATAAGCCCTTAACCTTACTAGCTATCTGCTTATTTTTAGCATATAGAGCCTTTAATTAGTTAGTAAGGAGCGGCATAGCCTAGTAGAGAATTAATAGCTAGTTTAGGCTCCCCTCTTCCTATAGGCAGGGCTTTACGTTGTAACGGAACCTTGTAGTAGGAACTACGGTGGGTTCTGTTAATGGGCTGGGTATATAGGTACGACAAGTCAACAACGTAATAACAACTGGTGGAGTGGTTGCCTAACAGATTAACTCCAATTGTATTCTGAGATTCACTACAAGGAGAGAACTATCTACGGTAGGGACTAAGGTCCTTTAAATACACAACCGTACTCCTAAGAAATCCTCTCTTGTACGTGAGGTGCGTGTTGTCTATATTAAACGTAACGTCCCTTCCGTTTAATATAGTTAATATGTTTAACACTATGTGACCTCAGTTACCATTCCTTGTCATATGGTTCCACCGGATCTATTCTGGACTATGCCTGTATTAACTAACTAGCTTCCGCCGACTCCTCTCTAAGTAGTTGTAACACCGTACTTAAAGCGTCCGTAACACTATCTCCCTTCTCTTTATCTTCGTTCTTAAAGATCCCTAATATCTCTAAGTCGTTTACTAGAGGTGTAATGTCCGTTTAATTAGTCTGGTTGATATCTGTACTTATTATGCCTAAAGCTTTTTCTTCTTCGCAAGCGCAGTGCTATACTCGCACTGTGGCTGCCATACTGTTGCTTAGTGAGATAATGCCGTCTCCGTATTCTTGTTGCGTAAAAGTAGGGTTAGTGTGTGTTGTGCTAGTGAGTCCTTCGTCCTAACAACCCTTGTCTTGCTTGGAGTGTACTAAAGCAAACGTTTAATTGTCCTATAACGTTCGCTCTGTTTCTAATGCTAAGTATGCGCGTTCTATAACTCTTATTAGTCTTTAAGTTCCCTAAGTAACTTATTATAGGGTCTCGTGTTTAATCTGCCGCTGTAAAGCTTAACGGTAAGCTCTTAAGCGCCTTGGATAAGCTTTGTCGTTCGTAGGAAGTAGAGCAGGAGGCTATAGCTGCTTAATAGCGTGCCCTTAAAGCCCGCCTATTAGCTTCTGCCTGTCTTCTTCGTCTTAAACGTGTTTGTAAGAAGGTTTGTTCCAAGAAGTAGAAACTTATTTAATAGGGTTTATCTAAGCTAGGTAATAAAAGGATTAACTTTCCTCCTGCAAGGGAAACAACTCTAAGTAGCTCGGCAATTGCTCCTCTTAGGTCCCCCTTAGGTAACTTATTTTTTGGCAACTTCTTTTTGTTAATGTTGCCTAACCTGTTCTCTTCTAATACTTCTATACCTTTCCTATAGCGTTCTCTAGGTTGCTTAGTGGTTCCTAGGTAGTCTTACTATAGCCTATCTACTTTACCTTATACTATATTTTGTTATCTACATCCTTATAACTAATAATCTTTGAAACTTGCTATTCGTCTTCCTCTTATCCTCTATATGTGTCTACCTTATAGACTGGTGGCTTGATATTTCCGTATACTGGTTCTAGCATTGCGATATGCTATATAGGGTAAATTTTCATTTTGGCTAGTAGGTTTAACTTATACGTAACTAATAAAATTCTTTACTTAATTTTGAAAGGTCTTAGCCTAACATAGTCTAACTTCTTACTTAGTTATCAACTCTTAAAATTTTTGTATAGTAGCCACACTTTATCCCCCTCCTTAAGATCTGGTCCCTTAGATCTCTTAGCATTATAGTACCTTTTTATTCGTTCTTATACTAGTTTAGCTGTTTCTTTAAGGTCTATATAAAGATTTATTAACGTCTCTATTCTCTGCTTAGCTGTGCTACTCGTCTTTTTTGCTTAATATGGCGATAATGATGTTCTTGGCTCATATCCGTAATTTGCCTTAAATGGTGATGTTCCCATTCCTTCTTATGGTGTTATATTGTATGTAAACTGTGTAACTAGTAATAACAATACCCAATTATTCTATGCGTAATTAATATAATGCCTTAGATACTGTTCTAGTGTCTAGTTTAGTCTTTCTGTTTATCCATCCGTCTGCGGATAATACGCTATAGACGTTACTACGTAAACCCCTTGTTCTGCCAGAAACACTTCCTAAAATGCTGCTATAAATCTTGGATCTCTATCTGATATAATCTTGTCTGGTACTCCATGTCTTATAAACACTTCTTTTATATAGATTCTAGCGACATCCTCTACTGATATCTCTTTAGTGCATGCTATGAAGTATCCCTACTTTGTTAGCTTATCCACTATTACTAAGATTGCGTTATAATCTTATCCTGTAATAGGATCTCTTAACTTTGGTAACTTAATAATAAAGTCCTATAATATAACCTCCTATAGTCTTTCTGGTGTCTTGACAGGTTGTAGCCCTCCATACGGCTTATGCCTTATTGGTTTATTCCTTTGGTAATCTAAATATTTCTTTATAACTTGTCTTGCTAGTCCCCAGATTCCTTAAATAATGTATTCTTCTTAAAGTCTTAATACTAAGCCTATAGCTCCGTTATATCCTTGTGTTATTCCCTTATAAAATTCCCTAATAAAATCTTCTGTAATAGACTTAGGCATATACGTTGCTTCTCTGTTTTTGTATTGCTTTAAGTCTAGATCCTCTACCTATGCTTTTTAGATCTTCTGTGTCTAATTACTTTTTAGTAACTTATGGATCTAACTTTCCTTAGTTACTGTAATCTTTGGATAATTATACCTAACTAATCCGTCCTGATTCTTTCGCAATAAAGCTCCCGATAGCTTTTTATTACTTTATAGTTTAGCCTTTCTGCTTAGAGCATCTGCTCGTGCATTATCTATACCCTTGGTATGCTAAATTTCGAAATAGTATTCTGTAAGCATTTCCGCCTATCTAACCTGTCTTTGGTTGAGTTCCTTTGTTGTTAGGAATCCTGTAAGGTTCTTATAGTCTGTCTTAACTATAAATGGTTTCTCTATGCCTTATAAGAATGCTCTCTATTCCTTAAGTGCTGTAACTATACCTAGCAACTCCTTATTATAGATATTATAGTTTAACTCTAGTGGTGTTATCTTTCGACTGTAGTATGCTACTAGGTGCTATCTATTTTGATGTTTCTGTAGGAAGCACGCCCCTAGTATAAAGTCTGATATATCTGTTTCTACAACCGTCTCTAGACCTAGTTAATAGATCTTAAGAACTGGCTCCTGGGTAAATAACTCTTTGACTTTTTTAAATAGTTCTTATTGTTTCTTCCCTTATGCCTATAGTTCTTCTTTCTTTGTTAACTGCGTAAATGGCTCAATGTTCTATAACTACTGCGCTATGAACCTTCTACAGTAATTGCAAAACCCTAGGAACGATCTTAACTATATAATATTCTCTGGTTCTTGCTAATTTACTATAGCCTCGATCTTCTTTGGATCTATACTAAGTTGGCCTGGTTTGATGATAAATTTAATAAAATTGGTCTTCCTGGTGAAGAACTCGCATTTCTTAATTGCTACTGGCATCTTTTCTTCCTATAGTCTCTTTAAGACCTACTTAACGTGTTCTTTATGCTCTTCCTTGTTTTCTAAGTAGATGATAATGTTATCGAGGTATACTATAATAAATTTATTTAGGTGTTCTCCTAATATACTATTAATTCGCTTCTGGAACGTTGCTGGTGCGTTTATAAGCCTAAATTGTATAACTAATGGCTTGTATAGTCCTTCCTTTGACCTAAAGGCTGCCTTCTACTTATCGCCTTCCTTAATTCTAATCTGATGGTACGCCTATCTCAGATCTATCTTTATAAAGATCTTTGCGTTGCCTATCCTGTCTTGGATTTTGCTAATTAAGGGTAAAGGATACCTATCCTTCCTAGTAATGCTGTTTAACTGTCTGTAGTCTATACACATCTTAAGTTTTCCGTTTTTCTTTGGGATAAACAGTACTGGATATTCTGCTGATAACTGCGATGGTCTAATATATCCCTTTTATAAGTTCTCCTGGACAAACTCCTTAAGCGCTACTGACTCTATTTCAGTAAGCTTATAGATTGGAAAGAACTTTGGACTTATTCCCTCTTTTAATTCTATTTTATGGTCCTAAGCTGTATGCTTTGATAGCTTCTTACTTTCTAGTAACTATAACTTTTTTCTATACTTGTGGTATCTCTTTGGTATATAACTTAAGCCTTGCTTAGTCTCTTTATATATCGCTCTGACTTGGTACTATACTAACTTAGTTTACTGTCGCACTTTGCGTTGTTATGTATCCTTAATATTAACTTAACCTATAACCCAATCAATCTTTGGATTATACTCCTATAACTAAGGTATTCCTAGTATCGCCTTGTTCTATCCTAATGGTAGGATATTAAAAGATATTCTAACTGGTCTTCCTTTAATAGTTATCTGAATAGGTCCTGTTTTAAGATTAATAACGCCTCCTCTATAGGCTATCTGATCTCCTGAAATCGTTATAAGTGGATATAGGTGTTTTTTCTGTTTGTGTAGTAACCCCATCCTTTTTACTGCCTTTGGTGATATGTGGTTTCTTATTACTCCACTATCTACTAATGCTTTGAACTGCTGATCTTGCCACTTTACTTTTAAATTTAGGTGTTGTCCTTAAATTCCTTTAAGGGTCTAAGGCTCTAATACTAGTTCCCTCTAGTCCTATACGCCTCTCCTTTTCCTAACTATTGGCTGCTAGATCCTACCTGTACTTAGTCCAACTTTAGTTAATACTTAGTTTGTTTCTTTTTCTCTATATGCCATGGATAAGTGTTCTCTAGGTACTCCTACCACTGTTATCTGTCTAGGCATTCTTCCGTAAGGAATTTTCCTGGTTAAAGTGTTAAGTCCCCTTAACCTTATACTTCTACTAGGTGCTAACTATGTATATACTTAGCGTTCCTGAACCACTTTTCCTCTGGTGCCTAATATATTCTTACTAGGTACTTCCAGTTCTTGTCTTTAGGTGCCCTATGCATATTACACGTGTTATCCATACAAGCTATCTACGATAGTGTATAATGCGCTATATGTTTTGGGTTAACTCTTGGTTTGTCTTTATCCTTAAGTTTAAACCTATACCTAGTTAACCTAACCACTGGTATCTCTGCTGCGGGTACTAAGATTTATTACTCGCTTCTTTAGTCCCTAGATCCCTCTTCTAGGTTCCTTAATGTTATAATTAATACTTCTTTAATATAACTTATACATTTCTCCATAATGGGTTGGTCTTGGACAACTTTTTTGTCTAGCTATATATAAAAATCTTTCTATTTGTCGTTGTGTTATTGCCTATACCACTTTCCATATAGCTGGTTTAGTGTGTATGGTCTATCTGTTAGAAAGTACCTTGTTATTGCTGCATTATAATATTCTTTGGTATGTCTTTCTTTGAACCTGGTTGGAATATTTAGATCCTCTTCTTGTTTTAGTTTGTCTAACCATTTTGCCCTAGGTGTCCCTGTACTTGGCCTATTAGTAACTCTTTGTAGGGGTGCTCTGTCCCTTATATGACTTGGCATAGCTAACCTCTTATCTAGCTTCTGCTCTTGCTATATAATAATTCTTGTTCTGAACTTATCTATAGTTTCTTGTTTTTTGCGTCTTGTAGCTAGATCTTTATAGTCGTCTTGCTTTTTAATCCTGGTATTAACTTTTTAATCTTTAGGCTAAATACTATGTTTACCTAGAATTGCTAATGTTCTTATTTGTTCCCTGAACTTATAGTTCTTAAACTTGCGTCCTATACTCATTCGTTTATTACTGAACTGAGTTGCTGCCCTTTCCTATTGGTTTTTGTCCGTTATGGGTTCTTAGGTGTGTCTTATTTTACTTTAAGAATCTTAAGCTTTTTTTATCTCTTCTTGAGAATCTTAAGCCTGTGGCCTTTTGCCTTTATTAAGTGATAAGCTAGTACTAGCAGTTGTCTACTTGCTTAGTTTCTTTTAAACGTTACTCCTATTGTCTTGTAAAGCGATGGAAATCGTATCTAATGGTGTTATAATGTCCGTTACTAAACCTTGTTTGGTAATGGTCTCAGTCTCTGCTTCTATTATGTTACTGAGGTTTAAGTGCTCCTAGTTAGCCTCCTTTTCGTCCTCGTCGCTGTTGATTAATGAGTACTCCGACTCTATTGTTATTACTGCTGATCTTTGTTTGTATGTTGCTGTGACATCTTAATCTAGCTTATAGAGTTGATCTTATTCTTTATCTAACTCTCTGGTTCCTTGGAGTCCTTTTAACTCTGGCTTTTACAGCTAATAGCTTGCGCTGTACTTAGCGTCCTTATAAATTCGGTATGCGTTATTATAATAATACGCAAAACTATTAATTGAACACTCTTTTATTCCTCGTAGTGCACTGTTGTCCCTTTGTATGTACGTGCCGTCTACTGGTCTGGTTCCCTTTACTATATAGTTACTTTAACCACCTCTGTAGTCTCTAGCGAAATAACCCTATTTTCCGTAATTTATGCAAGCTCTGTCTTTAAACCATCTTTCTTACTGTGGAGTCCGCTTAAACGTCTTCTGCTACTGAGATCCTTGGTTTAGCCTTTACTCCTTAGTCCTTTAATCTCTTAATCCTTAACTTTTAGGTTTTTATGGTTTCTTTTCCCATTTTTGGGTTTCTTTGGTACTACTTAGGTCTATTGGCTCTGCGCCATTCTATGGTTTTTGACTCTATGTCTGTCGTTGCGTACTCTGCGCCTTATATAACTGTGGAACTCTGTCTTGCCCTCTCTTGGCTTGTTCCCTTTAGTAGATCCTATTATTGATCTTTATTAACTAATCTATTAACTTTCTTAGAGTATCCGCATCTTCTATTAGGATGATTGCGTCCTGGACTTTAGCCTTAAGTCCCTATTTATACTGTGCCATAAGCGCCCTGTTGTTCCACTTAACCTATATGGCTAGTGTTTGAAACTGTGTTGTATACTTAATTATTAAAGTGTGTTGTACTAAGTTTTAAAGCTTTTGTTCTACTGTGGTTGTGGCCTCCAGGTCTCTAAATATCTGCGTTAGTTACTCTGCGAACCCGTTCCAACTAGTAAATATATACCGTATATCCTGGTTAGTAGTTGTTATGCCATTGGCCTATATTTCCGTAAAATATGGCTTAAACCACTTAAGTGCCCTTCCCGTTAGGAACAATCCTGTATAGGCTACTTGGTCTAACGATGTTGCTAACTTCGCTCCTTCCTGTACTACTTTAAAGTGCATTTGTATAAGAAATCCTTTGAGCTTTAACTTCTCTCCTAAGAATCGTTTAATTAAAGGTAACTTAATCTTTGCTGCTCTGATTCTATTAATGCGTTCTTTAAGTATCCTATTATTATCTTATAAGTGATTAACTATTTCCTATAACTAACCTTATGTAACCACTTGAGAATCCCTATTGTCTATACTAGTATCACCTGGTCCTAAGGTTGTGGCTCCTGTTGACGCCGTTATGACTGGTGCTGCTTTTAGTGGCATATTGTTTGACTTTGTTCCAATACTATAACCTTAGTAGTGAATGTGTAACGGAACCTTGTAGTAGGAACTATAGTGGGTTCTATTAATAGGCTGGGTATGTAGGTATAACAAGTTAACAATGTAATAATAACTAGTGGAGTGGTTGCCTAATAGATTAACTCCAATTATATTCTGAGATTCACTACAAGGAGAGAACTATCTATGGTAGGGACTGAGGTCCTTTAAATACACAACCGTACTCCTAAGAAATCCTCTCTTGTACATAAGGTGCGTGTTGTCTGTATTAAACGTAACGTCCCTTCTATTTAATATAGTTAATACGTTTAACACCACGTAACCTCGGTTACTATTTCTTATTATATGGTTCCACCGGATCCATTCTAGACCGTGCCTGTATTAACCAACTAGCTTCCGCCGACTCCTCTCTAAGTAGTCGTAACACCGTACTTAAAGCGTCCGTAACATACGTTAGGAAAAAATTTACCAGCATTTTTGCAGCATTTGGCGGCATTTGGCAGCCAAATGCGCATTTCGCGCATTGCAACGTGTAGCGTATGGTATCGACTAAGGAGCGGCATATTGCCGCATTTAACAGAAACCAACAACGTGGTGCAGCTAATTGCGCATTTACAGCCACCCGGGCAAGTGGTGCCTTTATTCTATTAAGCTTTTTTTGCACTTAATGCGCAATTAACGTATAATACCCTCTTTGTGTATTCTGTATATCTTGCTCACTCTAAGCAATAGATAAGCGTTGCTCTTCCCGCGCGGTTATTATTAAGTGCTTATCCCACGCACTTAATAGTATTTGCTTAGTCTGTGTGGTTAGTAGTATTTACCCATTCTATGTAATTAGTATACTTTGCTTACTTTAAGCAATAGATAAGCGTTGCTCTTTTTATGCGGTTATTATTAAGTGTTTATCCTACGCACTTAATAGTATTTACTTAGTCTGCGCGGTTGGTAGTATTTACCCATTCCGCGTAATTGGTATACTTTGCTTAGTCTGCGTAGTTAGTACTCTTTGCTTATTCTATATAGTTGGTGTTCTCTGCTTATTCTACGCGCCTAGTATATACTGTATAAAGAACACATTTCGACCTAATAGTAGTATAGTATAACCTTAATACGCTTAATAACGCCCTTTAGTTAATCTGCTATTTTAAGTTTAATATTTATATTAGTTCTGCCGTAATAGTACTACCGCACTACTAAACCCCTAATTGTCTTTATTTTCGCCGTTATTTTCCTTGTTAATTCCGCTGCCTTCTCTACTCTTATCCTCTTTATTAATAAATTCTAGTATTACCCGTCCATCTCTACTCCGTAGGCGGGCCTTTATATCCTCTAGTATAGCACTATCCGTAATATCTATAACCTCAGACTCGCCGGCGAAAGTATACTATAAGATATGGTAATTAATTCCTGTTTCCTATTTATTATTACCTTGAATTTGTTTAAGGCGCGCTTAGATAGCGTTAATGTTATAGTTATATAGCATTAAAATCGTCTTATTAGTATACTATGAGAAGGAGACCTTATATATGGTTTTAGGGCTTATTCTTGGCAACAAATGCGCTGGGCTACCGTTGTCCTATTATATTATCTTTGTTAGCCGCGTAGAACAATTAAAATGGCGGGATATTGTAATATAGGAAACAGCGGCGAAGTGCTATAGCATACAGCGAGTATCGCGATATAACGTTGCGATGCGATTAATATAATATTATGTGTTTACACTTATAGTATACAGTTGTTAAGTAAACCCGTTATTATACTTGGGATCCAGTTCCTTTAAATCTTCTATAGTATCTTTAAAAGGATCGCTAATTACCTACTAAGTCTATAGCATCTTGTCTCTAGTTATGTTCCGTATCTTATTAATATATTATAGAAGTAGCCTACGTAGCCTTTTGTCATGCTTGGGTTGGTAGCTCTTTTAGGTATTCTATAATTGCTCCTAACTATCTATAATACGCTTTAGTAAGTATAGTAAGAGGCTTTCTATGGTTTTACCTATAACTATAGCATTGGCTTTAAACTTATAAATTACCTATATTCCGCTTTTGTAGTCCTTAAGCGTATATTAAATTGCTACGCATATAAGCCATATTATATTGGCTGTAATAGGCGAGAAGAGGTCAGTACTATTTTTATTAAGGGCGAGTGACCTTGGCCTAGTATTAAAGAACACACGCTTAATATAGTGTGTAATAATTAGCGCCCTAAATCTTGTCTCTCCATCCTAGCCTTAGTTAGTTAGGTATAGTAAAAGGTAGAGTACTAACTAGGCCACTAAACGTAAAGTGGTTATCCCTAAGTAGTTTCTCTACTTTCTTTGCTATAGCCTTAGTATCTAGTTTAAGGCAGTTATAGCTCCCGGCAACAGTATTACGTACTATATTTATTATAGCACACTAAAACACGCTAAGCTGGTTGTATAACTGGAAAATTAGTTAGTATAGTACTACTAAATCCAAGGACTGCGAACCTTGCGTGCCACTGGCCCTAGTGGCATACTTAATGCTCCATTTATTAGGCCTTTGTGATAGTTTGCAATAGCAATCGCCTCTTTCCATATCTGCTTTATTAGTGTGTTTAGACCGCTTGTATTTATTTCCGGCTAGGGAGAGAGATAGAGCTCTTTGGGCATAGAGCCTGTTATTACTTATATAATAAGACGTGTCTGAGTGATACTATATATCTTTATATTAACCGGGCTAAGTGGCTGCTTTATACATCGTCTAAAGTTATCCTATAGCGGTTGTTCGTCTAAGTAACGTATACGTTTCTTTTAAGTGTGGGTTTTGGATGTCTTAGGGTTACTTAGGGTTTATAGGCTTTCGTCTAATAAGAACAGGACTATCTATTAGGATAATATTATCAAAATTAATAATAATGGGTCGTACTATAGCATATAATAATATTAATAACAGTCTTGCCTTTTAACGGAGACAATTATGGTATAAAGCTTAATATTATCTTAGGAGCTACTACTTAACTTATAGCGTCTTTATTTACTTTTCTACGGGATAGGTAGAGGATAAGTATATTAGTCTAGTAGAACTATTTAGCTTTTATACATACTTTACTTCCCTAGGAGACGCTAGATGGTCTAAAGTCTTATACCTAATATACTTTAAACAACAACCCGTTTAACTTTTATAGTATAAATTAGGTTTTTCTCGCCGAGTATAGATAGAAAAGTGCCTTAACTAACTTATAATAATAAGTTAGGAGGGCGGCCTAACTATTTATTAGGCTTTATAACGGGGTAATTAGATTGCCTTGCTATGGTATAAGGTCCTACTTTGCGTGATATTTTTTCTATACTATATAGAAGCCTAGTTCCTTGCAATATTTACCTACTCTTAAGGTAGAGGGTATAGTATATAGGATATAAAGGGTAGCTAGCGCGTGGAGGGCAATACATAGTGGTATTATGTTCTAGTTTGTTATAGTCGCGGCAATTTACCCCTTTATTACAATCCGGCACCGCTAGTCGCAACTTGCCGCTATTTTGGCTTAGTCGTATTTATTTACTACCTAGTGCGAGCCTGTTTCCTTATATATGCATTTACCTATGCCCTATTTATTCACTCAAAGTCTTTGTTATATATAGTATTATATATATCCTAATCGCTGTAGTTATTTATAAAGAAATAGTCTATAACGTTAATATCCGTCAGCACGAGTGAGATGGGCCTTATAATATAGTTAATATTATATATCCAGAGGGCATCTAGCGTGCGTTTCGTCCTGCTATTAAATAGCTTTATGCTCTATACTCTAAGCATTCCGGTTCTTATATCAATCTTGCTACTATTATAAACTTAGAGGGTCTCTACTAACGCACTAGTATATTTTAGGTATTTGCCCTTGCTATCCAATCGCCTAGTATCCTGGATTATGAGTAGCAGATAAAGCCTCCTCACTTTATTACTATAGAGGCTGTTGTTTGCCTACTTATATTCTTGTACTATTATAGTATTATAGCGGAGGGCTCCAGTATTAGCTTATAATAGGGTATATTAAGCACACACCTTATTAAGCTTATTGGTGTTAGTGGCGTCCTTCCCAAGGCGAATATAGTATATAACGCTATAATAGATACTTAGGGGTATCTTTAATACCTAATTATTATCGGCCTTTAGTCGGTCAACGTCCTAGTTTATTTACTGGATTCCATTAATCTACTTGCGGCATTCCCTTATAAAGGGGGCCAGTTTAGATATAAGGTTAGTAATTTCTATCTAGCGCTATACCTCCTTAACTATACGCTAGATAGATATATTAATTCTCTAGTCTTAAAGTATTTAAGCTGTATAGTCGTCGAAGTTCTATATATATAAGCGATGTGTATATACATCAACTGCAGGACCTAGTCGTATTGTCTATATTACACTTATTGGGTCTGCTGTGTTAATTATATTAGTTAACGCCTATAGCTCAAGTTCGTTCCAAAGCATTATATTAAAATGTATAGTGTTATATTATAGCATCTACTCTTTGTAGTTGTTCCATTTATTAGTCCTGCGGTAGAATACCTTCTATAGCTTATATGCTTGCTCCAAATACTCTATATCTATGTCTTTAATTGCCCCTAGTCGCTAAATACTCTCTAGATAGTGGGTAATAGCATATAGCTTAGGAATATTAAAGTATAGTAGTCCTGCCTTACTTAGTTAAAACAGAAGGAATATATCCTTTGTCTTATCCATTCTATAAATAGCTAATGCTAGGTACCTAATGGTTAATTCGTTGTATAATATATATTAAGATAGTATAGTAAAGTCCATAAACGCCCAGATAAATAGCATGGCGCCTTTATTTTGTTTTAGTAAGGGTGCTATAGTAGGGACCAATTGTTATAATAGAGATTTATACATCTTTCCTATCTATTGGCTGACATTTGCCCAGCTATCCTATACCATTATATCAGTAAATCGCTCTACCTATGCGAAGTGGGTGGTAATAAGTGCATTAATATTTAATATCTCCTGGCCGCAACTATCTATGCGTGGGATATTAAGGCCCCAATATTTTCTGGCCTATATTTTGCTTTATATAAGCCCCTTAATCTAGTGCATAAGGTGTTTACTAGTGAGGCCTTTAAGCACCTAGTATAGGAAATTAGGCGCCATTATCTTGTAGATATTAGATAGATTATAGCCCTATATAAAGTTACGGAACGGCCGAATATAATCTAAGTTATCTTTTTTATTAGTATCGCAACCTTCCTGCTACATTTATATTTGGTTTTTTGTCAATTAGTATATACAGAACGGCCACGGTCGCTAGATGGTAGTTATTAGATTATACTGTTTATTTATATATATATAACAAATTAAACATTTACGGCCACTCTTAATATCTATAAGCGTGACCTGTTCTTTATAATTAGCTATAAATACAGCTAAAAGTAGAAAGTAGTGTTAATCTTAGCCATCCGCGTATAGGAGATATACTCCTTCTTTACTAGCTTTCTCTAACGCTATAGGTATTATTAGCATAACTATATAAGCAGTAAGGTTGTCGCTAAAGTATATATTTAAGGATGGCCATAAGGGCCTTATGTTGCACCGCTAGTTGTATTATTTGGTTGCTAGGTATATGGACCGGGAGATATATAAGTAGTAATAGGGCTGGTTAATTTACGGATTATTAAATGCGCAGTTTAATGTTTCTAATTAAAATATAAAGCGGCTATACTTTCTTGCCGCTGGCGTGTTGTGTTAGTTGGGTTTTGTTACTAGCTAATATAATTGGCACTATGGTTACGCTAAGCGGTAGCTACTCTTGCGTCTCCTACTACTAGTCTGCCGTGTTAAGCTTATTGTATATTCTTGTTCCTGCTAATAAGTACTACCTTACTAGCGAGAAAGTCATGTCTCCTTAAAAAGGGCCATGACTAATAAGAAGGGATATAATCTCTAAAGCATTTTAGTAACGTACTAGCAGTTGCTAGTCCCCTATAGTTATAATTATTTTAATCTACTACAGTTGCTTGCTCTTGGATTGCATCCATTTTAAAAGTAGTTTTGCTTTAACATCTTTAGCACTCTAGCAAGAAAAATAGTTGGTAAATATTCCCTAAAGCCTAATATTATTAAACCACTTATTAATAGCGCGGTTAAAAGTCCTGTAGCTTACCCACTATAAGACCTATGTATATTCTGCCTTACTGCCAAATAGATAAAATGGGGGAGGTGTCTTATCTAATACACTACTAGTACGTTTAATACACGGCATAATGTCGTATACTGCCGCAGTATTGTCTGCAGTTTATGGATTTCCTTGGTTCCATTCCAGAGGCTTTTCTACGGCGCGGCCAGTGGCCTCTTTAAATGTTTTAGTCCAAAAGACGTCCGTAGATATTCCAGTTAAAGTTTACCAATTGGTCTTAACTGTCGCTAGGTTATACACCCTATTAAATATTATAGAATTATTGTTATAGTGCATATCCGCAGCCCTATTATTTAGCTTATTAATAATATCATCGCCTAGAGCTTGTGTGGGTGGCTACTTATTATTTTGCTCCAATTCGGCCTTATAATTAGTTATTTAATGCCCTTTTAAGGTTTAATAGCATAGTGCATTATTGTCTATATATTGTGTGAGTGACTACTTATTATCTTACTCTAGCTTAGCCCTATAATAGGCTGTCTGATGCTCCTCTAAGCTTTAATAGCGTAAGGGTGCATTGCCGTTTATCTCTTTAATATTAACGGCCTTATGTCTATCCTTCTTCTGTTTCTGTTTTCTTAGATAATATTATTTATAATAGGTTAGACCGCCTATACTTTTTACTTTAGTCCCGCACTTTCTATATTGCTATTGGATAGAGCTTATTTGTAAATTGCTGCATTAAGCTATAACTTACTACAGTTTGGTTAGAAGGGGGCCGAATATAACATCTATATAAAACCGTATATTTAAAGTAGTGTTTGTGGCTCGTGCTACGTTATAAGTGAGAGCATAGCGATGTCCGTGGACACTAATGCGCTAGATAGCGCAACCCAATGCATTTTACGCTAATTTGCGCCAGATCGCGTTATGTCGGGTTAGGGGGCTCTACTTATTGCCAATATCACGCCGCCTCTCTGCTATACTAAGCATAGAATTCTGAACACCACTATTCCCTACTTAGGATACTAGACTATTTTTTATAATAGGACGTAATATACAACAGCGGTATACCGCAAATGCGGCATAGTATAACTCTGCGAGCGCTGTGGACCCGTAAAAAGACATACAGCTTACCACCGGCTTGGGTATTACTGCGGAGAGACTTAATACTATTAAGTGGACTTTTAAGCAGGTTATTATTAAGAACGACATCCTATATGTTTTATTTTGCGGATAACTAAATGATTTGCTACGCGAGCAGGTGATCCAGAAAGTTATCTGTTAGGTAATAGAATGCGAGAAGGCACTAGCGCTATGGGTATATAAGGCCATGCAGAATATACTAGCCCGCGCATAGTTAAATATGCGTAAAAAGATAAAGGTGCTAGGGCGGCCTGGTATAAACTATGTAGTAGATGCGGAAAGGGGGCATGCAGCTACTATAAACTTGTAGAACTTATCCCCGCTTAGCTATACGCAGAACTGTAGCTGTAATCTCAAATAACTTATTATACTACTTTATAGGCGGTAACTAGATGGTATGAACTTAGTCCTAAGCATAGACATAGCCTTAAGTCTAGTATCGCTGCCTAATACGCCTTAAGGCCTACGCATAGTTGAATATCAGCTGCTAGTTAAGATGTTTTCAGAGGCCGGGGTGGATTGTAATAAGAAGTGGATATAGGCCGCCTATATAGAGACTATGCCTATCCGAAATAATGGGGTCTTAAGGGCTGCTCTATTAAGGGCAGTTTGTTATAGGATAGGCCAGGCTATATTTACGGATATCCGTAGAGATGGTATATAGGTGTCCGTTATAATTGTAATATGTCGCTAACGTTTATCTAGCCCTATTACTAGCGCGACACGTTTTGCTAGGCGGGCTAGAAGGTATTAATTAATTACGGTTAATCTAATCTATGTGGAGATAGTGACTTTAGTTAAGTTTGCCTTATAGTAAGACCTCCTATCGCACTAGGAAGCCCTAAGATTATTACCTATATATATAATCTTAGGTTATCTAGGCGTGGTATAGTAAATCGCCTTTACTATAGGCTCTTCTATTAGGGGCAATTATATAGACATTACATTTGTTCTATATTTTGCCAGCTAGTAGCTAGTAGGGTAGGATAAATATTATTCTAAGAACCTATAGCCTTAGCGACAAGTGTCTTAAGATATAGTAAGGGCGTGCTAATACTAGGAATAGCATAGCCTAGGTTAGGGAACTGCCCAATATAAGCAGGAGAGGGCGTTAAGTTGCGTTGCCTTAGCGGCAGCTATAGCAAGAAAAGGATTAGATACTTATCTAATTAAGGTTGTGTCTTTACAGTTATATAACCGCAACTTGCCATTACGTGACGGCAATCTAGGGCAATTTGTAGTAACTTAACTGCGAACATAAGTTAAAAGGGGTTAATTACGTGAGCTAAGTAAGCTTAGGAAATCTACTAAATTCTATCTATAGAATAGGAGAATCAATAAGCATTAATTAAAATCAGTTACCCCCTATACTATTGTAATAGCAATACGTATTACCAGAAGTAATACGGACAATACTATTTAGGGTTATCGCAGTTTAGCGAAAATAGAGGCGGCCCATACTATACGGAGAGTAATTAATGATAGTTGTGGTTATTAGTAAGATATCTAGACTATAATCTAACTAGTTAAGTACTTAAAATTAGGATTATAGATTAGCATTAATTAACCGCTAGCCTATAAGGGATAGAAATTAGGATTATTAGACTTAATAAATTGGGCTGTCTTTACTATAATGCGCTTGTCTATTTTAGAGATTATAATTAGTAAGAGTCCATCTTATTTAGCTATGATATATAATGTTATAATATGCCGCATTTTATCCAGTGCTATAGCAAAATTGCAAATGCTAAAGGCCTGTAGCTACTACCACTCTTGACTTCTATCTAGTGTCCCTAGTTAAGGGTCTCGCTGCTAGTAAAGTCTATAATATCTATCCTTACCACCCTTCTTGTGTTCTAACGCTATTAACATCCTCTCTATTATTATTATCCTCGCTATTGTCACCGGCACCGTCCTAGCTGTTATTATTGGCGCCCTCTCTGTCGGCCTCATTCCACGCTTCGGTATAATTACTGGCGCCACTAATATTTGCTCCACCCGCGAAGTTAGGGATAGCAATGTTAAAGTTAATGTCTATGCTATACAAAATAGGCGTATAATCGGCTATACGCTGGCGGTAGACATGCTATATAGTTTCGTTAACATTAAATAGGGCAATAAGTTACTAGAAGTGCTCTTTCTGCTTAGGATTCTTAAAGTTAATAAATACCTTATTGTCTTTATACTACTTCTTAATTTTGTAGTATGTGGTGTTTATAAAGGTCTTGTTGCTAGTATAATGATTATAGACCATTTAGGGACTACTAATGATAATAAGGCCCGCTTATAGTCTAGTAATTATAAGAAGGTTCCTTACCGTGTTCTAGACAAATTTTAGCGGACTAGTAACTGTTATATTGTATACTAATAACTCCACCTAGCCGCCCTAGATGCCGTTAATGGTAAAGACCTTAATCTTGCTAACTATTGGCGCAAATTCCCGCCACTTGCTGCCATCTTACTGGGCGTAGCACCATTCTTTAAGCGCATATAGTGCTACGGAGTAGACGGCAAGTTAGGCTGTATATAGAACGGCAAGGCTAACCTTTAATGGCTTAAATCTAAAGTCTATTAGCGCCATGGCCACCCAGAATACGCGTTAAGTGTGGACTAGGTTGTACGTTAATTAGCTAAACTCGTTCACCTATATAGTACCATTAACGGCAAGGAAGGCGATAGGGTGGTTATAGTGCAGCACATCCTTGAAAAAGCTTGCTGCCAGCTTTAACTGCTCTCGGTCCTTAACTGTTGGGCTTATCTAAAGCTGGCCATACGGTAGGATGGTATTTATAAAATATACAATATCTTTAACAAATCAATGTTGCAGCGAGAACCACACCGTATCTATACTAGCCGCGAAGAGACGCGTATAGAGGGAGATGGATTTTTAATAGTGGAACGGATCATTGAAATTAGGACTAAGAATTAGTTTTGGTTAGTATATATCACTAAGGAGAACCTAAGGTATAGGGTTGCTAGCCTGGATTTATAGACCTCCCTTAATTAAATATGGTCTGCTCTAGGTAAATCTAGCAAGATTACCTAGCTCGGACGCCTTCCTGGCCTTGTTATAGAAAACTACGCGTGTGGCACTAATAGAATGTGCATAAGTCTGCGAGACTATATTAGGTGTTATAAGAATAATATTAGCCTTCTTAGCCAAGTCCGCAATAACTACGTTAGCTGTGAGTATTAATCCTATCTTATTGTCTTGCGTTATATTGTCACCAAGCGTAAATTAGTGCAAGTATTGGCGGAATTTGGCGTATTTAGTCGTATTAGGGTCTATAATGGGATATAGGTTTCCGTCGCTGTTTAAAACACCTACAAGGCGTAACAACTACTAACCTTTAGACAAATCTATAACCTATAACCACTTATTAAAGCCGGTGGCATTGCTAGCCTTAAACATACGGTAGAGCAGGAATGCTATATTTAGCATAGATGTGTCCTTGTTAATTGTAGCATAGTCATCCTGTTTCTTGAAATACTTAGGACGAGTATTAATACCTGCCGCTGTTCGCTGTATAATGGCATCCTATATGTAGACCTTAGTTTCCGTTAAGCGTATATAGCGGCAAAGGACAATAGGAAATTTAGCGGGACAGCCTTGCGTAATTAGTGCCTTATAGTCCTCCATAAGCGCATTATTAATTGTCTCGGCCAGTATATCCAGTTAGCGATTAAGCGGTGACAAGACCTAGATTCTAGTAGAATTATACTAGGGCGACCTAAGTCGATACTGGTATCGTACTAAGACAGTTAGGAAGGTTGATTTCCCAACACTACCAGGGCCTTAGATTAGCAAAATACCGCCTATTATATATTTAAGCGCAGTATAGGCACCCGTTTGCTCTTTGTTAAGTAGTGGCAAGACAGCCCTAAGGGCATTATCAACTGAGTTCTTCCTATACTTAGCAATATTATAGTTGAAGTAATTAATACGCGGGAGATCTATAAAGTTATTAGACAGCGTAATTTGGCGCTTAATATAAAAGCTGTTACCTCCTTACTATAAGTGGCGTAGAGTGTTAATCTCTTAGGAGATTCTAACCTTAGGGATATACTTAGTTATAAGATAATTAATGTCCTGTGCCGTAATTAGGGCCTTACTTAGGTTATTAACTATTATAAAGTCGTCGCTGTTTAGGACATGCTTTAGAGCGAATATAGGGTTTAGTATAAACTTATAACCTACCTGTGGTCAAAAGACAAAAGTATAGTAGTTATAGCCGGAGCTAAAGGGAGTGGTATTAATAATAACTCCTTTCTAGCTGGCCTGGCTATCTGCGTCTTTACCTAGGAATAAGATATTAATAATAGAGTTAGTATAAAGGGTAAGGCCATTAACCATCTAGATGGCAGTGTAGTAGACTTGGTCTGTGCCACCTAGGAAGGTAATAAGATAAATAATAGTGGGTACCTAGGGGTTTTGGTTAACGGCCTTAAGGCTTATAACTACGGCATAGAACTAGACCATAAAATACTTAAAAACGCTATTAAACTGATACCTTGCGGGGATTTTGTATAATGGTTAGTCCTTTAGTAAGAGCTACATGCTAAGCTGGATATTTATATTATAGTTCTTCTACTAGCGACCTAAAGGATTGTTAACGCTCTACTATTATAGGCTTGCGTTTAGGCTCGCGATATGGCTATTAAGCCATTTAGTGCCTAGCGTAAAGAAGTTAATAATGACTATAGGACTATTTAAAAGCATATCCCAAGCTTTATAGATTTGTGGCGTAAACGGGCCGAAGTCCCTATTAATAAAGAAGTACTTACTAAGTAATATGCGCGTACCTAGTGCGAGTTTGTTAGAGGCAACAACGAACCTAATATAGTAAAGTCATAGGGTTATGGCATCTTGTAGAAGAATGCGAGTAAGATACTTAAGTGTGGTTAAATATAACAGTTGTTAAGTAACTAGAGAAGTAGTATTAGTAGTATTAACCTTAACATTGCCGGCAATGTTAACATCTGTAAATTAAATAGACGCCGTCTTATACAAACAATAAGTAGGCATTCTATTAGTCTTATAAGACACCTGGAACATAATACCACATACTATAATATACTCTTTAATAATTTGCGTAACAAACTAAACTATAAGGTGGTTGTTATTTAGAAGCTAGAGTGCATCTAAAGGTTCAGCTATTATAGAATTTCTATCCTCTATATAAGTGTCTGGGTTATCTATTAGGTTATCCGCTACTAGATAGAAGCCAGCTACATTAAGAGGTTTAGGCAATAGAGAGGTAGCAGCTATACTTAAAGCGGTAGCACCTGGTGCATCTACCTTGCCTAAAGTAGTTGCGCGCGTCTATTACCTAAATCAAAGTAGGTCTACTTATATAATTATTAATATTATACCCTGTAACTCCGTAGTTCTTGTATATATAACCATAAAAGACAGTTTAATGGTCTAGGGAGTTATAGTTTAGGTAAGTCTGTTTCTTCTTATCTAATAGCTAGGGATAGTCTCGCTTTCTATAGCCTATGGCACTATATTAGTTGCACGTTACACAAGGACAGTTGCTCTTAAAATAACTAGCTTCCCTATAATTATTACATATAGGGTTAGGGCAGTTAGCTTTAAGATAACCGGCCTCACTATAGCCGCGATAAAGTTAAGAAGCTTTCTTAAGAGGACAATTAGCGCGTATATAGCCAGTAAACAGATAGAGATAGCATTTTAAAGCATTGTTAGCTAAAAGGTATAGACTGCCAAGCTCTAAAAGAAGAGGCTTGTTAAGCATAGAGCCCTTACTATTGCCTTATAAGACACTGGAGCCTATAGCCGCCACAGTTAAGGCAATCTTAAAAACTATAACGCCCTTAGCAAACCTTTTATAGTTATAAATGTAGTTAACGTCGCGAGTTATAAAATAATTAGTAGGTAGGTCTATTTTAGTAGTAGGCTATGTTAAGCGGTAGTCTATATAAACGTATTAGTAAATATAGATTCTCTATTATATAGCTAAGGTTAAAGATGAGGTAGCTAATTTACTACATTATAAGGCTCTATAGCCTAGATAGATCTACGGAGGCACTAGTCATAGAGGTGGATACCAGTAGAGTAGGGGTAAGGGAGGGTAGTTAATAGAGTTAGGTTAATTAGTAAAGGTAAGGAGATAAGGCACGCCCCAATAAAATTATATAAGTAAGGCCTTGGCGGCAAAGCACACAGTTATATACTCCGCAGGTTAAACGCGTATAAGGGCGAATCTATAGTAACGAGACCAACCTGTAGAGGAAGACGCGGTATAGTATAAGTTATGGGGACTACCCTACCTAGCCTATCTTTTAATATAGGCCAGGCGATGGTCTAGCACTATTAAGCTTTTGCAGTTTATAATACAAGCATATAGACGTGTAGAAGGGTAAGGGAAAAGAGAAGTAAGCAGTAAAGTAAAAGCACTTTACCATAGGTAGGCTAATTACGTTATAGGTAAACAGAAACTTAAACACCATAATCCGTCAAAAATATCACTAATAAGCATAGCCTGCCACTACTAAAAAGTATAAGTCTTTTCCTTTTTTAATTGGTAAGAGATAAGGTATTATTAGCTAAATAATCTCTTATAGGAGTACTAGGTGGGGAGTGGGATATTATAAAACTATATATAGTTCTAGACAGATTTAAAATAAAGATATTAAATATAAGAGACTCTAATGCAATAAATGCTATAGTAGAACACTAACCTCTTATATAACACCAAATAGATAAATAGTAAGATAAGTTAACATTGCTAAGCGGCTGGATGCTAGGTATATACAACATGTCTACTATCCTAAAATGCCCCAATATGCCGCAAAATGCCGCAAAATGCCATTAATTGTATAAACTTACAATATAAGATACAAAACCTCTTGCTACCTTTTACTATAGATATGCGTTTAAACAAGCACTAGATGTTTAAGTATAGACATAAAAGTAACCCGTGCACTAGATAATTATTATTCCAAAGAGAGTTACCTAGTAGGGCCTTAAGTGCTACGCGGTAGTGTAATAATAACACTAGTAATTATAAAGTGAGTGTAATACGTCGCCGTCTACTAGAAGTACTACCTGTTATATACTAAGCACTTCGCAGTAATAGAGTCCGCATATATAGATATAGGCTAGCTCTCTAACTCTAGTGGCGCGTATATCCACCAACTTTATATAACGATGAGAAGTATAGTAACGCCTATAATAAGTGCAATACGTCGCCGTCTACTAGAAATACTACCTGTTATATAGTAAACACTTCGCAGCGATGGAGCCCGCATGTATAAACATAGGCTAGCCCTCTAACTCTGGCGGCGCGCATATATACCAACTTTATACAATAATAAGAAATATAGTAACGCCCACAACCTCCTATATTCTACTATGCCATAATAACTAGTTACTCCTCCGCAGGCACTTAATAAATCGCTTATATTAAAAACTATAAGAGTCTAGCAGTACTAGACCGCCACCTAGCCCTAAACAGGCTAGGTAGGGTAGTCCCTATAAGTTATACAATTATGCCCTTATTTAACTACACAGCACTAAGTCTAGCCGCATTTACCCTAACTAGTAGCAGTAAATAATAGCCAATTTCACCTCTATGCGGGTATATATGGGCAATTGCAAGATCTACTGCTTTACTTTTCCTTTATTTACCTTACTTACCCCACCTTCTATCTCTCTAATAACTAACCTCTGACTATATCTAACACTAGAGTTGTGCTGGTGTAGCGCTAGCTAGCTATAGTATAAAGCCCCCCTACTTTAACAGTTACCTTCTACTTAATATATGCCGCAATATTGCATGTACCTGACTGGATAAGCGACTTAATAATGACACAACTATGGGCAAAGCCGGACGCGTGGTATAAGGCGAACCTAAAGCCAACTAAAGATGTAGATATTGCCCAAGGCTTTAAAATAAGCATCAAAAACTACAATAGACTAAAAGAGATGGTTAAAGATGTTGTGATTAAAGTTAAGCCTAAGCACGTGACATATCACGGCAACTCTATAATAATAAAAGAAGGACATGTTAAGGAGTTTTGCAAGCAACTCCCATAATTTGCCAATGCTCCACCGAATTGGAAACTATAGGTAATCCCGAAAATTATAGGAAGTGCTTATTCTAATTATATAAGGAGGGTACTGAGTACCTCTAAGAAATTAAAAAACCTACCTCTACGTAAATATACGTCACCCCTAAAGACCGAAGCATAAGATAAAACGACGCCACCTTAGCTGCTATATGTAATATAGCCTATAGACATTACTATAAACCCACTATATGGTATCCCTTTGCCTCAGCCAGTAACCCTAGCGGCGAGCAACGCAATTGATATAGGAGATATTGAGATTAAAATCCAATCTATAGGCTTAATAGGTAAGTTAATGGTTAGGGTGGTCTAAGTCTTATATCTAATAAGCGGAAACCCATATACAGCTCTAGGCAAGCTATAGGAGGAACTACAAGCCTATATAGAGCTTAATATTAACGGTCCGCCTAAAAAGAATATCTACATATTACTATGGAGACATGAAAACCTTGCAATATAATTAGAGGGCACACTTATTGTAGCTCTTAGTAAAATGGTAAAAAATAGCACAAAGGAGGCTGTGCTTATAGCATTATTCTTACCTCCTAACTTAAACTCCCGAGTTGCTGCCACTAATAATATACCGTCAGCCATCGAATCTAAGGCGCCTGGACGCGATGGACGCAGTATAAAAGACAGCCAGCAAGTCCTAACGCCGCGTAAGGCCAGTGGCAAGAGTAAACTAGAAGAAGGCAAGAAGCGGAGTCGTTTAGGATTAGCAGTATATGGCTCTAAAAAAGACAGCGAGGGCGAGCCTATTAGACATAAGAAATTAGATAATAGAAAGACTAAATTGGGTAGATATAATAAGTGGCCTTAACTAAGATTGGCAATAAGTGCCCTAGCGGAGGATAATAAAAGCAAGCTGGCTGCGCCTGGGAAGTTAAATAGTCGCAAGGCCAACCTAAATAGATATAGGAAGCGCCCTTGGCTAGAATCAGCGGCAGGTACCCTTATAGAAAATAGTAATAGCAAGCCAGTTATGTGCAGAAGGTAATTAGCAAAGGGAAGACATAACCTATCTGCCTATAAGCCCATATTAGCGAGTAATAGCGGTACCAGAGAAATTGCCGTAGATAATAGCATATCGCCGCAACCTATTACCGAACCTAAAGGTACACACCAGCCTAATGATGTAATAGACAACACTACTACCGTATTACCAACCGTTAATACCCCTTAAGATATTACCGTAGAGGATAGCAAATTACCGTAATGTACTAGTAGACATAATAATCAGTTCCTATATTACACTAACTCTAAGGACGCGGAGAGTGGAGATAAAGATAAGAATTCGGTTAATAATAACAACCAAGATAAGGATTTGGTTAATAATGACGACTAAGATAAGGATTTAGTTAATAATAACAACCAAGACATAGATGCAGAGGAAGAACTTAACTAGTAAAATTTCTTAGCCTAGCTCTATAAGGCCAGGAAGGACAACCTAGATAGTGCACTAGCGTATATAACGGAGGCGGATCTTCTGCTTACTTTAAAGTATTTCCTACTTGTTTTATTAAAAGTACTTTCTAAGACTGCCCTAATTGAACTCCCTAATTGGGGCCTCGTATTAGGCTTTAAATTTAGCCCATACCAAGTGGTATATGTGGCTTAGGCATTTAAGCAAGAGAGGACAATTAAAGGAGGTAGCATCTGTGTAGATAAACCTAGCGTGGGTAAGACTATATAAATGATTACTTAATAGCTAATAAACTACTTTTATTATTAGAACGTAATAGACGTTTAAGAGGCCTAAGCTGCTAGGGACGTAACCCGCTACCTACTTAAGATGCATCCGCTAGATACAAAATGCCTATAGGCAGCAAAGCAGCTAATTATATACTACTATAAAGATAACTCTAAGAAGCTGTACCCTACAGACCTATAGCAAGGCTACTTAATTGTCCTTACGCCAACCCTAGGCCTGCCAGGATTCCTAAAGGACGCGAATACAATATTATAAGACAGCGCGATTATGAAGCGCCCCAACCCGCCCTAGATTACAATTCTCGCCCCTAGCTATGAAAAAGTTAAGATATTTAGTAAACTAAAAAGGGATAAATGGCGGCAAATCTATAAGGCTCTTAAGTAGATTAATGAGGAACAATAGAAGAATAACAATAATATATATCCGGTTGGTAAGACTTCCCTATTATACCCATAGGGTAAAGCTAGGTTTAAGAATAATTATTGCCCTGCCCCTAATATAATAGAACTATTAGCGCTAAGATACTTAACCTAATTCCTTCTAATTACTACGCGAAATTGTATTGCCACACGACTAATACGCGAGTTTATTACTATATAAACTAGTATATAGAAATACCTAAATGGCTAAACCACCAGATTGTATTAGAAATCAAAGAGTGCAATATAGGTTAGGCGTATCCTCTAGGATAAATACCACTTGGACGCAACCAGTAGAGTCTTAATATTGTTTATTTAGGATGTGGTTAAGGAGTACCATATAGCGTATAATTATAGCCCTACTATATAGGGTGCGTCTAGTACGCCTAATAACGGGAACCTAATGCAACCAATACGGTTTATTATGGCAGGATTAAAGAGGCCTAAGTAGGAAGAAGTAGATAGGCTAAAGGGAACAGAGTTTAAAGTACTGCTTAAGCTTAAAGAAGAAACTATCCAGCTAAAGAAAAAGGAATTTAACTGTCTCTATAAGGATGCAAAGACTAACCCAACCAGAGTAATAGCAGATAAGAAATTTAGCAAACTAGCTGCATTTTTCTATATAGTTATTCCAATGTTTTAGATATATAGAGGGGAGTTAACACTCTAGTTTAACCAGTAAAAGCTTATCCCAAAGAACAGCTATCTTGAATTAGTTATATTATAGGCCAACCCTAATAATACTAAGGCGGCTATAATTATAGCTATAGAGGACTGAGTGAGTATAGAGCAGAGGCGCCAATATAAGGAACTTCTGGCTATATAGGAGGAAGATAGCAGCGATCTAAATACTAAACCTAAGATACCGAAACTCACCCAAGCTGAGTTATACACTAATATAAAAACGGCAGTGAGCGTAGCCTAGGTTGTCCAATACTGGGACTAGTAAGCCCCTATTATAATTAAGTCCGATAATAAACGCCTAAAAACTTAGAGTTGCATACTAAAGGACCTAATTATTGCTAAGTGGACTACTAACCCGCTTAGTAAGGAGTTTACTAATATACTTAACCGCCATTTTTAATAGAATGCAAAGTTCTTTGAAGCTAAAAAAATCTATAATTACGTTTATGTCGAAAAACGGACAGACGGTTTAGTGTGTAAGATTATTATTACTACTTACTCACCTCTTATACTAGCTTGTTGGTTTAATAGGCTATGTAAAGAATACGGCAAAGACAAGGTGCTCCGCTATGTAGCCAGCATGTCCAATATTAAGAAGGCCAAGGCTAGGCAAACCTTCGATACTAATAACTCTAAGTAGATCCTACTTTGCACCTTTGTATTAATTGGGCTGTCTATTAACCTATAGCGCGCAAATTACACTATTATGGTTAAGCTAAGCCATAAGCTCTTGGAGGTAAAGCAACTATTTACTTAGATAGATTAATAAGGACAGACTAAGCCTGTCTGCTATAGTACTATTATAGCCAATTAGAAGTTAAGTATTAAGCAGAGGATATTAAAGTTAACTAAATTTACGTTGTTACTGCAGAAGTTAGTGTACAAGGAGAAGGCCGATTTAAGCTTAAAATCAGGCTAAGGCAAGAAGGAAGACACCAAGACTATCTAATAATGGTAATAATTGTAAGAGTATAATGCAACTGTAGATAGTTCCAAACACTATATATAGTTGCCATATGGCGAAACCTATTACTATTGTATAGTGGCGTATACACGGGCTAAGGGACGTGTCTTTAAGTAACTTGTAAGTAGTAGCGTAGTATATATAGTAAACTTAGTTAACTAAAATGTTTCTAGGATTATTATTTCTAAGAGAGTATTAAGCTGTGTTATAGGACTAAGACGCGTTGTTATAATTTAGCTTATAAGCGTATGTGTATATATAAGCACAGACCTAACCCCTAAGCGACGCGTATATATACTACCTTACCTTTTACCTAGATCTTTACGTAATATTAATTATATACTTTCGCCTCGTACCTTAATAGTTAGCTCGTACCGTGATAGTCGGCTTATACTGTAACAAGCTACAGCTTGCAGCACTGTTATTATTAAGGCAGCATTTAGCCGCAAATTGCAGCTGTCACGGAACGCCGCCGCAGGAGCCTCCATGGGAGACTCCCTAGCGGAACCCCGTGCCCTCGCGTACGCTTCGCGTACAGCTTACGTCAGCCACGCGTAGTATATCACCTTCCTACGCCCTCG
>Ga0307507_10000625_pt1 | contig 76347 bp, 59 predicted proteins | sample 7_EM_MG_FD_207223 | JGI IMG/M metagenome (GOLD analysis project Ga0307507, IMG submission 207223) | Populus trichocarpa ectomycorrhiza microbial communities from riparian zone in the Pacific Northwest, United States - 7_EM | ecosystem: Host-associated > Plants > Roots > Unclassified | place...
TGCGTACTTATATACGGCGACTGCGCATAGTGCTGGGGCCGGCGTGGGCGCAGCGGATTGTCACCCGTGCGCCGGGGTATCTGTGCCGGGCTGACGAGCAGGAGGTGGACGCGCTGTGGTTCGAGGCGCTGTGCAAGCAGGCTGATACGGCAGTACGCGAGCGGCGGTGGGCACAGGCGTCACAGGCCGCCGAGCTCGCGACGTCGCTGTGGCGCGGAGCCCCCTTGTTGGACGTGCCCTGCCGCATCCTGCATGACGAGTTCACCCCGAGGCTTGAGCAGTTACGGGCGCGGGTGCTGCAGAACCATGCGGAGGCCGCATTAGCGCTCGGGCACCATGAACAGTGGGTGCTGCCGTTGCGGGAACTGGTGGCGGCGCACCCGCTGCACGAGCAGTTCCACGCCCAACTGATGCTCGCCCTGCACCGCTGCGGGCGGCAGGCAGAGGCGCTGGCCGCCTACCGGGACGCCCGCAAGGTGCTCGTCGCGGAACTGGGGATCGAGCCCGGACCGCAACTGCGGCGCCTGCATGAGCGGATCCTGGCCGGAGACGACGATCCGGCCGCGCCGCGCCCCTCGGCCGGACCGGCGCCCGAGGGCGCGCCCGTGGCGGCGGTACCCCGTCAGCTGCCGGCCGCGACCGGGCACTTCACCGGGCGGCGCGGCGAGCTGGATCTGATCACCGGCCTGCACGCGCCATCGCAGCCCACGGATGTCCCTCGCGGCACGGTGGTGATCTCGGCGATCGACGGGATGGCCGGGATCGGCAAGACCGCCCTGGCGGTGCACGCGGCCCACCGGCTGGCCGAGAACTTCCCCGGCGGGCAACTGTTCATCGATCTGCACGGCCACACCCAGGGCCAGCGGCCGCGCACCGCAGCCCAGGCCCTCACCTGGCTGTTGCGGGCCCTGGGCGTGCCCCCGGGACAGATCCCGAAGGACCGCGAGCAGGCCGCCGCGCTCTACCGCCAACGCCTGGCCGGCACCCGAACCCTGATCGTGCTGGACAACGCCGCCACCGAGGCGCAGATACGCCCACTGCTACCCGGCAGCGGCTCCTGCCTGGTGCTGATCACCAGCCGGCGGCGTCTGAAGGGCTTGGACGACGCCCACACCCTCTCACTTGACCTGCTGCCGGCGCCCGAGGCGGTCGCGCTGCTGCGCGCGGTGGCCGAACTCGACCACATCCCGGCCGACGACCGGCTGCTCGGCGAGATCGCCGAACTGTGCGGGTACCTGCCCCTCGCCCTGCGCATCGCCGCCGCGCTGCTGCGCCACCGCCCGGCCTGGAGCCTGGGACACCTGGCCGGCCTGCTGCGCGACCAGCGCCAACGCCTGCCCGTGCTCTCGGACGGGGACCGTGACCTGGCCTCCGTCTTCGATCTGTCCTATCAGAGCCTGGCCGAACAGCACCGCGCGCTCTTCCGCCACCTGGGACTGATCCCCGGCCCCGACCTGGACGCCTACGCCGCCGCAGCCCTACTTGAGACGGACGGCGCGACCGCCACCAGGCTGCTGGAGGATCTGGTCGACCACAACCTGCTGGTCGCGTACGCGCCGGGCCGCTACCGGCTGCACGACCTGATCCGCGCCCACACCCGGACCCTGGCCGCCACCGACCCCGCGCCCGACCGCGACGCCGCCCTGGACCGGCTGCTGCGCTACTACGCCCACACCGCCCACAGCGCCTCGATCCCCATCACCCGCCGCCCGCGACCTGCACCCGCCGGCCCCGCCCCCGTCCACTCCCCCGCGCTGCCCGATCCCGAGAGCGCCCGAGCCTGGCTGCGCACCGAACGCGACAACCTCGAACACGCCTATACCCACACCCACGGCCACAACCTGCACGAACACACCGTCGCCCTGGCCGCGGGACTGGCCGAGATCCTGCGCACCGACGGCCCCTACGCCCGCGCCCTGGCCCTGCACCAGGCCGCCGCCGACACCGCGCAACACCACGCGAAACCCACCGCCCACGCCGACGCCCTGACCGACCTGGGGATCATGCGACGCCTGACCGGGGATCTGACCGGGGCCGTCGACACCTTCCGCAGTGCCCTGGAGATCTACCGCGCGACCGGCAACTGCTACGGCGAAGCCGACACCCTGGCCGAACTGGGGCGCGCGCGAGGCTACGGCGGGGATCTCGCCGGGGCCGTCGACGCCTTCTCCCAGGCCCTGCAGATCTACCGCACGACCGGCGACCGCCACGGCGAAGCCGACATGCTGGCCGAACTGGGGATCATGCGGCGCGTGAGCGGGGACCCGGCCGGGGCCGTCGACGCCTTCTCACAGGCCTTGGAGATCTACAGCACGACCGGCGACCGGCACGGTGAAGCCGACGCCCTGACCGAACTGGGGCGCGCGCAAGTCCTCATCGGGGACCTGGCCGGGGCCGACGCCGCCCTCGGCCAGGCCCTGAAGTTCTACCGCGCCACCAGCCACCACCACGGCGAAGCCTACGTTCTGACCAACCTCGGCACCGTGCGGCGCCTGACCGGGGATCTGACCGGCGCCGACGTGGCCCTCAGTCAGGCCCTGGAGATCTACCGCACGATCGGCTACGGCCAGGGCGAAGCCGAGGCCCTGACCAACCTCGGGATCATACGGCGCCTGACCGGGGATCCGGCCGGAGCCCGCGACGCCCAGGCCAGGGCCCTGGAGATCTACCGACAGATCGGCAGCCGCCACGACGAGGCCTGGGCGCTGAACCACTACGCCGCCACCCTCGCCGCCGACGGCGACCTGCCACACGCCCTCGCGCTCTACCGCCAAGCTCTGGCCATGAACAGCGAACTGAACAAGCCCGACGGCCAAGCCCTCGCCCTGGAAGGCCTCGGCGAATGCCACCTGGCCGCGGGCGAGACCGAGACCGGCACCACCCACCTGCGCCAGGCCGTGGAGATCTACCAACGCATCGGCATGCACCCCGACGCCTGCCGCGTCCAAGACCGACTCAACACTCTGACTCCGGCGTGAACGGACACAGGTCCCTCACCGAGCCCGGCTCTCAATCAACATCGCCCACAAGGCAGCGGCTCGCGTTTTAGGGTTCGTTCAGCGCCGCGTCTCGCCCGAATGTGCGTCCTGACATGCGACTAAGACGTCTCCAAACAATCTCTGAACACTGAGACCCCATGGTGGTACCGCGCAGTGTGCGCCGCGGAGACAGGCTTGAGCCTAGGGAGTCTCGTGTCACCGATTCGATCAACTTTCATCAGGATGCTGATGAGCTTCACCCGTCCGCGGCGCGGATCCGGCGTCAGGCACCTGCCGGGGCGCACGGCGGCGCTCGGGCTGGCCGTCGGCGCGGTGCTGGCCGGCGAGACGCTGATCGCCCTTCCGCAGGCGGCGGCGAGTGCTGCGCCTGCGCCCGCGCCTGCGGCCACGCACTCCAGCCCGCACCGGCTCACGCCCAGGGGCCACGGCGCCGCCTCGCCGGCGGTCATCGGCGGCCAGCTGATCAACAGCGGCGGCCCGGTGCAGGCCGCCCCGGTGGTGTACCTGGACTTCTGGGGCTGGACCTCGGACCCCCAGGGCGAACAGCCCTACCTGACCAACTTCCTCTCCTCGGTCGGCAGCTCCTCCTGGCTGGCCACGGTCAACCAGTACGGCGGCGGCTCGCTCGGCCACCTGCTGGCCGGCACCTGGTCCGACCCGGCGCCGGTGCCCGCCGCGCCCAGCGACGCCCAGATCCAGGCCGAGGCGGCCAGCGCCGCCGCGCACTTCGGCACCGGCGGTTCGGTCAACGTGCAGATCGTGGTGGCCACGCCCACCGGGCACTCCACCCCGGGCTTCAACGCCGCCGGCGGGTTCTGCGCCTACCACGGCGCCGTGGCGTCCAACCCGAGCATCACCTACACCGACCTGCCCTACATACCCGACGCCGGTGCGAACTGCGGCCAGGGCGACGTCAACGGCGCGAACGGAACGCTCGACGGCGTGAGCATCGTCGAAGGGCACGAACTGGCCGAGGCCGTCACCGACCCCTTGATCAACGCCTGGAAGGACGCCGGCGGCAACGAGATAGCCGACAAGTGCGCCTGGAGCGGCCTGGCCAACATCAACACGCCCGCCGGGACCTTCGCCGTGCAGCCGCTGTGGAGCAACGGCTGGAACCAATGTGTGCTGTTCACCCATGTGTTCCCGCCCGCGCAGATCGCCTTCCAGGCCAACACGGGCACGCTGTGGACGGCCGGTCCGGCCGGCGGCGGCAACACGCAGCTCGGCGTCATGGCCGGCACCAGCCCGTCCGTCACCGCGCTCTACGGCGGCGGCCACCAGATCGCGTTCCAGGCGAACAACGGCGACCTGTGGACCACCGGTGACTGGGGAACCGGCGATCTCGGCCTGGGCATGAAGGCGGGCACCAGCCCGTCCATCGCCGCGCTGCCCCGGGGCGGCTTCGAGATCGCCTTCCAGGCCAACACCGGCGTCCTGTGGACCACCGGGACCGCCGGGACGACCGACTGGAACCTCGGGATGAACCCGGTCAGCAGCCCGGGCATCGCGGCGTCGCAGTCGGGCGGATACGAGGCCGCATTCAGCGGGAGCGACAACTACCTGTGGACGGCCGGGACCGCCGGAACCTCCGCCGTCGGTCTGAGCATGCGCCCGGGCACCAGCCCGTCCGTCGCGGCGCTGCCCGGGACCGGGTACGAGGTCGCGTTCCAGTTCGTCACCGGCGCGCTGTGGACCACCGGGGACGTGGACAGCCGCTTCTGGAGCGTCGCGCTGAACGCCACGTCCAGCCCGAGCATCTCGTCGTCGGTGTCAACCGGTGGGTACGACGTCGCCTACGAGGCGAGCAACAACGACCTGTCGATCGCCGTCGACTCCACCTATGTGAAGACGACCTCCGACCTCGGTCTCGGCATGGCGTCGGGCACCGACCCGGCGATCACGTTTGTGCTCGGGACCGGGTACCAGATGGCGTTCCAGGCCAACACTGGCGCGCTGTGGACCGACGACAGCGTCGCGGGAGCCAGGAACTACGGCCTGGGCATGAGGTCGGGCACCAGTCCGTCGATCGCCTGATCGCTCCTCGCGGCGGGCTCCTCGATCGGCGGGACCGACCTGCCGATCGAGGAGCTTGCGCGTTCGGCCTCAGTCCCGCGACGGGCTCTCCGCCGCGAGGGCGAGTGCGGCGAGGCGGCCCCGGACGCGCTGCGCGTCTGGTGTCAGGGCTATGCGTTGGAAGGTGTCCAGCGACTGTTCGAGGTACCCGGCGCCGGTGTGCGTGTCAGCGCGCTCCAGGTGGCATTCGCCGAGGCCTTCCAGGGCGCGGGCCTCGTCGTCCGGCTGGTGCGTCTCGCGGGCGAGCAGCAGCGCGTCGCGGTAGAGAGCCAGGGCCTGTACATGGTCGCCGGTCGCGGCGACCTCGGCGGCGCAGTGGTTCAGCGCCCAGGCCTCGTTGCCGCGGGCACCGACGTCACGGTACAGGTCGAGAGCCGCCCGCAGTTCGGGGATGGCGCCCTGGTGGTCGCCGGTCGACCCGCGCACCCGGCCACGCAGGGTGAGGACGTTGGCCTGACCGAGCCGATCGCCCAAGTGCTCGTACAGACCCTGCGCCTCGAGCAGGTCGCCCGCGGCGCCCGGGTAGTCGCCGGTCAGCCTCCGCACCTCGCCCAGCAGTGTCAGAGCATTGGCTTGCGCGCGGGGATCGTCCAGCTCCCGGCACAGGCCCAGCGCCTCGTGCAGGTCGCGCGCGGCGCCCGGATAGTCCCCGGTCGCCTGCCATATCTGTGCGAGATCGACCAGGCAATAGGCTTGTCCACGCCGATCGTCCAGCTCCCGGCACAGATCCAGCGCCTCCTGCAGATCCCGTGCGGCACCCGGGTAGTCGGCGGCCAACCCCCTCTTCTGCCCGAGCAGGGTCAAGGCGTGGGACTGCCCGCGACGATCGCCCAGGCTCCGGTAGAGCTCGACGGCCGCCTGCAGGTCTTGCACCGCGCCCGGATAGTCGCCGGCCAGACCGCGCCGGTGCCCCAGCAGGGTCAGAGCCTGGGCCTGGCCGCGGCGATCGCCCACGTCCCTGGACACGCTCAGGGCCTCCTGTAGGTCGCGCTCCGCACCCGGATAGTCGCCGGTCGCTCCCCGCACCTCGCCCAGCTGGATCAACGCGTGGGCTTGGTGGGTTCGGTCGCCGAGGTCGCGGGCCGTGGCGACGGCGGCGGTGTGCAGTCTGATGGCTTGGGTCCAGGTGCCGTCAGTGCGCAGCAGAGTGGCGAGGCCGGCGGTGAGGGCGATGGTGCGCTCGGGCTGTGTGTGCGCGGCGGTGTGGTGGAGGGCGGCGAGCAGGTTGGAGCGCTCGGCGCGTAGCCACGCCCAGGCGGCCTCCGGGTCGCGCAGGTCGGGTTCGTGCGCGGGCGCGGGGCCGGTGGGCGCGGGCCAGGGAAAGCGGGTGACGAGGTCGTCGGCGCGAGTCGCGGTGTGTTGGTAGTAATTGAGGAGCCGTTCGAGCGCGCTGTCGCGGGAGTGGGCGGAGTCGCGCTCGGCGAGCGTGCGGGCGTACAGGCGCAGCAGGTCGTGCATCCAGTAACGACCGGGAGTGTGCTGCATCAGCAGGTTGTGGTCGACGAGGTCTTCCAGCAGGCCGGTAGCGGTGTCGGGGTGGATGTCGGCAAGGGCAGCCGCGGCGTGGGAGTCGGCGTCGGGGCCGGGGAGCAGTCCGAGGTGGCGCAGGAGGCGTCGGTGGGTCGTGCCGAGATTCTGATAGGAGAGGTCGAAGACGGCGGTCAGATCGCGTTCACCGTCGAAGAGCGTGCCGAGGCGTCGGTGTTGATCGCGTAGCAGTACGACGAGATGTTCCGGGCTCCACGCCGGGCGGTGGCGCAGCAGGGCGCCGGCGATGCGCAGCGCCAGGGGAAGCCGTCCGCACAGGTCGGCGATCTCGGTCAGCACGGGATCCGCGGTGAGCTGCCGTGTATGTGTGGCCACGCTGCGCAGCAGGGCGACCGCGTCCGCCTGCGGGAGCACGTCCAGCGACAGGGTGTAGGCGTCGTCAAGACCTTTGAGGCGCCTGCGGCTGGTGACCAGCACCAGGCACCCGGCGTCACCGGGGAGCAGCGGGCGGACCTGGGCCTCGTCGGCGGCATTGTCCAACACGATCAGGGTTCTGGTACCCGCCAGGCGCTGACGGTAGAGGGCGGCGCGCTCGTCCGCGTCCAGGGGAATGCGCTGCGGCGGCACGGCCAGTGCGCGCAGCAGCCAGTCCAGGGCTTCGGCAGGCGCGCGCGGCGGATGACCTTGGGTGTGTCCGCGCAGGTCGATGAACAGCTGCCCGTCGGGGAAGCGCTCGCCCAGCCGGTGCGCGGCGTGCACCGCCAGCGCAGTCTTGCCGACGCCGGCCATCCCGTCGATCGCGGAGATCACCACCACGCTCCCGCCGTCGACCGCGTCCGGCAGGCGATCCGGGTGGCCGAGCAGAGCGTCCAGTTCGGCGCGGCGACCGGTGAACCAGCGCGGCGCGCCCGGCAGCTGCCGCGGCGCCGCCGGCGCCGTCGACACGGACGATGCGGCGGCGGTCTGCGTCGCGGGCGCGATCGGAAGGGCGGGGTCGTCCGTCAGAATGCGCTGATGCAGTTCCTGCAGCTCGCGTGCAGGATCGGCCCCGAGCTCGGCGGCGAGCCGTTCACGCACCCGCTGGTAGTGCTCGAGGGCGTCGGCCTGGCGGCCGCTGCGGAACAGCGCGAGCATGAGCTGGCCGGCCAGGCGCTCGTCGAGCGGATCCTCCCGTGCCCACGCGGACAACCCGGCGACCAGCATGCCGTGCCGGCCCTGCCGCAGCTGAAGATCCGTCAGGTCGCGCTCTGCCGTCTGCCGTTCCTGGTTCAGTCTGGCCCGGACCGCGGCGAACCAGGGCGTGTCCAGCGGGCCGAACGCCTCCCCGCGCCACAGCCCCAACGCGCGCTCCCACAGCTCGGCGGCACCGTCGTCCCCGTTGCGGGCCTGCGCATGGGCGACCAGCCGACGGAACTCGTGCACGTCGACGGACCGTTCGTCCAGCTCGATCAGGTAACCGTCCGGCCGCCGCACAATCGTCACCCCGTCGACACCGGCGAGCGCGGTGCGCAGCAGTGACACGTAGGTCTGCGCCGCGCGGCGCGGCCGCTGGGGAAGCCGGCCGCCTCCCCACACCCGCTCGACCAAGTCGTCCACCGCGACACCGCGGTTGGCGTCCATGACGAGCGCCGCCAGCACACACCGCTGGCGGGCCGCCCCCACGTCCACCCGCCGATCCCCGACACGCACCTCGACCAGCCCCAGCAGCCGGACCTGAACCCCTGTGCCGTCCAACACCCACCACCCGTGAATGTGCGCCCTGACATGCCGCCAAGACAGTACTAAACAATCGTCCTTTCCCTCGCATCGTGGCGGCCCGGCCGGCGGACCGGCGTACAGAGCGCACTACGCCCAGGTTTGGCGGGGAGCCCCGGCTACGGGCTTACCTCGGCGCGGTCGATCGCGATGTTGTTGCCGGAACTGGCCGAGTTGCGCTGTCCGGTGTTGGTGATCGTCACCGTGTGCGCACCGGACGCCAAGACCGCGCTCGTCCACACGACGCCGGACGCGTTGCGAACTGCCGCGTAGTCGTCCACGTTCGTCGCAGCGCCGCCGTCCACCGAGATCGACATGACGCCCTGGTCGACGTCGCGGACCGCATGCAACGCGACCTGTGATCCGGTGAACCGGAACGTCGCCGTCGCGCCCGCCACGTGACTCCAGTTCGCAGTCCCCGCATACATGTCCGACACGCCGGTGGTCACGCCCCAGCTCGCGTCGTACTGGAACTGGTCGTTGCCCGTCCCGGTCACATTGCCATCCACGATGATCTGCTGGGTGACGTCGGCGCGGTCGATCGCGATGTTGTTGCCGGAACTGGCCGAGTTGCGCTGCCCGGTGTTGGTGATCGTCACCGTGTGCGCACCGGACGCCAGGACCGGGCTCGTCCACACCACGCCCGAGGCGTTACGACCGGCCGCGTAGTCGTCCACGTTCTGTGGCGTGCCGCCGTCCACCGAGATCGACATGATGCCCTGATCCACATCACGGACAGCGTGGAGCGCGACCTGCGTCCCGGCGAAACGGAACGTTGCCGTGGCACCCGCCACATGGCTCCAGTTCGCAGTGCCCGCATACATGTCCGACACACCCGTCGTCAGACCCCAGCCGGCGTCGTACTGGAACTGACCGCTGCCCGTCCCGGTCACATTGCCATCCACGATCGTGCCGGCGCCGCCCAGACTCGGGGTGCCGTGCGGGGAGAGCGTGAGGTAGAAGGCGTCCGTGCCGGACTGGAACGACGCCGGGATGCTGATGCTGCCGTTGCTGATCGTCACATCGCTGTCGGAGACCGTGATCGGGGCGGCCAGCGGCGTCTGGTCGGGGATGCGCAGCAGCGTGGCGTGCACCGTGCTTCCGGCGGTCAGCCACGGCTTCGACGACAGGCCGTTGACGGTGATCGTCGTCGTGCCGGTCTGTCCGCTGTTGTTGCCGATCAACGCGACGGCCTGCCCGAGGTTCTGATCGGCCGAGGCGGCAACTGCGATGCCTGAGTTACCGGTGGACGCGGACACCATGGCGCCGCTCAGCGTCGCGTAGGCGCGGTAGACCCACCATTGCCCGGTCGGCGCCGCGTTGCTGCCAGTCCCCGACAGCACGGAGTCGAGCGTGCCGGCCCCGCAGCAGTCCGACCAGATCGCGTGCGCCGCCGCCCCGAGGCCCGAGACCGCGAGGCGGTCCAGGAACCAGGCCGCGTACGTGGCGGTCTGCTGATTGGAGAACAGGTACTCGTTGATGGACTGCGGGATCGGCGCTAGTCCGTGCGCGCCGACGAGGCCGGCCGCGTCGGCGGAGTCGGCTGCCGGGTCGGTGCCGAAGTGCCAGTTGAGCACGCCGGGCAGGGTCCCGTCGGTCTTGGTCTGGCCGAGGAAACCGTCGAGCCAGGTGTGGTTGTACCCGCTGTAGGACGGTCCGACGATGGTCGCGGACGGGCTGAGCCGCCGGATCTCGTTCACCGCGGTGTCCCACATCTGGTAGTACTGCGCGCTGTTGACGCCGCGCTGCCAGAATCCGGTGCCGTCGGGCTCGTTCCAGATGTCGTAGGCGACGGTGACGCCGGACGCCTTCGCGTCGGCGACGACCTGGTCGATGAACGTCTTCCAGTTGCTGCAGTCCCCGTTGTCGCACGGGTAGACCGTGTTCGAGGGCTGCGTGGTGTCCGCGCCGTACAGGTCGGAGACCAGCAGGTCGTACCTCGCCGCGTACGGCGCGGCGGTCACCCGGCGGGCCTGCGCGAGCGCGGAGTCGATGCGCACCCGGTAGTTGGACCCGGCGCTGTAGCCGTCGCCGATCCAGCCGTTGCCGGCGATCCGGGCGCCGCCGCCGCGGAAGAGCGTCGGCCCCAACGGTTGCAGCAGGTTGTCGGCCGGTCCGGACCCGTCCTGGGTCAATCCGTAGAGGAATCCGGCTCCGGCGTGGGTGGGGGTCTTGCCCGACTGCGACACGTCGATGGTGACGGACGTGTCGGGCACGTTGGCCTGCGCCGGAGCGGCGGACAGCACGGCCGCACCGGTACCGACGAGGACTGCGAAAGCGGTGGCGAGCAGGGGTAGGGGCCGCGGCCGCGGGCGGCGTAGCAGCGTGGAACGCCTCATTGCGTCTCCATGTCCATAAGGGGCGGGTTGGCGTCGTCACGCACGAATAGGGGGATGCGATCCAGCGGCGCCGCGACAGTGACCCGCGCGCCGCCGGTGTATCGGCGTCCGGATTCGGCGTGCGTCCACGTCGATCCGGCCGGCAGGTAGACCAGGCGCTGCCGGACGCCGAACTCGGTGACCGGCGCGACGAGCACGTCCGGTCCGAACATGAACTGGTCGTCGATGTCCCACGCGGCCGCGTCGTCGGGGAATTCGAGCAGCAGCGGACGCAGCAGCGGCAGGCCCGTGCGCTGCCCCTCCCGCAGGTGCGCGTGGAGGTACGGGCGCATCCGCTCGCGCATCCGCATGACCGCGGTGATCGCCTCGTACGCCGCCTCCCCGTAGGACCAGACCTCGTTGGGTCCGCCGCCCTCGCCGATCGGACCGCGGCTCGTGCGCGGTTCCCGGTGCCCGTGCAGCCGGAAGATCGGGCAGAACGCCCCGAACTGGAACCACCGCACGAGCAGCTCGCGGTACTCCTCGTCGTCCGGGTCGCCGCCGTGGAAGCCGCCGATGTCGGTCGTCCACCACGGAATCCCGCTCATCGCCACGTTGAGCCCGGCCCGCACCGATGCGCCCAGCGCCGCGAACGTGGCGGCGATGTCGCCCGACCACAGCGCGACGCCGTACCGTTGCGAACCGGCCCACGCGGAGCGCGCGAGCGAGAGTACTTCGGACTCCCCCGCGGCCCGCATGTGCTCGAAGACCCCGCGGGCGTGCTCGCGCGGGTACATGTTGGCGACCTCGCTACCGGAGCCGGCGGCATAGCTGAGGTTGTGCGGATGGCCCGGCCGCATCTCCGGCTCGCACGCATCCAGCCACCAGGCGCGGATCCCGAGCCTGTAGTAGTTCGCCTCCAGCTTCTCCCAGAGGAACGCGCGGGCGCGCTCGTCCGTCGCGTCGTAGAACGCGACGCCTATCTCCGCGGGCGAGCCGAGGTCGGGCCACTCCGCGTGCACCGCGGCGCCGTTCTCGGTCGCGATCAGCATTCCCGCGTCACGCATCGGGGCGTAGTTCTCCGAGAGCGGGCTGACCGAGGGCCAGACGGAGACCGCGAGCTCGACGCCCAGCTCCCCCAGTTCCTTCACCATCGCGCGGGGGTCGGGCCAGGCCCGCCGGTCGAAGTCCCAGTCGCCAAGGTGGCGCCAGTGCAGGTAGTCGACCACCATCACGGACAGCGGAAGGCCCCGGCGCGCGTACTCGCGGGCGACCGCCGTCAACTCGTCCTGGTCGCGGTAGCGCAGTTTGCTCTGCCAGAACCCTGACGCCCAGGCCGGCAGGGCGGGCGCGTGGCCGGTGGCCTGCGCGTACCGGGCGAGGATGTCGGCCGGGGTCTCCCCCACCGTCAGCCAGTAGTCGAGCTGCCGCGCCCGGTCGGCCACCCACCGGGTCCCGTTGAGGGCGAACTCGACGCGGCCGATCGCCGGGCTGTTCCACAACATCCCGTATCCGCGGCTGGAGACCGCGAAGGGGATCGACACCTCGCCGTTGCGCTGCGCCAGCTCCAGCACCATGCCCTTCTGGTCCAGCTGCCCGTGCCCGTGCTGGCCGAGGCCGTAGATGCGTTCGTCGGGATACGCCGCGAAGCGCTGCTCGATGCGGTGAAAGCCGCCGCCGACGGCCTCGAAGTGCCGGGAGCCCGGCCACCAGAAGTGCGCCGGCTCCTCGCGCAGGAGTTCCGCCCCGCTCGTCGCGCGGTGGACGGACAGCAGTCCGGTGGCCGCCTCGACGGTGACCCGGATCAGGCCGTTGGTCAGCGTGGCCGTGGCGCCGTCGGCGTGTAAGGACACATGCCCGGCCGGTGAATCAGCCTCCGTATCCGCCTCCGGCGCTTCGGCCTCCAGCGCGCCGGGCAGTCCTGGCTGGATCTGGTGCAGTCCGGCCCGTACCCGCACGCTGTCGGCTCCCCAGGGCTCGACGGTCAGCAGATGGTGGCCGCTGCGCCAGGTCAGACTGCGGCGGGCGACGGTGAACGGGCTCGGCAAGGTGTCTCCATAGTCTTGGGACGAGGGCGCGTCGGCGACGGCGGGTCAGTCCTTGACGGCGCCGCTGCCGATTCCGGCGGCGACGTGGCGTTGCGCGACGACGAGCAGCACGGCCGCCGGGATCGAGGCGACGACGCCGGTGGCCATCACGCTGTTCCAGTCGGTCAGGTGCGCGCCGATGAAGCGGTAGATGCCAACGGTGACCGGCGCCCGGTCGTCCTGGGTGGTCAGGGTGACCCCGAACAGGAAGTCGGCCCAGGCGAACAGGAACGAGAACAGCGCGGCGGTGATCACCGCGTTCCGGCTGACCGGCAGGATCACCGACACGAAGGTGCGCAGCCGCGAGGCGCCGTCGATCGCGGCGGCCTCGCCCAGCTCGTCGGGCACGCCGCGCAGGAACGACTGCAGGATCAGCGTCGCGAACGGCACGCACAGCGTCGAGTCGGCGAGGATCAACGCGAGCGGGGAGTTGATCAGGCGCAGGTCGTCGGCCGCGATGTAGAGCGAGTTGGCCATCACGATGCCGGGGATCATCTGCGCGATCAGCAGCGTGAACAGCAGGGCGCGGCGGCTCGGGGCCCTCAGCTTGGCCATCCCGTACGCCGCCGGCGCCGCGACGAGCAGCGTGACCGCGACCGCGCCGAGCGAGACGACGAGGCTGACCAGCAGGTGGCCGCCCTGGCTGGCGAAGACGTTGCGGTATCCGGCCAGCGTCCCGTGGATCGGAAACCAGGTCGGGGTGCGGCTGACCAGGTCCTGCGGGCGCAGGAACGAGGCGTTGACCATCCAGTACAGCGGGAACAGCATCACTGCCAGGATCAGCAGGCCGATCGTGGTGTTCACCGCGCGTCGCGCCCGCGGGCGACGCGACCGGCCGTGATCCCCGTCGCGCGGTGCCGCGGGGCGCGCGGTGGGACTGAGCGTCATCGCAGCCGCCCTTCCTGCTCGCGGTTGGCACGCAGGTAGACGAAGGCGAACAGGATCGCGACCAGAATCAATATATTGCCGACTGCGGCGCCCCGGCCGAAGGTCAGCTCCTGGAAGGACAGGTCGTAGGCATAGGTGGTCAGCGTCTGCGAGGACTGCGCCGGACCGCCCTGCGTGACGATCATGATGAGGTCGAAGGCCTTGAGCGTGTAGATGAGGCCGAGGGTCAGCACGACGAGCGTCACCGGCCGCAGCAGCGGCAGCGTGATGCGGGTGAACCGCTGCCACCCGGTGGCGCCGTCGATCGCGGCGGCCTCGAACACCTGCTCCGGTATCGCCTGCAGCCCGCCGTAGAGGATCACCATGTTGAACGGGATGCCCACCCAGATGTTGACCAGCGTCACGGCGATCAGCGAGGTGTTGGTACTCACCAGCCAGGGGACCGGCTGGCCGATCAGGTGCAGGTGCAGCAGCACCTGGTTGAGCACGCCGGAGTCGTTGTCGAACATCCACCGCCAGACCGTGCCGGACACGACCAGCGGCAGCAGCCAGGGCACCAGCAGCAGCGAGCGCAGCACCCCGCCGAGCGGGAAGACCCGGCGGAAGAACAGCGCCAGCGCGAGGCCGATCGAGAACTGGAAGACCAGCGACCCGACGGTGAAGAGGACGGTGTTGACCACGGTCGGCCAGAACACCGAGCTGTGCAGTACGGCGCGGTAGTTCGCCAGTCCTACGTAGGGTGCGGCCCCGGTGTAGAAGGACGACACCGTGTAGTCCTGGAACCCCATCCGCACGTTGGTCAGCAGCGGATAGACATAGAAGCACAGGACGTACACCCATGCGGGCAAGAGGAACGCGAGGGCGCTCCAGCGGGGGGCGATGCGCGGACGGCGGGAGCCTGGGGCGCGACCCGTGGACGCCCCCGCCGCGTCGTGCGCGGGGGCGTCCTTGCGCGAGACGGTCATAGACATGTGCGCCCGCTGATCAGGAGGTCGCCTGGGCCTGAGCCTGGGCGAGCGCCGCCTGCGGCGACTTACCGCCGGCCAGAGTCGCCTGGATCGCGTTCCACAGCGCCTCGCTCACCTTCGGATATCCGGTCCCCAGCTCAGTGGTGCGGGCCTGGGCAGTACCGACCTCGGCGACGAACGCGGACAGCTGCGCGTCCGACGTGGCGAGCTGCGCGGCGGCAGCCTGATTGCTCGGGATGTACCCGGCGTCCTTCGACCACTCGAGGCTGCGGTCCGAGCTCAGCAGGCACTTGACGACCGCGACGGCCTTCTGTTCGCGGGCTGAGTTGCTGTGCCCGACCGTCCACACCTCGCCGCCGAGCGGCGTGACCGGCTTGGCCGACGCGGAGGGCACCGGGATCGGGACGATGCCGAAGTTCAGGCCCGTCTTCGCATCCAGGGTGGGCAGCTGCCACGGACCGTTGACCATCATCGCGACGTTTCCGGCGGCGAACTGGTCGTTGATGTCCGCCTGGGTCCAGGTGACCACGGACTTCGACGCCGAACCCTCGTCCACCAGCGTCTTCCACAGGGTCAGCGCCTTGACCGCCTGCGGCGAGGCGAGGTTCTTCAGGTCGGCGCCCGCGGTCCAGAAGAACGGCTCGAACTGGAAGCTGCCCTCCTCCGTGCCCACCGCCGAGAACGCGATCCCGTATCGCGACCCCTTGGTCAGCGCCTTCGCGTCGGCGGTCAGCTCGTCCCAGGTGGTCGGCGCGGTGAGGCCGGCCGCGGTGAACATGTCCTTGTTGTAGAACAGGGCCAGGCCGTTGACGCCGGGCGCGATCCCGTACGTCTGCCCCTGATAGCTGCCGGCCGCGACGATCGACGGGTAGAGGCCCTGCGTCGACAGGCCCGCCTGGGAGAGCGAGACCAGGCCGCCGGTCGCCGCCAGCTGCTGCAGATCCGGATTGTCGATCAGGGCGAGGTCGGGAAGCGTGCGCGAGGACGCCTCCTGCAGCAGCTTCGGCATGAACTGCGCCCGCGGCACCTGCTGATGGACGATCTTCACGCCGACCTGTGCGCCGCACTCGTCGAGGACTTTCGGCAGCTCGGTGTTCTGCGGCGCGGCATCGTAGTAGTCGGTCTCGGTCAGCGAGTCGACCGCCGTGCCGCCGCCCCCGCCGGCACTGGTTCCGCACGCGGCCAGCGCCAGCAGTGACGCCGCCGCGAGGGCGAGAGCGGCCGGACGGACGGACCGCCCGCGACGCTGCGGGGAGGTTCGTATCATGGCTATGCCTTTCGAATTGATTCGACAACGCACGGGAATGAACGGCCGCCGGGAAGCGGGGTCTCTGGTAGGGGTCTGCTACCTCTCGGGCGTCTTCTCGCCCTTGGGCGCGGTGGTGTCCCGCACCTTCAGCACCGGGGCGAGGATCGTGACCGACGGCACCTGCTCGCCCCTGACCAGGCCCGCGAGCAGGCGGACCGCGGTCCGCGCGAGCTCCTCGACCGGCAGGGACACCGCGGTGAAGTGCTTGGGCGAGCGCTCCGCCTCGTCGTCCGGACACACGGCGACGACGGAGACGTCCTGCGGGACGCGAAGACCCAGCCCGGACAGGCGGTCGACGACCAGCGGCAACGCCCGCTCGTTGTAGACGATCAGGCCGGTCAGGCCCGGCGTCTTCGCCAGCAGGGTGTCGACGGCGCGGGCGACGCCGGCCGGCTGGCCGTCGCAGGACACCCACGACGCGCGCGCCCGGCGGCCGCGCAGCTCGGACAGCGCACCGTCGCGTGCGTGCACCGCGTACGCGACATCGCGGCGGAAGGTCTCCGCCGACTGCCCGAGGTATCCGACGCGGGTGTGCCCGAGATCCAGCAGGTGCTCGGCGCACAGCCGGCCGGCCAGGGCGGCGTCGAAGTCCACGTACGGCAGGCGCGCGGTCTCCTCAGGGGTTCCGACCAGCACCGCCGGGCACTTGAGCGAGCTCAGCAGCGCGACGCGCGGGTCGTGGCGCTGGACCTCCATCAGCATCACGCCGTCGACCTGCGAGCCCACCACCGTGTCGCGGATCGCCGTCTCGCCGTCGTCGTCGGTGAGCATCAGAAGTTTGAGTCCCATGTCCTGCGCCGCGGTCAGCGCCGCCCAGACGTAGGGCATCTGCACCTGGTTGTGCGGCCCGTACACCATCGGCAGCGCCATGGCGATGACGCCGTTGCGGCCGGTCCGGATGGACCGCGCCCCGGCGTGCGGACGGAACTGCAGCTCCTCGATGGCCTGCTCGACCCGCCGGGTGGTCTCCGGCGAGATCGAGCGGACACCGCTCAGCACGTAAGACACGGTGCTGCGGGACACGCCGGCCCGCTTCGCCACGTCCGCGATCGTCACCGCCACGCCAGGCCTCCATCCACACCGTCGAACTGATTCGATTGGCCGGACCATAGCACCGGAGTTTCCCCACCCGCAAGACTCCCGTCCGGCGCCTGGGCGCCCAGGCCGATTGACAGCGCTGGCAGCGCTGCCATCCGGCACCGGGCGCCGGCGCCGGCCTCAGGCGGCGATTGCGAAGACGTGCAGTGTGCCCTGGTTCGTGCCGGCCGGCAGGGTGACGCTGGCGACCGTCTTCCCGGAGGGCAGGGAGACGGCGCTGGTGGCGAACACCTTGGTGGCGACGGAGTCCCGGCCGCCGGAGGTGGTGTCCCGATAGGGCGTGGTGATCGCCACCGTGTTGCCGGCCTGCACCGAGGCGCTGCCGCCGTTGAGCGTCCAGTCCGAGAATGAGAGCGTCACGCTCTGGCTCGTGCCGTCCGTGAAGTTCACCGTCGCGGTCCCGGTCGAGGGCCCGTTGGTGGCGGCGCCGAGGAAGGCGATGCTGCCGGAGCCGCCGGAGCCCGACACCGCGACCGTCTGGCCGGTGGCCTGGTAGTTGTCCGCGGTGCCGACCGGTACGTTCGGCCAGGCGAAGGTCGTTCCTGACGCGGTGAGCTGTGAGCCCGGACCGGCACCGGCCGCCGAGAGCGCCTGCGCCGAGTAGGCGTAACCGTCGCCGTCGAAATTGGCGCCGGTCGAGCCGTCGTTTCCGATGCCGGTGTTGTTGAACGTCGCCGTGCCCGTGCCGGCGGTGTAGACAGCGTTGCTGCCGTACAGCGGTTGGGTGATCGACGAGAGGTACTGGCTGACGTCCGTGTCGGGCAGGTTGTAGGTGTTGAAGACGCCGTAACCGCCGGCCACGGTCCGCTGCGCCAGGCTGGCGGCGTCCGACGCCGGGGTGCCCTGGATGTCGATCGCGGCGGGGGCGAGTTGCGCCTGCGTCATGCCCGGCACGGTAGGCACGATCCAGCTGTCGTAGTACGGGTTCCAGCTGTAGTTGAGCAGGTCGCCGACGACGATCCCGTTGTAGGACAGGCTCGTCGAGGAGGGCCCGATGAAGTACAGGGAGATGATCTTGTTGGGCAGGTCGTTGCGCAACGCCTGGACCAGGTAGGGGAACGACCACGCGTTCGGCTGCGGCGTACCGTTCGTGCCGTAGTCGGCGTATTCGTCGTCGAAGTCGATGCCGTCGAGGCCGTACGTGGTCACGGCATTGGCCAGCTGCGCCGCGAACGCGGTCGCGGCCTGCTGGTCGGGGAAGTTCGCGAAGCCGGCGCCCTGATGGTTGCCGAGGATGGAAAGCAGAACCTTGATCCCCTTGGCCTGGAGCGGCGCGATCTGGGTCGCGGCGTTGTCGAGGGCCGCCTGCACCTGCGGGTTGAAGTACAGGTAGGCGCTGGTTCCGTCGTAGTTGATGTTCGCGGCGAAGATGATGCCGATGTCGAACACGTTGGCGCCGTTCGAGGCCAGCGCGTACTTGCCGACGCTGGCGATGCTGTTGTTGTTGACCTCGACATAGGCGGTCGTGATCGGACCGGACTTCGCGGCCGCGGCGACGGCGGCGACCGAAGCGACCGCTCCGGCTGTTCGGACCGTTCCGACGGGTGCGGCCACCGAGGACACACCGCCGGCGACGACGGCGAGCCCTGCGTTGCGCAGCAACTGGCGACGGGAAATCTGCGGACTGATGTTCATGATGGCGCGTGTGGGTTTCAACTGGGTCACTGTCTCTATACGTGTACGGAGATACGAGCTCGGATGCTGGGCGCGGGGCAGCCTCCGCGATTTCCGAGCGCGTCGGAGATGGAGCCGGGGTCCGCCGAGCACAGCGCGGACGTATCAAGAAAAATGGACTAGACCACCGGAGTCGTCAAGGGTTCCCGCCGAGATTCGCCGGTACGGCAGAACCCTGCCGAGACCTGCGGGGCTCGAATCCGCGCAACGGTGGTGGAGCGGTGGCGCCGGAGATTATGAGGTACGAACGCTGTCATAGAGCGTTGGGTGCGCACCTGTCGGCGCGAACTACTCGATATTCGCGCTCCGCGCGACCCCCGCCTCCGGCCTCCGGGTCGCCGCTACGGGCGATCGTCGTGCATCTGCGGTCCCGCGAGCACGTCTTGGAGGATGGAGCGGATCTGCGTGACCTGCTCCGCGGTGAGCTGGTCGAACAGCACCGCGCGCACTTGCCGCACGTGGCCCGGGGCGGCGGCGGCGACCGTGGCGAACCCGTGATCGGTCAACGTGGCGAGGTTGACCCTGCCATTGCCGGGGTCCTTGTGGCGGCGGATCAGCCCGAGGCCCTCCAGTTTGGCGGCGCTGTGCGACAGGCGGCTGGCCGAGAACCGGATCCGTTGAGCCAGCTGCGTCATGGTCAACGTGCGGTCCTGGGCCTCGGAGAGCATCGCCAGGATCAGGTATTCGGAGTGCGCCATGCCCGAGTCGCGCTTGAGCTGGCGGTCCAGGGCTTCCGGCAGGTGGTAGATCGTCCTGACGAGCGCCATCCACGCCTGTTGTTGTTCGTCGTCGAGCCAGGGCACCTCGTCCATGGACCGATTCTAGCAAAACTTGAAATATCAAGCATCGTCACTTTATCCCACACTCGATATTTCAAGTTTTCACTACCGCCCGACGAGGCCGCTGAAGCCGAGGCGCTGTAGCGCAGCGAACGGCGGTCTACCGCTCGATGGTGGCTGCCAGCAGGGCGGTGACCGTAGCATCGTCCACCAGTGAGCCGTCCCACACCGTGGTCAGCCGACTGATACGCGCCCGCCCGTCGAGCTCGATCGCGATCACACCGCGGTCGACCGGTGCGCCCTTCTTGGTCCACTCGTAACCCCCGCCCTGCGTGCCGCCGACGGTGTGCCGAATGGCAGTACCGGGACCGTACGGGAGCAGAGCAAGCGAGCGGTCCAGATAGGGGCCGATCGTCAGCGGCCCGGCCAGCCGGGTGTGCAGGGTCAGGTCCTCGAATACTGCATCGGCGGTGAACAGCGCCGTCGCGGCGGTGGCGTCACCCGCGCTGAACGCGGCGTGCAGCGCACCGACGACCTTACGCAGCACCGGCGAGGACTGATCGGTCACGACGCTCTCGCCGAAGTCGGCGGGGACCTGCGCGGCCGGAACGCGGGATTGGTCGATCGCTGCGATGCCGAAGTGCCGCCCGTCCCAGTAGTCGACCTGCCGCACGATCCTGCCGTCCCGGAAGTCGACCGGTGCGATGACGCGCAGCTCATGGCCGAACAACTGCGGGGAGTCGGTGAAAAGGATCATGGCGCTGCGCGAGTCACCGATCACGCGGGTGGCGTAGGACTGGGCTCCGGCACCCCAGAACGACATGAGCTGCGCAAAAGCGGCCCGCAACTGGGTCCAGCCCGAGGTGACGACGCCGATCGTCGCGTCGGTGTAGAACGCGGTGTCGCGGTTGAAGTGCGCCATCATGCGATCGACGTCGAGGCTGGTCTTGTCCCGCAGGTACGAGGTGATCAAGCCGGTCAGCTCGCGAGTCGCGTGGCTGCCGTCCAGGACAGGGTCCGGATACGCATCGACCGCGACCGCCGTCGCGGCGCTCGCGACGCCGGTCCCGGACAGCGCGGCCAGTGCCACGGCGCCCAGTCCTCCAACCGCTCCCCTACGCGTCAGGTTCTGCATCGTTGCCTCCCTATGTCACTTGAGATTTCAAGTTTAGCCACGCTAGCTTGAAATCTCAAGTGACACAGGCGGAATGCGCACGAGATCGCCCTGCGCAGAGCAGCATGCCGAGGCGCTTGCCGATGGCCGACTGCGCGATAGCCAGGCAGGTCACGGGCGCGGCGCGGGGTCCACGTCGAGCAGATAGCGACGCGCCATGCCGACCGGGTCACGCCCCAGCACCACGACCTGCTCGACGCCGTGTTGCTCGCCTAGCGCGTAATCCGGCGCTCCGCCGCGCACCCACACCCCGCGGGCACCGGCCTGCTGCGCACCGGTCGCGTCGATGAACTGCCCCCCGGTCATCAGCCGCGGTCCGCGCGACGCCCCGTCCGCCAGGGCCGCCGAAGCGTCGGGCCCGACGGATGTCTCACCGATCGGGACCGGCGCGGTGTGCAGCACGATGGCACGCACCGTCCACGCGCTGCGCGCTGAGCGGGAGACCAGCCACGTGGTCAGATGCATGGCTCCGGCCGCGTCGAAGGCGTGGCCCGGCACCGGCGCGGGATCATCGCAAAGCACGAACAGCCCGCCGGCCTCGACACCGGCGCGTTTTCCGCGCAGCGCACCGGTCCCGGTGACTCGGTGGCGGGGGCTGACAGTGCCCGGCTGGGCGGCAAGAGCGGGCGTGATCGCGCCGCCTCCGCCGACAGCCGGTTCACCGCACTGCCCGGACGAGCCTTGCGCTTCCAGGACCAGAGCCGCCTCGATTTCCCCGCCTGCACCCACCGCGGGAACTGCGCCGTCACCGACAAGCGAGGGGTCCAGGACAACCCACACAAGACACCTCGCGAATCGGGGCTGGTACAGCGCCGGACAACCTGGCGAATCCTAGCGTTGTGCTACATCCGGCATATTGCGGGCCCTGCGGCGATAGACTCCTACTCTTTCGCAGAATCCTGATTCATACGATCTGAAGCTGATGGACGGACACTCCGGGGTGTCCGTCCATCAGCTTCAGGCCGAGCGGAAGGCAAGGGAACTCCCTCAGTGGTGGAACGGGCGGAAAAACTGTTCGGCCGAAATCATGCGGTCGAGGTCTTGCGGATGTTCATCGAGAGGCCGGATGCGGACGGAATGCCGCAAAGCCGGGTCCAGCCGGTCCTGGTGTTCGAGGGAATGCGGGGAGGCGGGAAGAGCGCGCTGCTGGCGAGCCTGTCGTCGGCGCTGGATCAGCAGGCCCCTTATGCGACCGTTGACTTCGAGGCGATCGACGGCTCCACGGACGTCCCCGAAGTCCTCTCCGGGGTGGCCTTCCAGCTGGGCCGGCGCTGCGGCCCTTACGGCATGCTCGACTGTCCGCGCCTGACCGCCGGGCTGGAGGTCATGCGCCAGGATCTCGACTTGGGCAACCGTGCCAGGGCTGCGGCCAAGGTGATCGAGGTGCTGGGGCGGTCACGCAACGTCGACGCGATTCGAGCGATCCTCAAAGACACCGGAACAGCCGCTCTGGGCGTCGTGCAGACACACACCGGGGTGCCGGTCGCCGGGCTCGGGAAGTACACGGACCTCCTGGTGAACCGCATCACCGCCAGACAGGGCGGCAGACGCATCGTGCTCGGCGCGTATCAGGACTGGTACGGCCATCGGGGACGCGGCTGGAAGAACAACCCGATCGACGTCCTGGTGGATCTCAACAGATGGGCCGGCAATCGGGACTCCGAGGACAACAGAAGCAGGCTGAGCGAACTGCTGTGGGATGCGTTCCTGACCGACCTGCGCGAGGGCTTCACCACGAGCAGACACCCGGACGAGCTGTCGCTGAACTGCGTCGTGCTGCTGGACAACATCGACACCGAGCTGGGCAGGCGGTTCGTCACGGAACTCGCCGACGTACAGCGCGGCCTGCTCGACGACGGCGGGTTCGCACCCGTTCCCCTGACCGTGGCCGCGACCAGCCGGGGGGAGATCCTTGCGAACGCGGCCGTGGCCAGCGTCGTCGACTGCTCAGAGCTGTCCTGGCAGCCCGCGCGGGGCCAGGCCTGGTCCTGGTGCCGGTGTCGACTGCCGGACCTCACCCAGGAACAGATCGGCGCGATGCTGTCCATGCAGGCTCTGCAAGGCGGCAACAATTCGCAGCTGAAGGCCATGATCGGAAGTCTGACCGGAGGGCATCCGGCCTCGGTGCGGCTTCTGCTCGACGCGGTGGCGCACGACCCGTCTGCCTGGCGGGAACCGGCGGCGATTCTGGACCGGCAGGAGCCGGGAACCGGACCTGGCTTGCAGACGGTCGAGCGCAAGATGCTGCAGGGCCTGCTGGGACGGCTGCCGGAGGCCGGAGAGAGCTACGACGATCTCGTGACCTGCTCGGCGGCTTTCGAGCGACGCCACGCGCTGTCACTGTTCGCCGACGAGTGTGCGCTGCTGTCCGGGAATCTGGTGACCTTCGGGGCAGACGTCGACCGGCTGTTGTGGTCAGACACCCCCGACGCTGCCCCGTCGGTGCTGCGCCGGCTTCTGCTGCGGTCGCTGGCAATGCGGGGCCCCGGCCTGCCGCCCGATGTCGACGGGGCTCAGGATGCCGACGCCGGAAGCACCGCGTGGACCGCGGTGTTCACCGCGCTGCGCGACCACTGCCGCGCCGACGACGCAGAGAACCGCCCGGACCCAGCGGGCGAGAGTGTCGCAGCGCTCTACTACACACTGGCGTTGGGCGATCTGGCCTCGGTGGCCCGGCAGTTGGGCTCAGACCTCGGTGCCGACGACTGTGGCCTGTGGCTGGAACGCCTGGAGGCCGTCACGTCGGCGCCCCGCCGCAGGCGCCGACCGGATGCGCCCCTGCTGACGCCCACAGAGCAAATGCGGGCTCTGCTACACCAGGCCGGGCGCCAAACGCCGTCCGTGGAGCCGGTTATGCGCCTGGTCGCCGCCCGGTGGGTGGTGTCGGACCCCTTCGTCGGCAGCCGGCGCCGCAGCCTGCACCTCCAGATATCGGCGGACCTGACAGAGCTGGTCAGACAGAAGCCGAACGACGCGGAGCCACTGCTCATGGCCGCACGCCACCACCGCAGGCAAGCCGAGCTTTGGGACTGAGGACGCGATCGACGCCCGCACGCCGCACGCCGCACGCCGGCAGCAGATATCCCGAAGACCCCCTAGGAGAACGACGTGACCGACGAACCCAGCATGAAGATCGAGCGACGGCCGCCGACGGTCGGGTTCTGGCGTCGTTGGCGCCCACGAATCCTGGCGGTGTCACTAGGGCTTGTCGTCATCGCAGCCCTGGTCTGGGGAGGCATCGCGCTGATGCCGGCGGCCCCAGGACCGGCACCTTCCACTGACTGCGGGGGGCCCGGGTCCGGCCTGATCAGGACCGACGGCGAATGCGTGGGCGTCACCGACGGGTCCGGCCCCTACCCGCTGAGCCCATCCCTCGCCGCGGTCGAGAAGAAGATCGCAGATGAGAACACTCACGCCATGGCGTCGGGCAACGCGGTCACCATCGCGATGCTCAACCCGCTGACCGCCGACGCCAGCACCGCGCTGAGCGCCGACGAGATCCGCAACGAAGTCGAGGGCGCCTACACCGCCCAGTACCGAGCCAACAACACGAATGCCATCGGAGACAAGACGCCGCTCATCAGACTGGTGCTCGCCAACGAAGGCAGCCACGAAAAACAGTGGCCCCAGGTGGTGACCCAGCTCGAGGGGATGGTGCACGACAAGGCGCCGCTGGTCGCCGTCGTCGGGCTGGGGGTGAGCGATCAGGAGACCCTGGACGGAATCCGGGAACTGTGGAAGCACAGCATCCCCACCATCGCCGCGATCGACACCGCCGACCAGCTCCACTACGCCGACGACAGCCAGGGCTTCATCCGGGTCGCCGCGAGCAACCGGCAGTACGTCCTGAGCCTGAAGAAGTACCTGGCAACCCGGCCGGACCTGAACACGGCGATGCTGCTGTACGACACCAACTCCTTCCTGCCACCGGAGAAGGGGAGAGACCTGTTCGCCTGGTCCCTGATGGACGACATGCAGAAAGGCTTCCCCAACCTCATCAGGGACATCGCCCCGCAGGGCTTCGCCGGAATCTCGGGCACCACAGGGGCCCGCCCCGACCAGTTCGCCGACATCGCCACCAAAATCTGCGCGGTCAAGCCCGCCGCCGTGCTCTTCGCCGGCCGCGAAGCCGATCTCCCCAACCTCCTCGCGGACCTCGTGAACCGCTCGTGCCGGGGCGAGGCGATCACCGTCGTCACCGCCGGATCCGACCTGGGCATTCTCGGCGACGACTCGGACGAGCTCAAGAAGTGGCACATCACCGTGGTGTACGCCGCCCTCACGGACTACACCGACTGGAAAGCCGGCGCCCCGGGGACGCCGCCGTACTTCACCGACTTCACCGACGCGTTCCAAGGGCGCGGGTTCAGCGCCAAGGATCTGGAAGACGGAGGTGCCATCTCAACCCACGATTCGGTCTTCGCCGCGGTACGGGCGATCCGGAACACGATTCCGAGTGCAACGCCGGGCGCGACGGTCGCTCCCGGGTCGGCCCAGATGGCATTCCAGGCCGTGGACGTAGCCGGCCAGCTGTTCAACATGAACGTCGGGTCCCTCGTGCCTGGTGCCAGCGGCGACCTGGCCTTTTCCCGCCACGGCACCGACGCAGCGGCCAGCAGCGACCCGGTCGGCAAACCGCTGCCGGTCCGCTCGATCCCAGCCTCGGTGATCGGCACCCAGAAAGACGCGGACATCTACGTCACCTGTAGCGGCAACGACCCCGACCTGTGCTGACGCTGTGCGTGCCGAGATTGCTGTCCGTGCAGGTAGTAGGTCGAGCGCACAGGTCGCAGATGCCTGCTCGTCGTCAGAACAAGTAGCCGAGCAGATCGACGGTATCTGGATTCCAGGGTTTCTCGTTGAGCATCTTCACCATCAACTCGTCCACGGGCCGTTCGGCGATACCGATGGTCTCGTGCTCGTGGAGCATGACCCATTTCACCGGGCCCGGTACCCGGCGATACCCGGCGGCCAGATAGAGCCGGGGATCGTCCGCGAAGAGGAGCACAGCGTCGATTTCGCTGCGGCGGGCGAGTTCCTCGAGTTCGTCAAGCAGGCGGCGCGCGTGCCCTTGGGAGCGGGCCGAGGCCACGACGCACAGATCGACGACGCCGAAGATCTGCAGCACAGCGCCGCCGTTGTTGACCATCCGATGCTCGACGCCCAAGTGCGCTACAAGCTCTCCGCGACTCCACCCCAGGTATCGGAATTGCGGCAGTTGCTTGAAGTAGCTGCGAGCCGGATATCCGGGGAAGCATTCGTCGAGGACCGCGTGGATCTTTCCGTGCACCGCGGACGTGATGGCGTGCTCGGCCTTCATCTCGATGTCCATCAGATCCCCAAGACTCGATGTGGCGCCGTCGGCCTTCGCGGATCGGGCCGTGCCGTGCCGCGCAGGCCGACTGTTCATGCCGAGACCAGCGGCCAGAGCCCTGATCTTATCGCCGCCACTGCCCGACCGGTGCCGCTGGAATCGGCGCAGTCGATGCTCAGAGCTGCGACCTTCAGGCTGACAGGGGCCGTCATGATTGCTTCCTTTCGATTGTGAGAGGCCGGGGGTTTCCTGCTGAACGTAGGCGCGGTCAGGGGTGGTCAGGGGTGGTTATGAGTGGGCTGCTTCGTTCGGCTTAATGATGATCTTGGTCTCCACCCGCCCGGCCGCGAAGTCGTCCCAGATGGCCGGCAGTGCTTCCAGTCCGGTTTCGCGGTATTCGACGGTCAGCTCCCCCGCCATGGCATGCTCCGCCAGCCGGGTGAAGGCGTCGGAGCGTTCGCGCGCCGACAACGCGAAAATCGCGTATGACAGGATGCTGACCCCGTTCTTGCGGATCGCCGGCCCCGCGAAGGTGGCCAGGGGTCCTGCGGAGTTCCCGAGGTGCACTACGCGGGCATCTCTCGCCGCAGCGTCGACGGCCGCCGGAATCACCAGGCCCCACAGAGTGTCGAGGATGACGTCATAGCCTCGCCGGTCCGGTTCCAGCAGACGCTCGGTGAGCGTCGGCAGGTCCTGGGACGTCACCACCGTGTCGGCGCCCAGCCGCAGTGGGACCTCGCGGGCCGCCTCGTCCAGTACCACTCCGGTCACTCGGCTTGCGCCGAGCAGCCGCGCGGCCTGCACCGCGATCCGTCCCACCTGGCCGTTGGCGCCCAACACCAGGACGGATTCACCGGGCCGCAGTGCTCCCGTCCGCGCGAGCGCGGTCCAGGCGGCCACCCCGGAGAAACCGAGCGCGGCGGCCACGCTCGCGTCAAGCCCGTCGGGCAGCGGTACGGTCTCCGCGCCCGCCAGCGGCACGCGCTCGGCGAAGGCGCCGTAGGGCACCGCGGGCTGGAAGAAGTGCACCAGCGTCCCGTCCGCCCGCCGGGCCACCCCGTCCATCCCGAGCACCAGCGGAAGGTCCGGCCGCCGGAAGGGAACCAGCCCCGCCGCCACTGCCATGTCGGCCGGGTTCAACGAGGCAGCCAACACCTCCGCGACCGGCCCGGCCGGATCGGCGACCTCGGAGACGACCGGCGCCTTCCCGTACTCCCGCACAACCACCGCACGCATCATTTCTCGATTCGCTCACGGGCGCGCCATCTTCGGCGAGCGCCACCTACGTACATTCATTGGCGATCATGTGCTGCTACGCCGCCTCGGCGACCACGTCGAATTCGTAGCCTTCCGGATCCAGGGGGGTGGTCCAGCGCATGCTGCCCAACTTGAGATCCGCCTTCCAGGTCGCGCCGAGACCGACCAACCGCGCGACTTCCGCCTCAACGTCCGCGGTGATCAGGTCCGGGTGCCCCATTTCCCGGCGCAGGCCAGAGAGTGTGTCGCGCAGCCAGACGAAGGCTTCGTCCCAGGCCACCCGAGCGCTGACGAACAGGGCCGAGGCGCTGGTGAGGGTACGGAAGGCGACGTCCGACGAGGGCGACCCGACGCCTTCGAGCAGTCGACGCAGCGAGGCCACCGCTGTCTTAGTCTGCTCAAGCTGCTGCTCCATGCTTCGCAGGTGGTTGGCGATAGCACCGTCGCGCACCGTCGGATCGGTCGCGGTCAGCACGACTTTGACCTGGTCCAGCGGCATGCCCAGATCTCGGAAGCGCCGGATGAGCTGGGCGGTGGGGGCCTGGGCGATGGCATAGAACCGATATCCGCTGCCCGGGTCGATCCGCGCGGGGCACAGCAGGTCCAGATCGTGGTAGTGGCGCAGGGCTTTGACGCTGACATGGGTCAGCCGGGAGAACTCCCCGATGCTCAGCAGAGCGACCATCAGTCCATTCCTCCGTCTCGGCGGGAAGCAGAACCCGGCGCAGGCGCGGCGGGAACCTCCAGCCCGCTGAGGGGCTTGACCGCGCGGGCGCCCGACGCCCCGGGCCGCTTTATGAGGTCAGTGTTCGAGGGTGTCCGCGAGCAGGGCGGCCGTTGCGGCGTCGTCGAGTCGGGAGGCGTCCCAGGTGACGGTGAATCGGGTGACGCGATCAGCCGCGTCGAGTTCGACCGCGATGATCCCGTGACTGCCGAGGAATCCGTTGCCGATCCACTCGTAGCCGCCTCCCCGGCCGCTGCCGAGGGTGCGGCGCACGGCGGTGCCGGCGCCGTAGGGCAGACGGGTGTAAGCCCGGCTGATGTAAGCGTCGATGGCGAGGGTGCCGGCGAACTCGGTATGCAGCGCGAGGTCCTCGAAGACGGCGTCCTCGGCGAACAGACCGGTGGTGTCGCCGACGGCGAGCGCGGCGCGCAAGCGGTCGAGTACCCGGCGCAGGGCCGGCGAGGAGCGCTCGGCGATGTACTGCTCGCCGAAAGTCGTCGGGAATTGGGCGACGGGGGTGCGCAGCGCATTGGTGGCGGCGGTGCCGAAGTGGCGTCCGTCCCAGTAGTCGACCTCGCGCACGATGAGGCCGTCGCGAAAGTCGACGGCGGCGATCGCCCGGATCTCGTGGCCGAAAAGCTCCGGCGAGTCGACGAACTCGACGATCGCGCTGTTCTCGTCTCCGATGATGCGGGTGGCGTAGGAACGCGCGGTGTGCGGCCACGTCGGCATGTACTGCGCGAAGATCGCCTTCAGTGCCGCCCAGTTCGGTATGTACCAGCCCAGGGTGGCGTCCGTGTAGTACAGCGGATCCTGAGAGAAGTGCGACATGAAGCCGTCGACGTCGCGGGCGGTCTTATCGCGGAACAGGCTGTTGACCCGCTGTACGAGCAGAGGCGTCGCGTGCGTGACGTCCTGCGGCGGATCCGGGAGGCGGACGGGCGGCGCGCTCGGGATCGAGGCGAGGGCGGGCGTCGTGCCGGCCAGGACCGTGGCGGCGGCGATCGCCCCCGCTCCTCCCAGGCCTCTCACGACGACGGCACGACGGGTGGGCTTGTGCATGACGGCTCCTCACATTTGACTTCAACGTCGTCCAAGCGGTGCCACGACTCTCGGCCCTCCCCTTACAGGAGAGTCAACAGGCCATCCACCACGTGCCGCGATCACCCGCGATCACCCGCGATTAATACCCTCACCAGCACCAGAAGGTCGAGAATTGCTTGACTGAGCAAGTCAACCGTAGGTCAGATGACTTTCCTGGTCAAGTAAGTTCGGCTGGATATGACTTTCCCGGTCACGTAAGATGGGCTCATGACAACGCCCGATCCCGAGCCGCGCTGGCTCAACGAGGACGACCTCGAGACCTGGGTCGCTTTTGCCAGCATGCTGATCTGGCTGCCGACAGCGCTCGACAACCAACTGCTACGCGACTCGGACCTGAGCCACTTCGAGTACGGCATCCTCGCCGCGCTGTCGGCAGCCGACGAGGGGACGCTTCGGATGAGCGGGCTGGCGATCTATGCCAACGGCTCGCTATCGCGCCTCTCGCGCGCGGTCACGCGACTGGAACGTCGCGACTGGGTGACACGCACACCGGACCCGGCCGACGGCCGCTACACCCTGGCCGTCCTGACCGACCAAGGCAGAGCCGTCCTCGGCGAAGCGGCGCCGGGACACGTCGAGGCCGTCAACCGGCTCGTCTTCGATCCGCTCACCGCCGCCCAGGCCCGCCAGTTGCGGACTATCGCAGGCCGCATCCTGAACGCCATCGACGCCGAAGGTGGCATGACGCCGCAGCCACGCCCCTGACTCGACCCCAACGCTCGCCGCTACCGAGCAGACCTCCGGTGCTTTGCTGGCGAAGCATCTACGTCCTGGTCTCTATCGAACATGCGCTCGCCTGTGCACCTCGGGGAACCGAGGCTACGATCGGCAGGGCCGGGGTCTGGTATTGAGCGTCGGGGCTCGATGACATAAGGCCGCGAGTCAACGGGAAGGCATCGCGATGCGACGAACGATTCTGACCGTGCCTTGGGCGGCGTTGGCGATAGTGCTGGGGATGGTCGCGCCCGCCACGGCGGCATCACCGACCTCGCGGACTTCGCCGACCGAGGTGATCGTGCTTCCAGGGGCCACCTCCGCCGAAGCCATCACGGCCGGACCCGGCGACACGTTCTACGCCGCCGACATGTTGCGCGGCACCATCTACCGGGGCGACATCCACACCGGCACGGCGCAGGTGTTCATCGAACCGCCGGTCGGAACCCAGACGGTCGGCATGGACCTGGACCTGCGCGACGGCCTGCTGTTCGTCGCCGGCGGGCCGGGCAAGGGCTACGTCTACAACATCCACACCCGGGCGCTGGTCGCCAGTTACGACTTGGGCGACCCGAACGTCTCCTTCATCAACGACGTGACGGTGACGCCGTACGGCGCGTGGTTCGACGACTCCACCGAGCCGAGGCTGTACTTCGTGCCGATCGTGTTCGGGATCCCCGGGCCGGTGCACACCCTGAACCTGAGCGGGCCGGCCGCCGGCCCTCCGGGCACGTTCACCATCAACGACATCGCCTCCACCCCGTCCGGCGACACGCTGCTGGTGGCCCCGACCTTCCTGGGCAAGCTGATGACGATCGATCCGCGCACCGGGACCAGCAAGATCGTAGAGGGGGTCGACGTACCCAACGCCGACGGCATCCTGCTGCACGGCCGGGAGCTGTGGGTGACCCGGATCGACAACCACATCAGCCGGATTCACCTCAACGCCGATCTGACCAGGGGGACGCTGGAGAAGGTGATCACCAATCCGCTGTTCCACGTGCCGCTGACCTCGGTCAAATTCGGCGACCGGCTCGCCGTGGTCAACTCGCATCTGGACACCGGGTTGCCGCCCACCAGCCCGACCTACGAGGTTCTCGTCATGCACGACTGACAGAGATCAGGCAGCCGGGCGTGCGTGGGAACGGCGGTGGTCGGCCCGTAATCTGGCCGGTCGAGCGGTCGACGGGGTCTTGCGCACTCAGCGGCTGACCGCGGTCTCGCGCTCGAGGCGCGAGAGCTTCTCGGGGTTGCGCACGATGTAGAGTCCGCTGATCAAGCCGTTGTCGATGCGTACCGCCACGACGTTCTCGATCTCCCCGTCGAGTCGCACGATCAGCGCCGGGCCGCCGTTGATCTGTACCGGCTCGACCGACATCCGGGCGCCGAGCCTTTGCAGACCGTCGGCCAGCAGGCGGGCCACCTGGTCGGCGCCGGCGACGGGCCGCAACAGGGCCTGCTTGACTCCGCCGCCGTCACCCAGGAAGACGACGTCTGGCGCGAGCAGGTCGAACAGGCTGCGCAGATCGCCCGTTTCGACTGCGCGCTGGAACGCCTCGAGCGCGCCGCGGGTCTGGCCCGCGGACACGGCCCCGCGCGGCCGGCGCGCGGCGACGTGTGCCCGTGCCCGATGGGCGATCTGGCGGACCGCGGCCGGGCTCTTGTCCACGGCTTCAGCGATCTCGTCGTACTCCACAGCGAACACCTCGCGCAGCACGAACACCGCCCGCTCGGTCGGCGTGAGCGTCTCGAGCACCAGCAGCATCGCCATCGAGACGCTGTCGGCCAACTCGACATCCTCAGCCACGTCGGGCGTGGTCAGCAGCGGCTCGGGCAACCAGGGGCCGACGTAGGACTCCTTGCGCCGGCGGAGCGTACGCAGCTGGCTCAGCGCCTGGCGAGTGGTGATCCGCACCAGGTACGCGCGCTGATCCCGCACGGTCTCGAGATCCACGCCCACCCACCGCAACCAGGTCTCCTGCAGGACGTCCTCCGCGTCAGCAGCCGAGCCGAGCAGCTCGTAGGCAACGGTGAAGAGCAGGGTGCGATGGGCGATGAACGCCTCGGTGGCGCGGTCCGTGCGCTCGCCGTGAGCAAGCGGTGAGGTGCTCTGCATCGTTCGCGCGTCGTGCTTGCTCAACGCCGACTCCTGTCCGTTCGCTTTCGATCGCGGCGCACACCAGACGCCGGTGCCCGCCGGTTTGTGACATCCACGGCCGGCGACGCAGGTCACATCACTGCGCTGTCACAGCGATCCGGCCGTCGGCGTCTTGTGTTCGTTCAGTGCGCCAGCACACGACACGTGAGTGAGGACGACGTCATGGAACCCCGATTCAACTTGTTCGACAGCCCGACTGCCGCGAAGGTCGGCAAGCGGTTCTACAACACCTCGTTGGCCCTCGAACAGTGCACGCTGCCCAAGGCCTTGCAGCATCTGCTGGAACTGCGCGCCAGCCAGATCAACGGCTGCGGTTGGTGCGTCGACATCCATACCAAGGAGGCCGCGGCCGCCGGGGAAACCCCGCTGCGGCTCAACCTGGTCGCCGCCTGGCGCCACACCACCGTGTTCACCGAGGCCGAGCGGGCCGCTCTGGCACTCGCCGAGGAGGGCACCCGGCTCGCCGACGCCCACCAGGGCGTGTCCGACGAGACCTGGGCCCAGGTGCGCAAGCACTATGACGACGACCAACTCGGCGCATTGGTCTGCCTGGTCGCCCTGATCAACGCGGCCAACCGGATGAGCGTGATCCTGCACAACCAGGGGGGCTCCTACGAGCCCGGCATGTTCGCCGCGGTCGAATAATCGGCAAGGGATCGCCGGGTTTGAGCGCAGCGCGCCGCCGATGACTGCGGCAACCTCTGGGTCCGGTCTGGCACTATGCAGTCGGGATCGCCCTGACGCAGAACTGGTTGACCGCCCCGAGGAGGGTCCGTTCGGATGACTAAGACCAATGGCCAGGTACCGCACCATCCGTCAGTGATCGCGTACCGCGAGGCCCGCGCCGCCGACATCCAGTTGCGCGTTGCCGACGCGATCACCAAGTTCGCCGGTTCCATGAACTTCGTGTACCTCCACGCGGTCGGCTTCGTACTCTGGATGTTGTTCGTCGAGTCCTCCCCTTGGCCCACGCTGACCCTCGTCGTGTCCCTCGAAGCGATCTTCCTCTCGACGTTCGTCATGATCGGCCAGAATCGGCAGGCGGCCTTCCAACAGGCCAAGGCCGACCACGACTTCGTCGAATCGGAGCTCGAGCTCAAGACCAACACCGAGCTGACCCGGGCCATCCACACCATGACCACGGAACTGCACAACCGGTTGATCTCGCAACCGGACCACGGATGACCCGTCCCGCTGACGCCGCGCGTGGCACGATCGCTTCTCGTGATCGTTCGCAGGCCTGTTCCTAGGACCTGGGCGCGTCCGTAGTTCCCCGGACGACGAGGTGCGGGGCGACTACGTCTTCTCCGGTCGAGGGTTCGCCTGCCTCCAGGGCGGCGGTGAGGCGGGTGACGGCCAGTTCGGCGGGGCGGGGGATGTCCTGCGCGACGGTGGTGAGGTTGAAGTGCGGCAGGCGGGCCGCGCGGCTGTCGTCGAAGCCGACCACGGAGATGTCATCGGGGACTGATGCACCGGCACGGAAGAGGGTGCCGAGCGCGCCGGTGGCGCAGGCGTCGTTGAAGGCCAGGACGGCGCTGGACCGGGGGCTGACGGCCAGGAGGGCGTGGGCGGCCGCGGCGCCGTCTTCCGCGGTCAGCCCGCCGGGCAGGATCCGGAACAACCTCGACCAGCCCATCGGCACCCTCTCCGGCGGTCAGCGCCAGAGCGTGGCCATCGCCCGCGCCGTGTACTTCGGCGCCCAGGTGCTGATCCTCGACGAGCCCACTGCCGCCCTGGGGGTCAAGCAGTCGGGCGTGGTGCTCAAGTACGTCGCCGCGGCCCGAGACCGGGGCCTGGGCGTCATCTTCATCACGCACAACCCGCACCACGCCTACATGGTCGGCGACCACTTCACCGTGCTGCGCCTGGGCACCATGGAGCTGAACGCCGGCCGCAGCGAAGTGACTCTCGAAGCACTCACCAACCACATGGCCGGCGGAGCCGAACTGGCCGCGCTCAAGCACGAGCTGGCGCAGGTAAGGGGCCTCGACACCGAGGAGCTCCCGGAGGAGCCGCAATTGTCTGTCTCCAGCGGCCCCGCAGGAGAGGGGTGACTTCCCAAGTCTTTCCGGATCGGCGTGGTCGGCTACGGGGTGGACCATCCACGACGGGACGGCGGGCCGGACGGCGGCGTTGCACAAACGTCGAATCCGATTCCGGCCGCGACCAGCCGGCTGATGAGCGCGTCGCCCATCGCGACGGCCGTCGTCACCTGGCCAGCCGTCGCCGGGAGCTCGTCGAAGGCGAGGCAGAGCGCCGACTCGCCGAGCATCTTCGCGGTCTCGCCGTATCCGGGGTCGCCACCGGACACCTCGGTCACGACGCGGGCATCCCCGGCCCGGCCCACGAAGCGGGTGGTGAACCAGGATTTCTCCCGCACGTCCGCGCTCGGGCCGTCGCCCTGCCTGCGCAGCCGCTGCGCCGCGCGCCGCAATGGCGGTATCTGCGCGGCAGCCAGCAGACCACTGGCACCGATCGCGGCCGCGGCCACGACGGACAGGTGCCGGACGGCGGCCCGGTGGCGGTACCGGAAGTCGGGGCCGTACTGCGGCAGCGCCGCCGCCGATCGCCACACGATCTGCGGGTCCAGCACCGGCAGTGGAACCGCCCACGCCCCTGCCGCGGCGGATCTCTCGAACCGGCCCGGCCCCGAGCTGATCCGGCGGCCGGCGGGGCCGGGATCGGCCGCGCGCCGCTGCTTCGCTGCGGCCGCGACCGCCGCAGGATGCGACGCCGCCGTGAGCACGGACGCGAGCGTCCCTCCGGAGAAGGTGCCCCGTGCCCGGACGAAGCCGTCGACGGTGATCGGCCGGTCCGGGGGGAGCCGGCGAACGGTGAACAGCACTCCGAGGTCGGTCGGGATCGAGTCGTAGCCGCAGGCGTGCACGATGCGCGCGCCGGTGCGGACCGCGGTCGCGTGGTGGCGCAGGTACATCAGGTCCACGAACCCGGGCTCGCCGGTGAGATCCACGTAGTCGGTCCCTGATTCAGCGCACGCGGCGACCAGGGGCTCGCCATGGGTCAGGTACGGTCCGACCGTGGTGATCACGACGCGCGCGCTCTGCGCGACGGCGCGCATCGAGGAGGCGTCGGCCACGTCGGCGACGAGCAGCGGCAGTTCGGCGAGCGCGCTGTCGCTCCCGGCCAGCCTGCCGCGGACCGCCTCCAGCTTCGCCGGATCGCGGCCCGCCAGCGCCCACCGGCCGCCCTCGGGCATCGACGTGGCCAAATACCGCGCGGTCAGCTCGCCGACGAAGCCGGTGGCGCCGAACAACACGAGATCAAAAGGCCGATCGGTAGACATGACCGAAGTATCCCCGACCGTGGTTCTTCGGCGTGTATTGAAGCGATCGGCGGGCCCGCCGATCCGACCGGGCTGATCACGCGTCGGGCACTGCCAGCAGGAGGGCGAATCGGGCGGCCCGGTCCGTCCACCAGCGGCGGACGGTGAAGCCGCTGGCGGCGAGTTCGTCGGTCAGAGCGTCGCGGCGGAACTTCACCGAGATCTCGGTGCGCAGGTCCTCGCCCGGATCGAAGTGCACGGTCATGTCCACGGCCGGGACCTTGACGGTCTGCGCGACGCGGGAGCGCAGGTGCATCTCGATGCGTTCCTCGGCGGCGTTCCACACGGCCCGGTGTTCGAAGGCGCCGGGATCGAAGTCCGCGTCGAGTTCGCGGTTGAGCACGTCGAGGACGTTCTTGTTGAACAAGGCGGTGACGCCCTGCTCATCGTCGTAAGCACGTACCAGCACCCCCGGGTCCTTGACCAGGTCGACTCCGAGCAGGAAGGTGTCGTCGCCGCTGAGCGCGTAGCGCAGCGTTCGAAAGAACACGGCGCGCTGCGCCGTGTCGAAGTTGCCGATCGTGCTGCCGAGAAAGGCGATCAGGCGCGGACCCGGCTCCTGCGAGAGGGGAAGGCTGACGTCGAAGTCCTCGACCGTGGCCGCCACCCGCAGGCCGGGATAGTCGCGGCACAACGCCGTGCCCGCCCCGATGAGCGCTGCAGCGCTCACGTCGATCGGTGCGTAGCACGTCAGCGTGCCCACTGCGGTGAGCGCGTCGAGAAGCAGCCTGGTCTTGCTGGACGAGCCAGAGCCGAACTCGACGAGAGAGCACGCCCGGGTGAGCTCGGCGATCTCGGACGCGCGGTGGGTGAGGATCTCCCGTTCGGCCCGGGTCGGGTAGTACTCCGGCAGCCGGGTGATCTCATCGAACAGCTCGCCGCCGCGGTCGTCGTAGAACCATTTCGGCGGCAGGGATTTCGGCCGTGCGGACAAGCCCTCGGACACGTCCCGGCGCAACGTGGCGGCATGGTGGTCGGCCGGCAGCAAGTCGACGAGGCTGAAACGGCCGTCCGTGTCACGCGCGACAGCCGCAGCGGACCGGGCGCCGCGCGCCGCCGTCGTCGTACGGATCTGGGTGATCTTCACTCCTTCCTCGGTAGCCACGAGAACCGAGCCCTCGGGCACCTCGCACCAGTTGTCCACGTCGTCGGACGGCTCCGAAGCGACCACTACCTGTCCCGGCTGCGCGCGGTACCACAGCGTGTCGCCGTGACGAGTGGCCGTGATGGTCCGCCCGTCGGTGAGCAACAGGTTCAGCCGCGCATCGGGCCGGGCGTCGGCGCAGTCGCGAACGACCGAGGCCAGCGCCCCCGCCGCCGGTTCCCGGCGGCGCAGCCTCTTGGCGATCATGGCCCACAGCACGGCCGAGTCGCTGCGCGCGTCCAGGCCGAGCAGGTCCGCCGCGTCCAATCCGGGGGTCGGCAAGCGGGTCCAGTCCGGCACGGCCCCGTTGTGGCTGAACAGCCACCGGCCCTCCCGGAAGGGGGCGGCGGCCGCCTCGTCCAGGCTTGTGCCCGCGGTGGCGCACCGTACCGCCGCCAGGACGGCGCCGCTGCGGATGTCGGCGGCGAGCTCGGCGAAGTTGCCGTCGGCCCAGATCGGCACCGCTCGCCGGTATCGCACCGGCTCCACGCTCTCCCCCGGGCCGTCTTCCGCGGCGTCGCCGGAGGCCCGGGCCGGGTACCAGCCGAAGCCGAAACCGTCCGCGTTGACCGTGCCGTGGCGCTGCATCCGCGGCGCCCACGACTGGCGGTAGAGGCTGTGCTCCGGCTCGGCCAACAGCCGTGCCAGGGATGACTGGGGGCCGAGATAGGCCAGGTGGCGGCACACTACCGGGCTCCTTCGGCGTCGCGCGCGGTGCGGAACCCGCTGAAGATCTGCCGGCGGATCGGGTAATCCCAGTTGCGGAACGTCCCGCGGCATACGACCGGGTCCACCCCGAAGGAGCCTCCGCGCAGCACCTTGTACTCGGGGCCGAAGAAGACCTCCGAATACTCCTTGTAGGGGAACGCGGCAAAGCCCGGATACGGCCCGAAATCGCTGGCGGTCCATTCCCACACGTCACCGATGAGCTGGTGGACGCCGAGCGGCGACGCTCCGGCCGGGTAGCTGCCGACCGGGGCGGGCTGGAGGTGCCGCTGCCCGAGATTCGCCTGCTGCGGCCCCGGATCCGCCTCGCCCCAGGGATAGCGGCGGGAACGGCCGGTGGCGGGGTCGTGGCGGGCGGCCTTCTCCCATTCGGCCTCGGTGGGCAGGCGGCGTCCGGCCCACCGTGCGTACGCGTCGGCCTCGTACCAGCACACGTGCAGCACCGGTTCGTCGGGAGGTATCGGCTCCGTGTGGCCGAAGCGCCGGCGCAGCCACCCGCCACCACCGTCGCGCTCCCAGAACAGCGGGGCGCTCAGGTCCGCCTGCTGCTTGTGGTTCCAGCCCTCCGCGGCCCACCAGCGCGGATCGCGGTAGCCGCCGTCGGCGATGAAGGCTTCGTAGGCGCCGTTCGTGACCGGTGCGGTGTCCAGCCAGAACGAGGGGACGTCGACGAGATGCTGGGGGCGCTCGTTGTCCAGCGCCCAGGGATCGTCGCTCGTGCCCATCAGGAACGGGCCGCCGGGGATCATGACCTCGCGCGGCAGGCCGGCCGGATCGATCGCGCGGGGCGGCGGGGCCGCGTCGAGTACCGCGGGCCCGCGACGCAGCTGGTGGGTGGCGAGCATCGTCTCGTCGTGCTGTTGCTCGTGCTGGGCGATCATGCCGAACACGAACGCGTCCTCCAGCAGCGGATCGCGGTCGAGGTCCGCGTCGGCGAGCACGTCGAGCACCCGATCACGCACCTCGGCGAGGTAGCGGCGGGCGGGTTCCGGCGGCAGGATCGGCAGCGCCGGGCGGTCGGCCCGCGGGTGCTGGAAGGCATCGTAGAGATGATCGAGGTCGGGCCGAAGCGCCGGGCGGCCGCCCGCCTCGCGCAGCAGCCAGATCTCCTCCTGGTTGCCGATGTGGGCCAGGTCCCAGACCAGCGGGGACATCAGCGGCGAGTGCTGGGCGGTCAGCTCCTCGTCCCCCAGGCATCCGGTCAGGGCCAGGGTCCTGCGACGGGAGGTCTCCAGCGCGGCGAGGGCGTGTTGCCTGACGGCCTGCGCCGTACGGCCGTCGGCGGTGTTCGGGCTGTCGTTCACGAGGCACCTTCCAGGAGGTCGGACGCCACGCCGTCGCGCAGTGCGTCCAATTGGTCGTGTGCGGGACATCGGCCGCGTGAGGGGTATCGGTCGGCGAACTCGCTGACCGCGCGGCGTAGAGAGTCAGGGGCGCCCGCGCGAGCGAGTGCGCCCTCGGCCGCGGCGAAACAGGCGATCACCGCCGCGCCGAGTTCCGGTTCGGACGGGCCGAGCCGGGCGGCGCGCGACCACACCTCGGGCGGCGGCACGGCCGAGCGGTCCCGGCACAGCGACGCGGTCGCCGCGAAGGCGGCGTCGGCCGCGATCGGATCGTCGAGCAGCATGGTGGCCAGCGCCACCGGGACGATCCAGTTCCCGCCGGCCTGGGCGTCGATCATCCGCAATTCCAGCCAGCCGCGCGGACGCACCGGGGGAAACAACGTGGTCAGGTGGTAGTCGAGGTCGTCGAGCGTCGGCGGCGGCAGACCGGGAGCGCCCTTCAGCCACTGCTGGAAGGTGAGGCCGTGCGGGGCGCTCCAGTCGGCGGGCGGGCTGCGGCGGACGCACAGCAGCGGCGCATGCAGCGCGTAATCGGCCCAGCTGGTGCGAGGGTCATCGTCGTGGCGCGGCGCCCGTGTGCGGGCCGGGTCGATGCGCGCCCACACGGCCTGACGGGTGGAAACCCAGCCGGTCGCCCTGCCCCGCCATACAGGCGAGTTCGCGAAGGCCGCGACCAGGACGGGGCCGAGGCGATGTGCCAGCGTCCAACGGTGGCGGTAACCGGACGCGCCGGGTGTGTCGTCTCCGGCGTCTAGGTTGATCTGGATCGCGGCGGTGGCGCCCATCATCATCCGGCCCCACGGGCCGCCGCGGTCGAAGTAGGCCTCCATGGCCCGATACCGCGGATGACGCGAGATCCGCGGTGGTTCGCGGTGGGGATCCAATCCGCTGCCGACGACGAGCAGGCCGCTCGCGTCCAACGCCCGCCGCAGTGTTGCGCCGTCGACATCCATCATCCGCACGCATTCCGCGAGCGACGTGGCAGGCGGGCTGCTCAGTTCTATCTGGCCGCCGGGTTCGCGCGTCAGCCTGCTGCCGTTCGGAAACGCATCCGGCGCCTGCAGACCGGCGACGGCCGCGTCCAGGCGCTGCGTCGACACCGCCAGCCGCGGGTCGGCGCGGTCGTGCACCAGCCACTCGAGCTCCGCCCCGACGCGTCCAGGCGGACCGGTCTTGAAGCACACTCCATGGATATGGGCCAGCGCATCTTCCTCGCGCAAGCTTGTCGCCACCGTGACTCCTAGCCTCCCCAGCCACCAGAATCGGTGTCTCTGGAGCGATTTGCACAGATCTGCTACGTCGTTCTCCGCACAACATCCGGCCGCACGACCACACCCGACATTCGCGCCTTGCTGAACGTGGGAACCGCCGTGCCCGTCGGCAGAAGCAGCCCTCCCCCGCATCGCATACGGCGAAACATCACGCCCGTCCATGCTGGGAAGACGGCGCGGTCGGCACGGGCAGCGCCAGGTGACCCGGTACCGGACTCCAACCTACAAGTCGTCGTTGTTCGGTGTTGTCGGCTACTGCGTCTAGAAGCAGGACGGCGTGCTGAGATGCGTGCTTCGTCCCACCTGCCGCACGTCTTCGGCGTGCTGAACAGTAAGCAGGGTTGGTTCCTCACCACCGCCCGGGTTCCGGTTTCCCGCCTATGAGGGCGGCACAATCCGCACCTGCCCGCGCGGCCGGCTGCGAACGTTAGGAGAGTCCCCGATGGCCCTTGACCGTGACGATTTCGCCGCCTTCATGGCCGCCCTGGTCGACCCGGGTGCGTTCGGAACGGATGCCGATCTCGCGGAGACCCTGGCGACGGAGTTCGGCGATCTGCAGTGGGCTTCGCACGACGGGTTCACGGACGTCTACGCGGATATCATGACCCGGCGCTTCGCCGGTGAGCCGGATGCGACCTCGCTGGAGCACGGCTTCCACGAAATGTGCGGCGGCCTGTTGGACGGAACCGACGGTGCCGTCGCCGCCCTGGTCTCCTGGCTTGCCCAGGAGATGCGGCGGCGCGAGTGGAATCGCTACAGCGTTCCCGCATTCGACGCGACGTCGCAGGCGTGGTACCGACTGGGCTATGCGGACGACAGCTACCAGTGGGAGGATCCCGGGTCGGCCGGGCGGTGGTTGAGCGAGGCGGATTTCGCCGCGCTGCGGCAGGCCTCGGACCCGGAGCCGAGTGGGGAACAGTACAGCGAGCCGGTCTTCGACGAGGCCTTTTTCATGTGGTCCCGCTACGACTACCGCGCTGCCGCCTACCGCTGGGCCGACGGCGAGCCCGACGTCAGGCCACCGGTCGACGACCCGGCCAAGTGGATGACCCAGGACGAGGCCGACCGGCGGCGCCGGTATTCGTCCCCGCAGATGGACGTGACGGCTGGAGCCCGTTACCGGCTGAACTACGCGACCGGCGGCTACGAGTGGGAAGATCCGCGATCCCCCGCCCGGTGGCTGGGCGAGGCCGAATTCACAGCGCTGCGCCGCACGGATGTCGAGACCGCCGAACCCGAGACGTTCAGCGAACCACAGTTCGACCACAACTACGGCATGTGGTACCGGTACGGCCGCAACTCCCAGGCCTACCAATACGCCGAAGGGGCGCCGCTGATCGCACCGGATGCCAACGCCGTCTGGATGGACCAGGCGGCCGCGGAGGAGCGCGTGCACAGCCGGTCACTGCAGAGCGTCGACCAACTCCTGCAGTCGCTCGGGACGCACGTGATGGAAGGCGCGCTCGACGACGTCCTGGCCGACGCACCCCACCTGGCGGCGCAGGTCGGCGAGGCCCGGCTGCTCGAGCTCCTCGCAGAGATCACCGCCGAGCAGCTCGCCTTCTCCGCAAGCTGATACAGCCGACCGGCGCCGGCCAGACGCATGGGCCGGAACACCGCCTACTCTGACTAGGAAGCGAGGCACCATTCATGAGCGAAACCCCCTTTTCCACGAACGAGACCCCGACCAGCGCCCGCGACGCATCCGAGCAGGAGGCGCGGCTGCAGCTCACCGGGGCCGTCACCAAACGCCTCGGCGAGTTCCCTTCCCTGGTTTCCGAAATCGCCGCCCGGGGCGTACCGTCCATCGGCGAACTGAAGACTGTGCTGAAAGAGAAGACAAAGTCCGCGCCTTCAGCGATCGACCTGCAACCGGTGCTCGACGAGGTGCACATCGAGCTGGCCAAAAAGCTCGGTGTGGACGCACTGACCCCGAATCAGCAGACGCAGGTTCGGGCGGAGGTCGGAATGTCCTTCACGAAGAGCACACCCACCGTGAATCAGGTGCTCGCCCTGCCGGGGATCTCCTTCCTCGTCAGTGTCACGTGGAAGTCCAGGCAGTCGGCGAAAAAGTCGACTCCACTCAGCGAAGAAGCCCTGGAAAGGATTGCGCGCGTCAAGAAGGCCGTGGCGGCGAACCGGGCGACCAGCGTCCCGGCAGGGGATGCGAAGGAGCTGCTGCACGGCAGGCTCGCCGACATGGCGGTGATGGGCCAGGCAGTAGTGCAGACCGACCCGGACTGCAGCGTCGTGTGGAGTGGCGGCGCGAGCGACTGCGTCATCATCGGCGCATACAACCCGGAAACGCGCAAGGCGAAGATGATCCACGTCGACCAGAGCGCCAACAGCGGTGACCTCGGCCAGATCTCCGGCTGGAGGCTGTATCTGGCCTCGGAGAAGTTCACCAGCGAGGAGGGCGCCGCGGACAAGCTCGTGGTCAACGTGATCGTCAACCTGCTCGACCGCGACGCCTCCATCGCGGCGATCTACCCGACCAAGCAACTCGCCCTGAACGATGAGGGCAAAGTGCTCGCGAACTTCCACCCACTGCCGATCGTGCGCACACCCGGCGCGCAGTCATTCATGGCGAAGCGGATGATGGAGGCCTGGGGTTCGAAGCTCCCGTTCAAGCAGATGATCGGCTTCCGAAAGCTGTGCGAGGATAAGGGTGCTGATCTAGGGCGTGAGCAGACGCCCGAGGTGCTCGACGTGCTCAGTTCGACGATCAAGCAGGCTTACGAAGAACTCGACTCGGACAAGCAGGAGAAGCAACTCATGCAGACGCTGCCTGAGCTGTACACGGTGGCGAAGAACGCGTTGGCCACAGGCACCGGCGGACCGGTGACGACTGAGCTGCTCAAGCTGATCGACGAGATGCACCGGCGATTCTCAGAGCCCGACGCCTGATTCGGACACACCTGCGGCCCGCTGTGTCTGCGCTGTCTAAGGCATCGACTGCAGGTAGGGGCTCACCGTGCGCAGGAATTCGTAGCCGTTGGCCGCGTCCCAGTTGATCGACCACGTCATCGCGCCGCCGATGGCCGGCCAGGTCGCGGGCGGTGCGAAGGTGGAGCATCCGTTGCCCGTGGCGAGGCAGCCCAGGGCGCTGTTGACCAGGGACGGGGCGAGGTAGCCGTGCTTGGCCGCCAACGTGGAGGCGGGTAAGCCGAGCCCGACCTGGGACGGGCTCAGACCGCCGCGCAGCTGGGTGCAGGCCTGGGCAGTCAGGAAGTCCTCAGTGCCCTGGCCATGGGCGGCGCCGTCACAGCCGACCATGGTGCCCGAGTTGTAGTACTGCGTGAACGAGATGGTCAGAATCGATCTGATGCTCAGCGCGAGCTGGAAGTAGGCGGCGCTGGTGGACTGCATGTCCGCGGTCTGCGGTGCGAGGGTGATGAGCACGCCGGGGTGCAAGGCCGCGAGAGTGCGCAGGGCCTGAGCCATGAGGGCGACGTCGAGGCCGTTCTCGAAGTCGATGTCCACGCCGTCGAACCCATACGTATGAACCAGGCTACTGATGCTGTTCGCGAAGTTCGCGGCCGCGGCCTGCGAGTTGATCTCCACAGCGCCGCCCGCATCGTTGACCGAGATCAGCACCCGCTGTCCGCGCGCGTGCAGTAACGCGATGTCTTCGGTGAACTGCGCCGTCGTATACCCGCCGAGCGCCTGCGAGAGCGCCGGGCTCAGGGTGAAGACGACGCCGCCGTCGTGCTGCGGGTCTGCGGCGGCGAACGCGACGTCCACGAGGTTGTAGCCCCTGGGCACCGCCGCAAGGGGCAGCGGGGTGGCGTGGTTGACGAAGTCCTGCCAGTAGCCCGCGAGCACGTGCTTCGGCGCGGACCCGACGACCTCCTGGCCCTGCGGTTGACCCGGCGGTGCAAGCTGGGGCGTCGGCGAGACGGCTGTCGGCGCAGGGTCGGCCGTGACCGTCGGCGTACCGGGCACGAGTACGCCGGCCACCGACGGGGAGCGCGTTCCCGAGCCGTGCCCGCCGACCAGCACGGCGACACCGATAACCGCCAGAAGCAGGGTTGTCGCAGCGCCGACCGCGGTAGCCGCGAGCCGTGCGCGTGACATCGCTATCGTCCTTTCGAGCCGCCATACCGTTCACGAGCGGCTGCCATGGCGCGTCAGACGCCCCCACGGCGGTGGTCGGTACTGGAATGCCGCATTTCCGGCGGGTGAGAAGCGTAGCGCGAACGGCGCCTGAACGGCTCTGTCCGCGCCCTCCGCGACGAGGTCTTCGATATTCGGCCGGCACGCGAGCGCGTTGAAAACCATTGGCGGCCGAGTGACGGCGGTACGCGATGATGTCCGGATGCATGAGACAGCTGCCGTGACGTTGATCGCGTCGCTCGACCCGTTGGGCTATCCGCAGCGGATGCGTCGGATCGCATCCGAGGCGCGCAGGCTCGCCGCCGGCGGGGAGCCCGATGCGCTGCTGGACGAGTTGGCCGGCGGCGACGCGTACGAGCGGCAACTGGGCTTGACCATGGCCGGCGTCCTCGGCCTCAGTGACCGGATCGTCGGTCTTCTGGGCGACCCGCTCTACCGGCTGCGCCGCCAAGCACTGTTCATGTGCATTCGATATCCGCAGGCTGACGATGCGTTGATTGCCACGGTGGCCGACGCGCCCGCCGCGTGGCGGGCCGACTTGGTACGCGCGGTGCGTGCGTCGGGCAGAGCGGCACTCGCGGACCGGTTCATCGACTCGTGCCGGGCCCAGCTCACCGAGGACGATGCGGCGCGGTTGTTGCCCGCGTGCACGACGCAGACGGTGTCCCGGCTGCTGCCCGAGCTGGCTCACGCCCGCATTCCGTGGGGCTCGCTCGGCACGCGGCATCCAGAATCAGTACTCGACTTCGCCGCCCAGCGGCTCGCCGAACTGCCCAAGCCGCTGCGCACAGCGTGGTGGGACCGATGCGGTGCCGGGGTGGCCGCGGCGGCCGACCGGCTTCCGGGCCGGGTTCTGGACCTCCTGGAGCTGTACCGTACGCCGGGGCCTCTTCCAGCGCAGGTCAGGCCGAAGGTGTCTCTGCTGGTGCGGGCGGACGAAGGGCGAGTGCTGCGGCTGCTCACCGCGCCCGACGGCGACCTGCAGGAAGAACTGCGCTTCCTGTCGCGCTCGGTGCGCAAGCACCTGGCCCGCACCGGCCTGCCCGAGGTGCAGGTGTGGGGCCGCGCCGTGCGCGGCGCACCCGCCCAGTTCGCCGACCTGCTCAATGCCCTGCCACCGGCAGACCGGGCCGGTTTCTACGACGCCGTCACCGCCGACCAGGATCCCGCGCGCACGGCCATCCCTGTCGCCGTGCTCGACGCCCTCCCGCATGCCCGTCGGCATGCCGAGGCCCGCAGGATGCTGACGCTGCCGTCGGCCACCGATCACGAGGTGCTCAGGCTGCAGACTGTCGCCCGGCTGCCCTGGGAGCAGGCCCGCCCGGAGCTGCTGGCCGCCACCCGCGCGGCCGACGCCGACGAGCGCGCGACCGCCTATCCACTGCTGATCCACAGCGCGGGTGCGAGCGGCGACCCGCGGGTGGTCGCCTTAATGTTGTCCGAGCACCTGGGCCGACTGCGCAATGAGCAGGACCCGGTCCGCCGTGGCGCGCTGACCGCGCTTGCCGCCGTGCCCGCAGGGCTCTTCGACGATGCGTCGGCCGGTGCGTTGACGACCATCGCGACCGACGCGCTCGAGGCGCGCGACACTTCCTGGCAGAGCAGGGACGCGTTGCGCTCGCTCGCCTGCAAGGTGCTGGCGCACCATGCGCTGACCGGAAACGACGACCTGCTGGCCTGGGCACTGACCGTGTTCGAACAGCTCGCCGGCACCATGTGGGGGATGAGCCTCGGGCGCCTGAGCCACACGCTGCGCCGCGGCCAGGAGAAGGACGTGTACCAGGCGCTGGCGCCCTGGATCCGGCGTGGCGCGGACCACGGGGACCACGAGCTCGCCCTCGCGCTCGCCGAGGCCCTCGCCCGGCGCGGCTGGGCGCTGACCGAACTGCAAGGCGCCCTGTCCGACGCGATCCGGCGCGGGACCAACACCACCGCGAGCCGCGCCATCTGCCTGTGGCTCGCCGACCCCGCGCCCCGCGACGAGCGCGTGGCCGAGCTCGTGCGCTGGGACCCGACCACCGCCGTGCTGCCGCCGGTCGCCCGGGTGCTCAGCACGCGGCGCACCGACCTGCTCGACCCGTACCTCACGGGTGCCGTCCTCGAGGGACAGTTCGTGGCCAGCGGGACGCGCTGGTTCCCGTTGCTCGACTCCTGGGAGCGGTGGCTGCCCAGGCAGCAGACCGCGTACGGACGACTGCTGGCGCAGGTGGCCGCCGACGAGGGCGTGTGGATCCAGGAGCGGGCGGCGGCCATCCGGCGGCTCGGGCGGCTGCCCGACCCGGACCAGCACACGATCCTGCGCTATGCGGACTCGGCCGAGGTCCCGCTGGCCGAGGCGGCGCTCGGCGCGCTCGCCTGGGGCGAGGACCCGGCCGCGGCGCTGCGGCTGCTGTTCGCCCACGCCGACGGAGACCGGGCCAGGGTCGCCGTATACGCCGCGACCCGGGCCGCCCGTTACGCGGCGCCGTCCGTAGCGGCGCAGACGCTGCGCGCCGTGGTCCAATCCCCGACAGCGAAGGTCACCAGCCGCAAGGAGGCGCTGCGGATCGCCGCGCAGGTCGGGATCCCGGACACAGTCGGCCTGCTGTCCGACGCCTGGCACGCCGACCGCCAGCACCGCCACGTCAAGGCCACCGTGGCCGCCCGGCTGCGCGACCGGCTCGACGACCCGCGCAGCCTGCCGATCCTGCGCGAGGCCGCGATCGGCGAACCGGACATCGCCGCGCCGCTGCTGCGCACGCATCCGCTGGATCTGCCGGTCCGTCACCGCGCCGACTACGGCGACCTGATCGCCACCGCATGCCGGGCCCTGGACCCGAAGATCAGTGTCGTGGCATTCAACGCCGCACCGAAGTGGTATCCATGGACTCCCTCGATCGCCGACGTGGTCTGCGCCGCGGTCACAGACCTCGATCGTCGCGGCGAGCGGTGCGCACCGTCGACGACGCCGCTCCACCTGCTGCTGACCGGAATGCCGCTGGGGCAATACCTCGACGTTCTCAGTACCCTGCTGGACGCAGATGCTTCGGACAGCCCGACGGACGCCCTGGCACAGCGTGACCGGCCCGCCCGGCGGCGCCTGCAGTCCATCACCAGAGCAACAACCCTGATCGGCCTCACCAACCAGGCCGCGACGCGCCCGATCCTGCGCGCCGCCGCCAGGGTACTGGCGGCTCGGCCGGGCTACCTGTACCAAGCCGCGCAGCTCGCCGCGACCGCCGTCGACCTCGACGCCGATCCCGAGCAGGTCGCCGACGACCTCAGGCAACTCGCGACGCTCACCGCCGGCCGACCGGGACCCGCCACCACAGCCGCAGCCCAGCTGACCGACCGGATCGAGCGCTGCGACCCGTGGAACCCGACCAGCGTCCTCGCCGCCGCCCGCGTCCTCGCGGGCAACCCGGATCCAGTCGCAGGACTCATCGCGACCCGACTACTCTCGGCCGCCGGGCCCGAGCTCTCCTGGCCTGCCCCCTGGCGCGCGGTAATCAGTACTCTACGAACCCATCCGGAACCGGACGTCGCGGAACTCGCCCTGGACGTGGACCTGGATATGGAGGCTTGGACCGCCTGACGTCTCGCACCGGCGGGCGCGTCGTGATACCCAGCTGTGCGGGTTAGGCCTGCTGGGTGGTCGATCGGTAAATGCTTAGCGTGTGGTTGCACGTGTCGGGATACTGCGTCGGTGACCGGCTCCGCACTGTCTCAGCTGCCTCAATTGCTTCGACCTCGTGCCCTGAGGCCCGGAGATCTCGTCGTTATCGCAGCGCTGTCCGGGCCGCTGCATGCCGCTTACGAGCCCGACCTCGAGCAGGCGGTGGTCGTGCTCGAGCGGATGGGATTTCGCGTGCGTCGCGCACCGCTCCTCGAAGTAGGGCGGCATCACTGGTGGAGCGCGGCTCGGCCGGCGGAGATCGCCGAGGAGTTCAATGGACTACTGCGTGATCCTGAGGTGCGCGCGATCATCGCACATGACGGCGGCCAGACGGCACTCGGTTACCTCGACCTGATCGACGTCGACGCGATCACTGCCGACCCCAAGCCGATCCTCGGCTACAGCGACATCTCGCTGCTGCATCTGGTGCTCTATGCGCGCACGGGTCTGGTCGGCTTCCATGCCGACTTGGCCACGCCTGGACTCGGCGGCCATTGGCAGGCTGCGCCCGCAGCGCGCCAAGCGGTGCTTGAGGAGCTCTACTCAAGGCTGCTGACCGGTACCGAGGCGATCGGTGCGCTGCCTGCCAGCCCGTCGTGGGAATGCTGGCGTGCCGGTCGTGCCGAAGGTCGGCTGATCGGCGGAGTGATCAATCGCATCGTGCTGACGCAGGCGACCCGTTTCGCGCTGCCGCTCGAATGGTTCGACGGCGCGGTGCTGTTCTGGGAGGAGATGGGCGGCCAAGCATCGTACGTGTGGAGCTATCTACAGGTGCTGCGGCACAGCGGCATCCTCGATCGGATCTCCGGAATGGTCGTGGGCGTCCCGTACGCGATCGACGGGCTCGGCGCGCCCGACGCGTCCCCGACCCTGTCCGAGATAGTCCTCGACGTCCTCGGCGACCGTGACATCCCGGTCCTGGGCAACGTCGAGTTCGGACATGCGGGTCCGAATCTGCCGATGCCGGTCGGCATCCGCGTCGGCCTAGATGCGCGGCAGCGGACATTGTCGCTCCTCGAACCGGCGGTACAGCCGCACGCGGCGACGACTGGATCGGCCGGCTGAGCAACGCGCATCCGTGAGCCGACGGCCGCGGCAGCAGCCCAGGGGCCGGCTCACGCCTTGGCGACCGACGCCACCCCTTAATCCAGTGGCGCCCCGCGGCGCTTACGGCGCCTACGGAGCCGGGGTGCGTGGCTGCGGCGGGCCGCCGCGCGCAGCCGCATGGCGCGCCCCGCCCAGGGGATCAGCACCACCAGATTGCCGAACACGGCGGCGAACAGCAGCGCCACGCCGAGCGGCAGGTGCCCATGGGCACCGAAGTACGCGACGTCGACGCGCTGCCCGTTCTCCAGGATGAAGACCAACAGCAGCACTAGGACGAACGCGCTCGACGCCAGCGCGATCCACAGCCCGCGCAGCCGTCCGCGCTTCGACGCGGAACCCTGCGCGGGCGGGGGCTGGGGTCGGTCGGGAGTGTCGACGGGCGCCGCGCCACCTGCGGCGTCGCCCTCGCCCTGGTCCGGGGTTGTCATGTCCGCCTCCCTGCGCGCTGCCGCCCGCCCGGCGCCGCGCCGGGACGGCGTCCGTGGTCACCGGGAGTACTACCCACAAACCGAGCCGATGCGCACCCCGCTACTGGCGAAGGTGACATTGCGTCCCGGGAGCCCATCGAAGACGGTGGTCTGTGCTCTAGCGGGTCGTGGCGCGGAGCCGGGCTTGCGTCTCGTGCATAAGATCTCTTGCCTTGGTTGCGTGTGCGCCGATCAGGGTGCCGTCACGCTTGACGAACTCACCGCTGACCAGCACTGTCTCGACGTCGGCCGGGCCGGCGCCGAGCCCGAGCATGGCGACCGGATCGCCGAAGCCATCCAGGTGGGGCGAGCGCAGGTCGATGACGGTGATGTCGGCTTGTTTGCCGGGGGTGAGTGAACCGGTGTGGTCGGCGAGGCCGAGTACCTGGGCGCAGGCCGGTGCCGATCTGCGTGATGACACCGTCTTCGACTCGCACGTCACCACCGGGCACATCGCCGAGCGCATCGTCGAGCGTCACGACGTGGCCGCCGGTGATCAAGATCTCCTGGGACATGGTTGGACTCTCCATCTCAGTCGGCTCACGTCGAGGTGACACGGCCGGGCGTGTCGGGAGTGGGCAGCGTCACCGCGAGTCGCGGATCGAGGTGCCGGTGAGCTCGGCGCAGTAGTCGAGCAGGGCGTCTTGAACCGTCGCCTCGTACGCCTCGGCGGAGACGAAGCGCTCCTGCCGGTGGTAGAAGTGTCGGCCGGTGACCTTCGCAGTCTCGTCGTCGCTGACGGCAAGCCACGCCTGGGTCACCGGGCCCTGGTTCAGATCGTCCGGCGCGCCGGGCCCGCCCATCTTCGTCGCGACCCACCCGGGTTCCACGGAGTTCGAGCGCACGTCCGGCCAGCGCCGTGCGACACCGAACGCGAGCAGGACATCGAACAGCTTGCTATCGCTGTACGCCTGCATTCCGTTCCAGCGCCGGTCGGTCCACTGCGGATCGGACAGATCCGCGTTCCCACCGCCGGCCATGCCCGAGCTGAGGTAGACCAGCCGATCAGGTCGCGTCATCAGTGCAGTCAGTAGGTAGGGCGCGAGCACATTGACAGTGAACAGTTCGGAAAGGCCGTCGACAGTCTCGACGCGGCGCGGCTCGCGGTAGCCGATGCCCGCGTTGTGGATGACGGCGTCGAACCGGCCCGCCGCGTTGGCCTGAGCGGCGAGCGACCGGATCCCTCCGAGGGACCGCAGATCACCCACCAGCACGTTCTCGGCAGCGGGCACGACCACACGTGCATGCGCGGCCCGCTCGTCGTTGCGAGCGTGCAGAGTCACCGCGTGGCCTTGGCCGATCAGCAGGCGACCGGCCATCAGTCCGAGCCCGTCGGAGGATCCGGTGATCAGGACGTGAGCCATCGTCGAACCTCCCGGAGAGCGTTCGAGATTCATCTCGAGTTGTCGATCAGAACGCCGGCGGCAGGAGCGGACCGGGATCTCGGCCCGCTGCCGTGGCGACACATCCACTCTCGATCTCCCGGTGCCGTGCTGTCCAAGACCTGTTGCGCACCCTGTGATACCCGCGCGGTATCCACCCGGCCCGGCCCGATTCCACGGCTGCGGCAAGGCGTGATGCCCTGCGGGTATCACAGAGAGTGATACAGGTCTTGGACACCGGCGTTGATCAGGCCGCATGTTGGAGACACACCTGAAGAACGACGAGGGATGAGGGCATGAGGATTTTCCTGACGGGCGGATCCGGCTACATCGGCCTGGCCACGATCGCCGAGTTGGTGCGACGAGGCCACGTCGTAGAAGCGCTGGCGCGCAGCGAGCAGTCGGCACACGCCGTGAGGGGCGCGGGGGCGGTCTCGGTGCGCGGCGGGCTCACCGACCTGGACGTGCTCAACCACGCGGCCGCCCGCGCCGAGGCGGTGATCCATCTCGCGCAGGCCGACTCCGCTGGGATGGATCTCGCCGCGGCTGCGGCCATGCAGGACGGCGTCGGCGCTGGAACTTACGTGCACACCGGTGGCGGCTGGGTTTACGGTGACACCGATGGTGTGCAGGACGAGACCGCATCGTGGAATCCACCGAGCGTGGTGGCGTGGCGCAAATCGGTCGAGGACGCGGTCTTGGCACGGGCCGCCGATGGCGCTAATCCCGTCATCGTGCAGCCCGGACTGCTCTACGGCGGTGACAACCGGCTGATCGATCATTTCTTCATCACGCCGGGTAAACTGGCCGGTGCCATTGCGTACATCGGCGACGGCGCCAACCGGTGGGCGCTGGTACACGTCGACGACATCGCCACGCTGTACGCCGTCGCACTCTCGGCGAAGGCGGGATCGGTCTATATCGGAGTCGGCGAGAGCCATCCGACGATGAAGCAGGTAGCCGAGGCGGCGGCGCGCGGTGCCGGGCTCGGCGGAAAGACGGTCTCGATCACGGTGGAACAGGCTCGCGCTCAGATGGGGCCCGTCGCGGACGCGTTCGCGCTGGACCAGCGCCTGACCTCGGCCAAGGCCCGCCGCGAACTGGGCTGGGCACCGACCCATCGCGACCCGCTCGCCGACCTGGAGCGCGGCTGATCACCGGAAGGAACCGCATGGACGTTGACCTACGCAAGCTTCGCTACTTCCTCGCGGTAGCCGAGGAACTCCACTTCGGACGCGCAGCGGAGCGCTTGCATATCGCCCAGCCCGTACTCTCCCGCCAGATCAGGGTGCTCGAAGGCGAGCTGGGCACGGAACTGTTCATGCGCGACCGCCGCAGCACCGTGCTCACAGCGGCCGGCGAACAACTCGTCCACGAAGCCAAGCCCCTATTGGCCAGCGCGGATGCCCTGCTGCGGCGCGTGCGCGCCGCAGGCGAGGGCGTCACCCGCTTCACCATCGGGTTCATGCCGGGAATCACGCTCACTCCCGTCGTCCGCCGGCTGCGCGAGCACCACCCCGGGCTCGATGTACGGATGCTGCGCACCGGATGGCACGACCAGGTTGACGTACTCCACGACGCCCGCGCCGATGTCGGCATCGTCCGGCTTCCGATCGACCCCGCAGGCCTCGAGATCAGGCCGCTCTACACCGAACCACGCCTCGCCATGGTGAACTCGGCCCATCGCCTCGCCGGCAAGGAATCCATCCACGTCGCCGACCTGGCGGCCGATCACCTCCTTCAGGACCCCGACGCCGTCCCGGAATGGCGCGACATCGCGGTGGAGCTGCGTACCGGCGAGCGCCGCCCGGTCCCGGCGATCCACAGCGTCGAGGAAAAGCTCGAACTCGTCGCCGGCGGCCAGGGAATCGCAGTGATCCCGGAATCCACCGCGAACTTCTACACCAGACCCGGCATCGCGGCGATCCCCGTCGAAGACCTCAGCCCCAACCACGTCGCAGCGGCCTGGCCCACCGGGCGAACCAGCCCCCTCATCCAGGAGTTCGTCGACGCCGCCACCGCCCTGCTGCCCGAACAGGGAGCCGGCGCGAGCCGCCACCCCGCGGACGCCCTGGGCACTACGGCGCCGGCACCTCGAACAGGGTGAGCATGGTGCACACCGTGTGGTAGATGCCCATCACGGCGGCGATGTCGAACAGGCCTTTCGCTCCGAAAGCCGACTCGGCCTGCTGATACAGCTCGTCGTCGATGTGGTGACGCGTTGCCAGTGCACGGGTGAGCCGTGCAGCGAGCTTCTCGTGCTCGCCCAGGCCTTCCGGGATGTTTCCGCCGCAGAGGGCGTGGATATGGTCGTCGGCCAGGCCGGTGGTCCGCGCCACGGTCTTATGCGCGTACAGCTCGTAGTCCGCGCTGTACACGGAGCCGAGCACGATGATCACCACTTCGCGCACGCTCGGCGTCAGGCTGGTGTTGGTCGACTCGGCGACCTGGAACTCCAACAGTTTCGCCGTCACCTCGGGATGCAGCAGGAGCGCGTTGAACGGGCCGATCAGGCAGCCGTCCTCGGTCGTCGAACGGATGCCCAGCTTGTCGGTGAACACCACCCACGAGCCGATCAGCTGGTCGTAGAGCTCACGCTGGGCGGGGGCGAGCGTCGCCGGGTCGGCCAGCGGCAGCCGTCCGCCGAGCGGACGGGCGGACTCATTCATCGCGGCAGCCCCTTTACGCTTCGAACTCGAGAATCCGGTCGGGAACTCGGAGGCGATACTGGTCCTCGCGGGGAATTGGATGCCATCGTGGTCCAGTACTCCGGTCGTAGATCCTGACCTGATGCGCAGTCACCTGCGTTGTGCTGCAACGGATCTACCGTCGGCAACGGCGACCAGGGCGATTGGGCGCGCGCAGGCCGCTCCATGACCATGATCATGATGTTGTGACGCATAACGAAGACTGGGCGGCCTGCGCCGCCAGTGTAGATCCCGAACTGATCGAAGCGACATTCGCCGGGCTCGCGGCGGACCTGGCGCCGCCATGGCGGCCCTCGCGTTCCCCGCCGTTGTTCCACCCGCTCACCACGCTGCCACCCGCCCTGTAAGCGTCACTGAACATGCATGACCTGTAGCGTGGTCCAGGGCTTTGCTGATTCGCGAGGAGGACGCGCGTGCGTGCCGTTCGGGGGATGTTTGTGCTTGCAGCGGTGGCTGCGCTGACCAGTCCGACAGCGGCGTATGCCCGCGGTGGGGGCGGGAGCCACGGATTCAGCGGGGGCGGCGGGGGTGGCAGCGGCGGTGGCGGTGGCAGCGGCGGTTTCCACGGATCGGGGTCCGGCGGTTTCGGCTTCGTCGGCGGCACTGGTGGTGGGTACGTCACCGCGTTGGTGATCGTGGCGGTGATCGTCCTGGTCTTGTGGTTCAAGTTCCGGGCTCGGAAGAAGGGCAAGGGAAGCGGTCTGAACACGGCGTCAGACCGGACGGCCCACCGCTCGGACGCGAAGGCGCGCGAGCGCGCCGCCCAGGTCGAGGCCCAGGTCGACATGCTCGCCGACACGGATGCGACCTTCAATCTCGATGCGCTCGAGCAGCGCGCCGTCTGGCTGTACACGACCGCCCAGCGTGCCTGGACCAACCGCGATCACCCCACCTTGAAGCAGGTCCTTTCCCCGGTGCTCTACGGCAAGTGGGCCGAGGAGCTGCGCGACTACAAGTCGCGCGACGAGGTCAACGTCGTGGAGATCGTCTCCGGACCGGTGGTTGAGCTGATCGACGTCGCGAACCGTTCGGGCGAGGTGAACGACACCGTCACCTTCCGGATCACCGCGACGCTCAACGACTACGTACGCCGCGGCAACGGCTCGCACACCGTGCGCAAAGACGACTCGACGCGCCCGGTCGAGTATTGGACGCTGCGTAAGAACAAGGCCGGAGAGTGGATCGTGGCGTCGGTGGAGCAGGCGGCCGAGGGCGCTCATCACCTAATCGCCGCCATCGAGACGGACGGCTGGGACCAGAAGGCGGTCGCTCGAGAAGCCGTGCTCGACGTGGCGGAGAAGACCTCGGCCAGGGGGCTGGACGACATCTTGTCGCTGACCACCATCTCGTGGAGCACCGATGCCGACGCCGCCGCCGGCGACTTGAGCGTGCTCGACGGCCGGTTCGACAAGTCGGTCCTCGAAGTCGCCGTCGAGCAGTTCCTCGAGGAATGGGTCATGAACGACGGCAGTCTCGACTTCACGCCCGTGCGCACGAAGAACCGCACCGTCATGCGTGACGCCGTCGTAGAGTCGATCGAGGTGCGCTCGCTGGTCTCGCGCGACCCGATCGTCTTCCGCGTCGCGGTCGGCGCGCAGGGCGTGTACTACGAGGTCGACCGCCGAACCGAAGAGGTACTCCAGGGCGACGCGCACAAGCGGCGGCCCGTCATATTCGCCTTCGACCTACGGCTGGACGGGCCGTCGGCGAAGGGGTGGACAGTGATCGCCGCCGACGTGGAGTCGGGCCGGGTCTCACACAGCGGCTGAGCAGGCGGAGCGCCACGCCACCGCCGCCGGTCCCCGATCCCGTTGACCACGAGGCGGCGAGGCCGCGAACCCGAGCGCATCGAGGTCGTCATCACTCCGCGGCGTTCCACTGCGCCAGGAGCGCACCGTCGGCACCGAGGATCTCGACACTGCGAATCTCGGCGGCGGCCAGCGGGATGTCGCCGCTGAACACGACCCGCACGCTCGGCGCGCCGGCCCATCGGCAGGCCTCGATCACGTCGCCCTCCGCGGTCGTCAACTGCAAGACACACGCGCGCTGCGGCCGGTCCGAGCGGACCTCCACCTCCAACACCGTCACCGCGTCGTCGCCGGGCGACGGAACCGCGGAAACCGTCACCGCCACGTCCATCGCGTGGTGATCCGCCGACGGCCGCGCCATCTCACCGGGCGACACCGGCGCACCCGCCGCATCCGCATGTGCCGGAGCGAAGCTGGTGGCGACCATGGCCGCCGAGAAGGCGCCGCTAACCAGCAGTGCCGCGCGGCGGCGTGGGCGCAGACGGCCTTGACGCGTGGCAGACCGGGCGCCGCGCACGGCGGACGCAGCCGCCGACGGCTCCGGGGCCGTCAGGTCCCTGATGTCGTCGAACGACAACGAGTCGAGCAGGTCGGGCAGCACGGCCAGACTCGTGTACTCGAGGTAGCAGACATCGCAGTCCTCGAGGTGCGACCGCACCGCAAGCTGCTCCTCGGGTTCCAGAGCGTTGAGAAGGTAGGCGGTGAGCGCCTCGCTGTCGGCGGCGCAATGCCCCGGGCCACGTTGGGATGTGCGGTCCTTCGACATCATCGAGCGCCTTCCGAAAGGGCGGGCATCACTGGCCGCATACCGTCGATTCTACCGGGAGGGCGGGTCGGCCCCGGATCGTCTCTCAATTGATCGCTCCGTCCAAAGTAGCCGCCGAGACCGCGCCGGCGGCCAGGCCCCAGCGGGTCAGGATGGTCTTGTACTCACCGTTGTCGATGAGGTCCTGCATCGCTGTGCGGATGGCGCCGTCCATCGCGTTGTCCTCCTTGGCCAGCGCGAAGCCGTACGGGGCCGGGTCGATGGGGTCGCCGGAGATCTGGAGGCGCCCCCCGGAGTGCGAGGCCTCGTACACGGCGATCGGGGTGTCCTCGAACATGGCGTCGGCCTGCCCGGTCAGCACGGCCTGGCGGGCTTCGGCCTCGGTGGCCACGACGACGGTGTCGATCGCCGGCAGTCCGTCGGCGACGCACTGCGCGGACCGCGACGACAGCACCGGGTTGACCTCGATGGTGCCGTCCTGGGCCGCGACCCGGCGGCCGCACAGCGACTCGTCGTCGGAGTACAGCGCGAGCGGGTTGCCGGAGCGGACCATGAGCGAGGAGCCCGCCTGGAAATAGGTCACGAAGTCCCCGAGTTCCTCCCGCCGGGTGGTGTCCGTGATCGAGGACACGCCGAGGTTGTACTCGCCCTGCTGCACCCCGGCGAGAATGTCCCGGAACTGCACCGGGGTGAACACGACGGACACGCCGAGCTTGGCCGCGACCGCGCGGGCCAGGTCCACGTCCATCCCCACGAGGGTGCCGTGCGCGTCTCGGAACTCGTCGGGCGGATAGGTGGGGTCGGTGGCGACTGTGAGCGTCCCGCGGGTCAGGATGTCCGGAGGCAGCAGGGAGCGGGCCGCCGGGTCGAGGGCGCCGACCGCGATCACCGCCTTGGCCCCGGACCCGGGTCCGAACCCGCAGGCAGCGGTCAGCCCCGCCGCCAGGGCCAGGACGGCGGCGGCGGCCCCGCGCAGCGCCGGCCGTGCGTTCACCTCGACCGCGCATTCTGTAGCTCGTCGACCAGCGACGACGTCAGCCGGGAACCGGCCCGATTGGCGAACACAGTCATCTCGTAGGCGATCGTCGCCAGGTCCGCGCCTTTCCGGGCCCGCACGCCGAGCAGCGCGCGCTGCCCGATCGCGACCACGATCAGGTAGCCGTGGGCCAGATCCATCACGATCTTGCCGAGCGGGCCCAGTTCCTCGGCCGTGGCCAGGGCGTCGGCCAGGCCCGCCAGACCCGACACGATCGCGGCGAGCCGGTCGGCCTCGGCCGGGCCGCGGGTGTCGGACACCACGATCGGCAACCCGTCCGCGGACACCACGATCGCGTCGGTGATGCCGGCGGTATCCCGGACGAACGTGTTCACCGTCCATGAGAAGTCCCACGCTTCCCGACGCATCTCGGTCCTGCGTGCTGCTGCCATCGCCGTCTCTCCGTGCCTCGCTGGTTGCCTGTCAACGCTTTGTCGTCCGGTGGTCGTCCGGGGCCGCGCGGGCCACGCCGGGACCGCGGGTGACCCGCCATCCCAGCAGATTCGGGTCGTCGCCGTGCGGCGACGCGGTATCAGGGCCCGCATCCCCGCTCCGGGCCGTCATCGCGCGCTGGACCGCCGCCTCGACGTGATGCTTCGTCCCGGTCGGATCGTCCGGTTCCGGATCCCGAGGTTGGTCGGCGTCCGCCAGGAAGAGCGCGTCCGGAATCTTCACGAAGACCGTGACGCCGCCGCCGTCCGTCTCGGCGAGCGTCACGGTCAGGCCGCGCCGACGTGCCAGCCGGCCCACCACGAACAGGCCCAGCAGATCGGTCGGCGCCAGGTCGAGTCGTTCGCGGGAGACCAGGCGCGTGTTCTCCTCCTCGATCCGGGCGGCCGGCATGCCGATGCCGCGGTCCATGATCCGTACGTAGCGACCTGCGCCGGCGCGGTACGAGGTCACCTGCACCTCGGATTCGGGCGGCGAGAAGCCGACCGCGTTGGCCAGCAGTTCGGCCAGGACCAGGACGACGTCCCCGGCCGGCCCCGGGCGCAGCAGGTCCGCGGCCACCGATGCCGCTCGCACCCGTTGGTAGTGCTCGATGTCGCTCACCGCGGCGAGCACGGCGTCGCGCAGCGAGAGCGGCTCGGCCAGGGCGCCGGCCTCGTGCGGCGTGCCCGACAACACGATCAGGCTGTTGGCACTGCGGCGCAGCCGCGAGGCGGTGTGGTCGAGCCGGCCCAGCCCCTCCCGGCGGCCCTCGTCGGGTTCGTCCGCTTCCAGCACCTCGATGAGCGCCAACTGCAGGCGAACGAGGTTCAGCGTGCGGCGGCCGATGCTGCCGTACATCGCGGCCACGTTGCGGCGGCTGAGGATCTGCCGTTCCAGCAATCGCGCGGAGGTGGCCTGGACCCGGTTGAACGCCTCGGCCATCACACCGACCTCGTCGTGGGTCGCGACCCGGACGGCCGCCAGCCGGGGCATCGGGGCGAGCGGGCCGGCGTCGTCGCTGTCGGCGACCCGGCGCAGCTCGGCGTCGGCCAGGTCGGCGACCTCGATCGCGGCCTCGGTCAGGCCGCGCAGCGGTTCGGACACCGAGCGCCTGATGCTGACGCTGAGCAGGATGACGATGATGACGAGGGCCTCGACGGCGAGCCCGAAGCCGAGTGCGATGACGGTTTCGGTGTGCGCGGCGTTCCCGGCGTCGGCGGCGATGTCGCGCGCGATCTTCTCCTCGACCAGGACGCGCAGGCCGTATTGGGCGGTGACGGCGTCGGACAGGCGATCGAGCAGGGCCGTGCGGTCGGCGGCGGACGCGGGGGCGGCCTCGTCGTCCGCCGCCGTGCCGTGCGCCGCCTCGATCTGACCCTGGAGGTCGTCGACGAGTGCGGAGGCGGTTCCGAATTCCGCGAGCCGGAACAGCCGGGCCTGCTCGGGCGTGGCCAGTTGTTTGAAGCGCGCGATCTCCACGGCTTCCTCTTGCGTGGCGCGCTGCGCCGTGCCGAGCGCCCCGGCGCCGCCGCGGGGAGCCGCGAGGGAGGAGAGCAGGGCAGCGCCGACGGTCCCCCGGTACTGGTCGCTGCGGAAGAGGGCGTCGAGCGCGGCCTGGTCCGCGTCACCGGCCGGATCGGAGGCGCTCGGGTGGAACAGGCCGATCGCGTCGATCAGTGCGCTGACGACGCTGTCGTAGGCGGCGTTGAGCCGGTTCGGGGTGATCGACTGGTGCAGCATCTGGTCGCGCAGGGGCCCGAGGTCGTCGACCTCGCCGAGCGCCGCGGACAGCGCCGGGGTGATCCGGCCGCCGAGACCGCGCCGCAGGTCGACGGCCGCGCCGGTGACCAGCGCGCTCTGTACCACCACCGCGTTCGGCGACGCGTCCGGCGAGGCCAGGAAGGCGATGGACAGCAACCGTTCCCGCTGCACGTCCTGGACCAGCGCGCCGATTCCGTCCGCGGTCTTCATGAGGTTGGCCAGGTCGGTGGCCTGCGACGCGCGATCCACCCGCTCGACGACCAGCGGTGCGGTCGCCAGCAGCATGCCGGTCAGCGGGATCACGACCATCAGGTGGAGCTTGTGCCGGATGAGCAGCCCGCGGCGGGAACCTGTCGCCCCCCGGACCGATCGACGGGCGAGGATTCTTCGAAGGTTGTCCCCCGGCCGGCCTCGCGCGACGTCGGGGCCGCGGATCGGACCCGATCCCGCTCCTGCCGTCCGGTCCGCCCGCCGTCCGGGCCGTCGGCCGACACGCGCCGTCGCGGACGGCCGCCGCGTGTCCGGCTCCTCAGGGTGCTCACCCGCCGCGCCGTTACCGCGCCGTGCCCACCAGGCCGACGGCACGGCCACGACCAACCCTCCGAGGAACAGCAGCACCAGCCGCTTCCGTTGCTGTTCGTAGCCTGATTCCCTGGTCTTCAGCAGGCTGTCCAGCTCGGTAAGACCGGCCGTCTCCAGCACCAGGACCGCCGGATCGAACGCCCGCCGGTCGGCGGACACGGTGGGCGCGTCGGGGACCGCCAACGCCTCGTCGATCACGGAGGCGGTCGGGACCAGGGCGTCGACGTCGGTGTTCACCAGATCCACGTCGCCGAGCAGATGCGGGCCCAGCGTCGCACTCCCCGTCGAACGGAACACCTTGTTCAGCTCGGCGGCGAAGGCGTTCGCGTCCACGGCGATCCGGTCCCGGAGCACCGCCAGCCGGGCCGTCGACGCCGCGCGGGCGTCATCGGACTGCCGGCCGGCTCGCCCGGTCAACGTCACCTGGTCGTCGAAGCGGCCCGCCTCGACCGCCACGTCCGGCAACTGCACCGTCAGGGCGCTGACGAGGTGGTTCGCGTCGGCCTCCGGGTCGCGGATCAGGCCCGAGGCATCGTCGATGGCGCTGATCTGCTGGAGGATGAGGTCGGTGACCTCGCTGTAGGCCTGGTACGCGGCCGCTCCGGTACCCCCCGAACCGGTCAGTGCCATGATACGCGGGCGGATCTGCGCCCACAGCGAGCCGGTGCCGGGATCGGCGTCGCCGGGCAGGCCGCTGCTGTCCACAGCCGCCACCATCGCGGCCAGGTCGGCCGAGGTCGGCGCTCTCCCGAGCACCGCGGCTGACTGCGCGTCCGCCAGGGCCACCAGCTGGCGCACCGCCTGCCCCAGATACTGCACGCCGCGCCGCTCGGCCCTTACCGCAGCCAGCTGAGTCCCAGAGGTGTTCCACGCCGCCGCAGCGGCCCCGGTGAGCGGGACGATCAGCGCCACCGCCAGCCCGGCCATGGCGACGCGCCTCCCGCGCCGAACTGCTGAACCCGTACCCATGCTCCGGAACCCGGTCTTTCCGTGAGGACCCGCTGACCCGTTGCCCGTCTCGGGCAGCGCGCGCCGGTCAGCACAGTATGTAGGGGCGCTGTCGCCCGGACCACGGGCGTACCGTGGTCCGGGCGTCGACGAGGCACGAGCCGGCCCGCTGTTCATCGGTGGGATCACCGTCCGTGGTCAGCCTCCCTGCCATGGCTCGCGGCGACAAATGGCGAACAGGTGCGTTCGGGTAGCACTACGTACGCCGCGGCACTTTGGATTACGCAAAGGGCGGCCACGACTACGCGACCAAGCCGGGACCGCTCGGCTGGGCCTGGCGTAGCGGAGTGAAACTTTGAGACGCCCCCAGTGATCCGCCATCCCGTTGCAGTCGTAGTGCATCCGGGAACGCGAGGTGTTCCCGTGACGGCAACACGAGGAACTCCAGGGAGAACGGCGATGAACGGCGACCTCACCGACGAACAGTGGGCCCTGCTCGAACCACTACTTCCCCCGCCCCCGCCGAGCCGACGCGGCCGCCCCCGCTACCGCTCGCGCCGGCAGCTGATCGACGGCATCCGCTGGCGGTTCCGGGAGCGCGGACGCTGGGCTCACATACCGCCCCGATACGGCCCGCATCAGACCACGTTCGCGTTGTTCTGCGCGTGGCGGAAGGACGGCACCTGGGAGCGGTTGGCCGCGACGCTGGGCGCCGGGCACGAGGCGCGGTCCATCCTGCCGTGGGTCGAGGCGGCAGAAACCGTCGACGCGTGACCACGCGTCCTCGGCCATCAGTCCCCGACGCGCGCAGGTGATCGGCCTGGCCCGGTAGCAGTTGTCGACTGGTGTGGACGCGTTCCGGCGCTTGGGCTCGGTTCCCTGGGCGTCGCGGTCGACGATGCGGTGGACACGGAGCCTTTCGAGCGCCGTGAGTGTCACGCAGTACGCCAAGCGCCGATCCCATGTTAATTTTGGCTCTCATTTACTGCATCAGGGCTGATCAGCCGGGCGGCGCCGGCCCGATTCTGTACGCGGCGCAGGGACCGATGGTTGAATCACAGGGCGCGAAATCTTGCGAGGGGACGGATCAGGCCTCACCCGCCCCCCGCGGGTGTCCGCGCCCTGGGCCGGGATGGTGGGCCGCGGCTACGACCGCGCTTCACGATGTTGCGACCTGCTGTTCCCATCGCCTTGAAACGTGAAGCCGCTACGAGAAGGTTGGCATGGGTGCCGATGACGACGGCTGGACCGAGAGCACGTTCATGGCCGAACTCTTCCGCACCCACGCCACTGCGCTTCGCCATTACCTGTTGCGACTGACCATCGGCGACCGGGAGCGCGCCGAGGACCTGCTGCAGGAGACGATGCTCCGGATCTGGCGGAACCTCGAGAAGTTCGACGGTACCGCGGAGTCGCTGCGGCCCCTGGTCTTCACCGTGGCGCGACGGACCGCGATCGACGTGAACCGGGCACGGAAGGCACGGCCGACCGAGATCGGGAGCTCGGGGCTGGAAGAGGCCGCGGACGACACCGGCTTCGAGTACGTCCTGGATGCGCAGCTCGTCCGGCGCGCGCTCCGGGCGCTGAGCCCCCAGCATCGATCGGTGATCGTCGAGGTCTATTTCAACGGCCGGACAGTGCTTGAGGTCGCACAGCTGCAGCACCTCCCGCTGGGGACGGCGAAGTCACGGCTCTACCACGCCACCCGGAATCTCCGGCAGGCGTTGGCCGACTTCGGATACGAGCGCTGACCTCGGATACGAGCACTGATCCCGCGCAGGGCGCGATCCGCCAAATCTGAATGCTTTCAGCATTCTGCTGCGCCGATTGTGCCCAGACCACTGGACGCATCGCCAGGGCTTTGCTATGAATCCTTTCAACACAGCTGGGACGATACCGCCCGATTGAACCGGTCCGGTCCCGGCAGGTTCGTGCACTGATCATCTGCACTCTTATACGCGTTCGACGCTGGCGCGGCCGCCGCCTGTCGACCGTCTCACCCACCGCGTATTCAAGGAGTCATGCGTGAAAACGAGAATGCCGTGGGCCGCTGCGGCCCTGGCCGGAGCCATAGCCGTCGCCTGTCCGGCCACGGCTCAGGCCGGCACCGCCACCAGCGCCGTCCCCACCACCGGCACCGTCCTCAACACCAGCGCCGTCCCCAGCACCGCGAACCCCGGCCCGGTCACCATCAACCCCTACTCGCCCGCCTACGGACACCCGTACCGGCACGGAGCAGTGCCCACCCTCTCCGCCGCGGCCCAGATGAAGGCCTACGCCGCCACGACCGGCGCCGCACCCGCCGTCGCCTCGGCCAACAACATCACCTACCACGGCGGCAACGACGGCATCGGCGTCACCAGCGGCCAGCCGAAGGTCTACCTGGTCTTCTGGGGCTCGCAATGGGGCGCCCAGGGCACCGACGGCAGCGGACGCACCACCCTGTCCGGCGACCCCTCCGGCGAGGCGCCCCGCCTGCAAGCCCTCTACCAGGGACTCGGATCGAACAACGAACTCTGGTCGGGTGTGATGACGCAGTACTGCGAAGGCGTCGCGGCAGGCTCCCAAGCCTGTCCGAGCAACGTGCCGCACACCGCGTACCCCAGCGGCGGAGTACTGGCCGGCGTGTGGGCCGACGAAGGCGCCGCCGCACCCGCGCAGGCGAGTTCCAGCCAACTCGCCCAGGAAGCCGTCAACGCGGCCGGACACTTCGGCAATACCGACCCCACCTCCAATCGCAACGCCCAGTACGTCGTGCTCTCCCCCACCGCGACACACCCCGACGGATTCCCCACCTCAGGCTTCTGCGCCTGGCACACCTGGACCGGCTCGTCCTACGGTGACATCGCCTACCACAACATGCCGTACGTCACCGACGTGGGCGGCAACTGCGGCCAGAACACCGTCAACGGCGGCAGCGCGGGCACCCTCGACGGCGTCACCATCGTCGACGGGCACGAATACGCCGAGACCCTCACGGACCAGAACCCGGCCGGCGGCTGGCTCGACTCCTCCGGGAGCGAGAACGCCGACAAGTGCGCCTGGCTCGCCCCCGGCCAGACCGGCGGCATGGGCAACCTGACCCTCACCACCGGCACGTTCGCGATGCAGGGCACGTGGTCGAACGACTCGGCAGGTTGCGCGTTCAGCCACCCGATCGTCACGGCCGAACTGCCCGCCGGATCCACCAAGTGTGCGGACGAGGGCGGCACGTGTACGGTCTCGGGCTCGGCCGTGGTGGCCTTCGGCGCGGGCGCCTACCTGTTCCGGCAAGCCTCGGGCAGCATCAGTTGTGCCGGCTCCGCATTCGGCAGCGATCCGGCGTACGGCCTCCTGAAATCCTGCTACGTCGCGCCCAGCGGCGGCCCAAGCGGATACTCGGCCTGCGCTACCGAGGGCGGGACGTGTTCGCTCTCCGGGGTGCGGATGATGGCGTACGGCGCGAACGGCGCGTTCAACTACCGGCTGCTGTCGGGTTCCGCCACGTGCACGAACACTGCCTTGGGCGGCGACCCGTACATCGGCATCCTGAAGTCCTGCTACACAGCCCCGGACGGCACGCCGGCGGGCGGCTGGACACAGTGCGCCAGCGAAACCGGCTCGTGCAGCCTGGCCGGTACACAAGCCATCGCGTTCGGCGCGAACGGATCGTTCACCTCGATGCTGGCCGGCGGGACAGTCGGTTGTTCGAACAGCGCCTTCTCGGGCGACCCCGTCCAGGGGACCGCAAAGTCCTGCTACGTGCGGACCGGGCCGCCGCCCGGATACTCCACCCAGTGCGCGGGCGAGAACGGCACCTGCTCCTTCAGCGGCCAACGCACCGTCGCGTTCGGCGCGGTCGGCGAGTTCGTCTACCTGACGTTCACCGGCGCCGTGTCCTGCACCGCGACGGCTTTCGGCACCGACCCGGTCTACGGCGTCGCAAAGGGCTGCTACCTAACCCCGTAACGCGCCGCGCCTACCCTAGTTCCACCAACGTGGCCCGGTCCGCCGCGCACAGCGGCGGACCGGATACGTCCGTCAACGCCTGACGGCGGCGCCCCACCAGCGATCTGTGGTTGGGTCGCCGGGTCGACTCCACATCAGAGCCGACCCCCCTCCCGCGCGACGAATCGATTGCGGTCGAACGAGTCGTCGCTTTTCACCCAGGGCTCGATTGAGCAGTACGCCTCCCACCCCGACTCGTCGTATGCAATGACCTCCAGCGACGGCCCGAGTAGGAGGCGCTGGGACTGGATATCGGCAACAGACCGCGAGGAATCAATGCTGTACCCACCGAGCGCATCCGTCGCCGCCCTGTCGGCGTAGATCCGGGGAAGCTCGGTCTGCGGCACGAAGAACTCGTAGTCGATGCCGCCTTCCGTCTCCACCGACAGCGTCCTGCAATTCGGACACCTGAGCAGATTGACTCCACGATTCCAGATCTGCACATGCGGCAGCCCACGGCCCGCGAGGTCGACCAGTTCCTCAAGGTCCGCCCAGCTGTAGAGCCGTCCCCCCGCCTCCGGCAGGCGTGTGAAGATGTACCCGCACCTGCACGTCAGCTTCGCCACAATCGCTCCTGCCATTCCACCGACCCGACCCGGCTCTCCCGTACTCTCAGCACTGGGACGCATGGCTTGAGTCAGGCGACGACGTTGCGGCCCGTGTCGAGGTACTCCCGGAAGATATTCATGCACCCTGCTTTCCGGAACCGCGGTGAGTCTGGCGGGGCCCGATCCCTCCAAGAGGACGAGCTCGGATCAAACCCGGCACGGTTCAGCCGCCGTTGATGGGCAGTTGGTCGGCCAGGCGTTGTAGTTCAGCGGTGAGCAGGTTTGCCGCGGCCGGGGAGATCTGGCCGGCGGCCACGTCGTCGGAGATCTGCTGTTGCACGCCGGTGATCCTGGTGCGGGCGTCGCGCCACAGCTTCTTGCCGTTGTTCTGTTGGGCGGAGGCGAGCACGTTTTGCAGGTCGGCGACCGAGTTTCGCAGGCTCTGCCCGGCGGTGGGCTGCAGGGTATTAGGGCCCTGAGTAATGAGGGCCTGGATTTGGCTGGAGAAGGCCTGGAGGTAGCCGATCGGGTCGGTGGCGGGGTCCGGCAGCGCGGGTACGGTGCTCGCGGCAGGTGTGGGGCTTCGCGACGGCGAGGTGGACGCGGACGCGCGGGGCGGGATCACGCTGGGGGTCGTCGGTGCCTCGGAGGCGGGAATGCCTATTGCCGGGGTGGCCACCGCTGTAGCGCTCGGGGCCGGGGCTGCGCTGCCGCCGCGGATCGTGTGGTCTAGGGAGAGCAGGAGGACGGCGAGGATGGCCAGGGCGGCGAGCAGGAGTGCGGCGGGCAAAAGTCTGCGGCGGTCGATCCAGACCGGGCCGGCGGCGTGTCGCGCGGCGGGTCGGGGTCCGGTCGGGGTCAGGTCCGCGTCGCCGAGCGCGGGCAGCAGCTGGGTCGGGTCGTCGGCTCCGGGTGGGTCTGCTGGGACCTTGTGCGTATGCGGCGCGAGCAGTTCCAGTGCCTGGTCGGCGGCGGGCCGCTGGGACGGGTCTTTGGCCAGGCAGCTTAGGTAGAGCCCGTTGATGCCCGGCGGCAATCCGGGGATCGCGAGCGGAGGTGCGGCGGCGTGCAGGTGGGCCTCGCTGAGCCGGGCCATGTCCGTCTCGGGGTACGGAGGGCGCCCGGTCAGGCACCAGTGCAGCAGGCAGCCGAGCGCGTACACGTCGGAGGCGGGTTGCGCGCCACGCCCGGTGAGTTGCTCGGGCGCCATGCACACCGGAGTGCCGACGGCCAGTCCGTCCTCGGAGTCACTGTCCGCGGGTCCCTGGGCGATCCCGAAGTCCAGCAGTTTGGTTCCCGCCGCGGTGAGCATCACGTTGCCCGGCGTAACGTCCCGGTGCACGATCCCGGCCCGGTGCGCCGCGGCCAGGGCGTCGGCCAGTTGGCCGCACACCGAAAGCGCCTCGGGCCACGGCAGCGGCCCCTCCTGCAGCCGGGCGGCCAGGCTGCGACCCTGCAGCAGTTCGGTGACCAGCAGCGGCTGAGTCGCGTCGTCCGGGCCGGCTGTCTCCAGGTAGTCGAACACGGTGATGATGCGCGGGTGAGCCAGGGTGGCCAGGGCGCGGGCCTCGCGCCGTAGCTGGTCGCGCCCGGCTTGGTCGCTCGCGGCCCCGGACAGCACCTTGAGCGCCACGTGCCGGCCCAGGGTCTCGTCCGCCGCCGCCCACACGCTCGCGCTGGCTCCCGATCCGAGGGGGCGCAGCAGCCGGTACCGGCCGGCGATCACACCGTCGGGTGCCACGACCCGCGCCGCAACGTCACTACGCATCCTGCCGCCTCCGCCCTGCCGTGGGTGGGCAGGACCCGACCGCACGCGAATCACACTGGTCACACTCTCGTGCCGTCCGGCACGTCACTGAGCCCGCACCAGCCGAAGAACGCGATTGCGGCTCTTCGATGAACAGGGCGCGATGCCGGTCCGTGCGTTACTTCCGCCGGCCGGCCGGCGGCGCGGGTAACGCACGGGGCCGCCCTGGCACCTGTTCCTCCGGCAGGCGACCCGTGCCGTCCCGGCAGCGAGGACCGCCTGCCATAAGGTCCCCGAGGGCTCTCGCGCCTGCCAGTTACCATGGGTGGGCATTCGGGTTCGTATAGGAAGGGTAGGGCGAGCATGATCCCGTGCGGTGGTCGGGCCGCGCCTGCGGCGGCGTGTTGATCGCGCTGTGACGGGGCGGAGCCGGTGAACGGCGGTGACCTGGACAGTGCTCTCGACGCCGCGCGGCGCGGGCAGGAGTCCGGGATGGCCGAACTCTGGCGTGCCCTCAATCCGCTGGTACTGCGATATCTGCGGGTCGTGGTCGGCCAGGCGGCCGAGGATGTGGCCTCGGAGAGCTGGTTGCAGGCGGCCCGCGAGATCAGGCGGTTTCGCGGGGACGCGGCCGGGTTCCGGGTCTGGTTGTTCCGGGTGGCCAGGTACCGGGCGCTGGAGGAACTGCGCCGCGGCGCACGGCGGCGCGAGGATCCGGCCGGCCTGGACGCGGCGCCTGACCGGGCCGCGCGGGACGATCCGGCCGCGGAGGCCGTCGAGCGCCTCGCCACCCGGCGGGCCCTGCGCCTGGTAGCGACACTGCCGGAGCAACAGGCCGAGGCGGTGCTGCTGCGGGTGGTCGTGGGCCTGGATGTCGCGCAGAGCGCGGCCGTGCTGGGCAAGCGCCCCGGCGCAGTGCGGATCGCGACGATGCGGGGGCTGCGCCGGCTGGCAACCGCGATCGATGCCGAGCGGAACGTGGACGCGGGGCGCCCCGCACCGACCCGGGCTGTGATGGAGGTGACCGAGTGACACGCACGAGAGTCAAGGAGGTGGCCGCCCTGCTGGCCACGGCCGACGCCACCCCGGGTGAGCGGGACGAGCGGGATCTGGCCGCCGTGCTGGCGGTCTTCAACGCGGCCGTCCCGGGCGCAGGGGACGTCGGCGCGCAGGTCCAGCACGCCCCGCGCCGCCCCGAGTGGGTGACCGGTCGGCTGGTGGCGAAGTGTGCCGCGGCGTTCGTGTTGGCCACCGGCTGCGGCGTGGCCGCGGCAGGCGCCGGGGTGCTGCCGACGCCGGTTCAGCAGTTCGCGCACGACGTGCTCGGCGATGCCGGGGTTCCGGCCCCGCGGACGCCCGGCGCCGCCGTGACCGGTGGCGCGACGGCGACAATCAGCGCGGGCGGCGGCTCCGCCTTGCCCTCGTCGAATGCCTCGTCGACCACGCTCGTAGCCCTGTGCACGACAGCCGAGCAAGCGGGCGGCTCCTGGCGCAGCGCGGTGAGCAAAGCCGATAGAGCGACCCTGGCCGCTGCGGCGGGCGATGAGCAGAACGTCCTGTCCTACTGCGCCGCTCTGCTCGCGAGTTCCCCGACCGCGTCGGCCGCCCCGTCGGCTGCCGCCTCGGCCACGGCCTCGCCGGATGCGACCGACACCCGCGGCAGCGCGCACGCGACCCATACGCCGAATCCGCACTCGACCGCGCACTGACCCGGCCTCAAGCAGCCGAGTTCGCGGTCCCGAAGGACTCCTGTAACGCGCTCCGTGCGCCGCGTCCCTGTTCCTGCACAAGGCGATCGACCGGGACGCGCCCGAACGCTCCCGGGCGGCGCCTTGCCAGGGCCTGCGGCGCCGTGACCTGACTCGACCCCTCGTCAGCGAGTGCCGCAGGCCCGCGTTCCGGCGAAAGACGGCGAGGACCAGTGGCGACAGATCCGACTTCACCACCCGCGATTCCGACGGCGCGAGCGCGCCGGGGACGGCACTCGTCCTCGGCGAACCCGGTGTTCGTCGACGCATCCGGGCGGCGACGGCGCTGGATCCGCCGTGCCGGGTTCGCCGCGCTCACCGTCACCGGCGGGTACGCGGTCGCGGTCGGTCTGAGCTTCCTCGGTGGCCCGGTGCCGCCGAACACGTTGCTGCCGATCAGCGGAATGCCCGGACGCGCGCCGGTCTCGAACTCGCCGTCAACCTCCAGTGCGGCGACCGCGACCCCGGGCACGACCGGGTCGGCCGGCCACCCGACGACCCCGGTGTCAGGGGCCGCCCTCGGCTACTCCGCGTCATCAGCGGCTTCCTCGGCCGCCGCCACCGGTGCCGCGTCGGCCTCGGCTTCGACCGGCGCGACGAGCCGGCGTCCGAGCGTGCCACCGGGGCAGGCTGCCAAATCCGCCACAGCCACGGCGACCGGGCACGGGCACTGATGGCCGTTCGCCCCCGCCGTGGACGCCGCCGCGCGGAGCGGGCGGTGCCGCCACGCACGCATTGGATCCTGCTCGCCTTCACCCTGCTGTCGCTCGGCGGCATGCTCGCCCTCCACGGGTTGGTACACCACGAGGTCGGAGCCGAGGGCGCCGGCGGGCCGCACGTGCCGGTCTCGTCCGCCCACATGCCCTCGGCGATCCTGAACGGCGGCCCGGTCATCGACACCCGCGACGGGGCTCAGCGCTCTTACTCGGTGCTACCGGGCCGGGTGGCGCTCAGCTTCGACGACGGCCCGGACCCCGAGTGGACGCCCGAGATCCTCGCGGTGCTGGCCCGGTACCGGGTGCCCGCGACCTTCTTCCTGGTCGGCGGCCGGGTCGCCGAGCAGCCCGGCCTGGTGCGCGCCGAGGTGGCCGCGGGAGACGAGGTGGGCATCCACACCTTCACCCACGACGACCTGGCCACCGCGAGCGAGTGGCGGCGCGGCTTCGAGTTCGCCCAGACCCAGTCGGTGATCGAAGGGGCCGCCGGGGTGTCCACCCCGCTGCTGCGCCCGCCCTACTCCTCCGAGGCCGGGGCACTGGACGACCTGGACTGGACCGCGCTGCAGGACGCCGGGTCGCGCGGTTACCTGGTGGTGCTGACCAACCGCGACAGCCAGGACTGGCAACGCCCCGGCGTCGCCGCGATCGTGGCCAACGTGCTGCCGACGAGCGGTACCCCCGGCCTGCTGGTGATGATGCACGACTCCGGTGGCGACCGCTCGCAGACCGTCGCCGCCCTCGGCCGCCTCATCCCGCTGCTCGAAGCCCGCGGCTACACGTTCACCACAGTCAGCGGGGCGATCGGCGTGCCCTCGCCGCTGGCGCCGGTGGACGGCGCGGCCCGCTGGCGCGGCAGGGTCCTGATCTGGTCGGTGCAGGCTTCCGACCTGGTCGTGACGGTGCTGGGCTGGGCGATCCTGGTCACCGGCGTCCTGAGCGTGCTGCGACTGGTGTTGCTGACGGCCACCGCGCGCAGGCACGCCCGGCGGCGCCGCAGGCCGTGGGGGGCGCCGGTGTACGAGCCGGTCTCGGTGATCGTGCCCGCGTACAACGAGCAGGCCGGCATAGACGCCACCCTGATCTCCTTACTCAGCCCAGGACACCCGATGGAGATCATCGTGGTCGACGACGGCTCCACCGACGGGACCGCGCAGGCGGTCGAGCGCTACGGGCTGCTGGGCGTGCGGCTGATCCGGCAGGCCAACGCCGGCAAACCGGCCGCGCTGAACACCGGGATCCGTCATGCCCGCGGGCGCATCCTGGTGTTGCTGGACGGGGACACCGTCTTCCAGGGCGACACCATTCACCACCTGGTCCAGCCCTTCAGCGACCCGGGGATCGGGGCGGTGGCCGGCAACGCGAAGGTGGCCAACCGCACCGGGCTGCTCGGCCGCTGGCAGCACATCGAATACGTGGTCGGATTCAACCTGGACCGCCGCTTCTACGATCTGGCCGGCTGTATGCCCACCGTGCCTGGGGCGATCGGCGCCTTCCGCCGCGAGGCGCTGGCGGACGTGGGCTGGGTCAGCGAGGACACCCTGGCCGAGGACACCGACCTGACCATGGCGATCGTGCGCGCGGGCTGGCGGGTGGTCTACGAGGAGAAGGCGATCGCCTGGACCGAGGCCCCCGCTAACCTCGGGCAGCTGTGGAAGCAGCGTTACCGCTGGTCCTACGGCACCATGCAGGCGATGTGGAAGCACCGGCGTGCCGTCGGACAGGACGGCGGCTCCGGGCGGCTGGGCCGCCGCGGTCTGCCGTACCTGCTGCTCTTCCAGATCCTGCTGCCGCTGCTGGCGCCGCTGGTGGACGTGTTCGCGGTCTTCGGCCTGCTGTTCGGTGACGCGGCAGGCACGGGGGCAGTCTGGCTCGGCTTCCTGGCCGCGCAGTTCGCCGCCGCATGGTACGCGTTCACCCTGGACCGCGAGAGCCGCAAGGTCCTGTGGACGCTGCCGCTGCAGCAGTTCGTCTACCGGCAGCTGATGTACCTCGTGGTCATCCAGTCCGTGGTCACCGCCGTGCTCGGCACCCGGCTGCGTTGGCAACGCCTCGACCGCCTCGGACTCGCACGGGTCAGCAACGGCGTCCACGAGCCCTGAGGCGGGACCGGGCTGTAGCCGCGTGGACGGCTCACAGTGCCGGAGAATCAGCCGGTGCCCTGGATGCCGCTGGGGCTTGCGGCGTGGCCACTGCCTTGAATACCTGACGGGGTCGCCGCCACTGCGGTCGAGACCGTGGCCACCGAGAACAGCGCCGAGATCAGAGCCAGCGAGGCCCAACGCGCCGACCGGCGCCGCAACAGTTGGCTGTTCACGAAATCTCCCTTGCCGCGATGCAGAGAAGCCGACCGGCGTACCTGGAACCCGGCACGCCGCGCACGCTCTACAGACTGAACGCTTATCTCTCAGGATTCTGTATCGAGCTCAAGAACACAAGCACCCGCTGGAGTACCCGGGCTCGGCGGAGCGTTTGTCAGGACGGTGAGGCGGGACCGCGCTATTGCAGTGTGGTTTGCGCTGCGGACAGTGAGGCTGGGGTCGTCGGTGCGGCGAAGGTCGGTCCGGTGCTGGACGGGACGGTTCCGGCGGCCAGTGCGAGGCCGCCCGACACGGTGTACATGGCCTCGTCGAAGGCCTGGCCGTTGGTCGGGGCCTTGCCCACGGCGAACAGTGCCACGCTCTTGCCGCCGACCACGGAGGTGGAGATGTAGTCCCCGACCATCGGGCCCTGGGTCGTGGCGGCGATCTGGGACAGGGAGGTGGGTCCTGCGACGGTCTGCGCGGTGGTCCAGGTCGAGCCGGCGTTGGCCGAGGACAGGAAGCCGACCTCGAGCTGGCAGGTGGACACGGTGCAGTTGGCCACTGGGTAGAAGTAGTAGTACAGGCCGAGCTTCGCGGTGGCGCCGGAGGTGGCGTGGTCCACGCCGAGGCCGGGGATGAAGTGGTCCACTCCGCTGGTGGTGGCGTCGATCGGGATGCGGGTCACCGCGGTCCAGGTGGCGCCGGTGGTCGAGGTCGAATACACGATGTCGTTGGCGGGGCAGCCGGAGCGGAAGCGGCAGTCCTGCCAGGCCACGTAGATCTTCCCGGCGGCGTCGATCTCGGCGGAGGGCAGGCCGCCGCCGTTGCGCAGGCCGCCCGCGACGGTGTGCAGGCTGACGGTGGAGACCAGGGTGTCCGAGCCCCAGGAGGTGCCGCCGTTGGTGGAGCGGAAGGCGCGCACCGAGGTGTCGTTGGTGGAGTAGGGCACCACGACGGTGCCGCTGGGCTGGACGACCGGCTGGCCGCCCAGACCGGAGCGGGCGCCGGTCGGGTGGATCGGGGTGGACCAGGTCGCGCCGCCGTTGGTGGAGGTGGACATGACGACCCGGTTGTTGGAGGAGGTGATGTCGACCTCGACGTAGCAGTTGCCGTAGTGCGCGCTGCTCACGGTGTCGTCGCACACGATCCAGCTCTTGTCGTAGCCCTGGCCGTCGTTGCCGACCGCGACCACGGGGTTCTGCCAGGCCAGCCCGTCGCTGGAGCGCGAGACCGTGACGCCCACGCCGTTGACGTTCGCGTCGAGCACGAGCCCTGAGATCATCCAGGTGGCGTGCTTGGCGTCGTAGGCCACGGCCGGGTCGCTGACCCGCGCGAAGGAACCGCCGCCCTGGAAGGTGGTGATCCCGGGCAGGAAGCCGTGCTGCCACGTGACCCCCGCGTCGGTCGACGTGTCGTACGAGATGTCGGAGGCGCCGCCGTCGGTGAACCGGCCGACCTGCGAGGAGCCCACGATCGTGGAGCCGAAGGCGAAGGTGTCCGGTTCCACCTCGGTGGCGTGCTGGCTTCCCGTGTTGGTGAACGGGTCGACGCTCACCTGCAGCAGGGTCGCCGCCCGCGCGGGAGAGCCCGCGGCGATCAGGCCGATGACGGCCAGGGTGGCAGTGAAGACGGCGATCCGTCCCCTGCGACGAGGATGACGCGAGTTGTGCTGGTCCATGGGCGCTCCCGAGTTGAGTCCGGGCGGGCCCGGCCGCCCGGTGTGGATGGCGCGCGGAACAGCGGCCTGGTAGGCCGTCAGCCGGATACTGGCAACAAATCAGCCTTCTGGCAACATGGCCGGGGCGACCGCGAACACCTCACGTCGGGCTCAAATATCGTATTTCCGAGCCCCACAAGCCGAATGCCTGAATATCTGCGCGATAGTGCGAGACAGGTACGGCCCCAGTGCTTCACCATGAAAATATGGCCACTGATGCGCAAGGGCGGCTGCTGTCAGAAGACGGCAACTACTATTGGGACGGCTCCGACTGGCAGCTCGTCGACACGGCCGCCGGAACCGGATCGCAGCAGTCAGAGACGGGCCAGGACGCGCAAGGGCGGATGCTGTCAGAGGACGGCAATTACTACTGGGACGGCTCCAACTGGCAGCTTGTCGACACAGCCGGCACAGCAAGCTCACAGCAGACTCAGTCCACTTCCGATCCCGGCACCGAAGTCCCCGGTGACATAGCCGTGTCCCTGGAGCAGGACGAAGTGGCCGCGCCGGAGGGCGAGATCACTCTGAGCGAGCTGGAACCGTTGCCGCAACACGCCACATGTTAGGGAGGCCCGACAGATCATGGGCGATGGTCAGATCGATCTGCAGGCGGCCGCCCAGGGGGACACCAGCGGTAGCGTCGTCGGCACATTCACGGTGCAGTACACCCGCAGCGATTTCCACCTGTTGCCCCAGCCGTTGTTCGGCTGCCTGAACATCTATGATCCTGCGTTGCAGTTCCAGTTCGCGACTGACCACTCTTGGCAGGCGCAGTTCGGCTGGACACTGCTCAAAAGCCGGTGGGACGTATTCGGGCAGCACGTGGATTTGAGCTTGCAGCAGGCGGTGTCGCGGCAGTTCGGGACTGACTCGTCACAGAGCGCATGGATAGCGAACCTCTTGCAGGGCCAAGCGCAAGTGCCCATCAAGGGCTCGAACATCTACATGTTTGGGCAAGGTACTTTCTATGGCCGCAGGAACGACGACACGACCTGGGCTGCCGGGTTCCAGGGGACGCTGGGCATCGGATGGCAGCTAGAGGCCCATTTCGGTAGCGGCTCCTGACAACGAGCCGGCCTTCTTTTCAGCCTCGATCGTGAGGGTACCGGGAATGTCGTCCGTACAGGTCAGGGACGATTTCCGTTCCCCGTGCGCTGATCGACGGTGATGTCGTGGTGCCCCGCGTGTCGCGGGTTCGTCGTCGGCATGATGGCCGTTCGTGCTGGTACGCCTGCGGCTGATCGTGCAGCCCCAGAGCGAGAACGTCCTCAGATGCGCGCTGCAACCGCTGAACTTCGCCGACTACCCGGTGACCTTCACCAGCGCCGAACAGGCCCAACTGCGCCAGGCTTCCCCACCGGCGTATGCGACTACACCCAACCCGGCATCGGCCAGATCCAGCAGCCGCACGCCTCTCGACTACGGCGGCTGAGAGCCCCGAAGTAGGCCGGTGGCCATTTCTGAGGGCGTATCACGGTCCGTGCCCTGGCCGACGCGGTGGGTTCGTCGTCGTATTTCTCCAATGCGGGCCTGCATGCCGAGGCTCTGACTGCTCGCCGGTACCGGCGTGCGCGAAAGTCTGCTATATCGCGCATGATCAGAATGCGAAGATCCGCTTCAATGGTGATGAGGCGCCCGGCATGGTGATCTCCAGTGCGAAGTTCGGATCGGAATAGTGAGAGCCGCCCGTGTATTGGATGTTCAGAGGCCGCCAGCTAGCACAGCGCATCTATATCGTGGACGACGGGGCGTCGAAGATCACGCTTCAGTCGATCGACGCCGAGAACCAGCCGACGGGTGAAGCGTCAGGGTATGTGACGTACACCCGCGATAGCCATGGGCGGCGGTCGTTGGACGCGATTCTCGCCAATCCCTCCGGGGACGGGCGCGGCTCACTGCTCATGTGGTGTTTCGCCGTCGCCGGGGGCAGGGAAAACCAGCAGCTCTCGCTGACGCACGCGGATCCTGGATGGCCCAAGGACTGGTACACGCGGATCGGCTTCATTCACGATCCGGAGGCGGTCGAGGCGACGGTGAAGATCGCCGCCGACAGCGACCAGTCGGACGCTGACACGAAGGCCGAGATCGAGAGGATGACGCTGGCCGCTCCGATGATCGCCGACTCGGCGGCTGTCGCCTCCGCGACGCAGGAGTCCTGGCAGCGGAACTGGCGCGAGGAGCGGGAGCCATACGAGCCGGAGCCGCGGGACGGTCGGGCAGCTTCGGCCGCGCAGACGTCTTCCTCGAGTTCGTCGAGTTCGTCGAGTTCGTCGAGCGCAGCGAGTTCCTCGAGCAGCACGGGGATCGTGCCCGCTCAAGAGTTCACCGAAGCGTGGCTCTTCTACGCCGGCGAGTTCCCGAAGATCGGGTGGAGCAATGCGGTCCTCGGACGCGCTGAGCTTTCGGTCGGCGGGAAGATGGTCGCCGGGGCATGGGAGTGGTTCTCCCGCGTGCAGGGGAACGGCGCCGGAAGTCTGTCGAGGGCACGCTCGTACGACATCTGGCTCGCGCTCGACGAGCCGCGGATCGTCATCAGGAATGCGGCAGTCGAATCCATCGAGGGCGGCGTCGCCGTGTTGAAGTGTGATCAGGCGTCTTATTTCCCGTGATCGTCGACGTAGCCGCGCAGGTCATCCATCAGAACACTGAACGCGGCAGGGCAAAATCATGTCCCACCGACGGGCTGAATGCCGTTGCAGTACTAGGCCACGTACTTGTTGAGCGCTTGTTCCACCTGGTTCGAAGCCAGGATGGTGTACACGGTGTATGTGTCCGACGAAGACGTAGAATTAATGGAATAAGGACACGTAGCACCGGTATCGGCGACGAGCACTATGGGTCTCGTGACGAGAGCACCCGTCTTCGCCTGGTACAGGCTGACGGTGTAGTTCTGCCACTGGAGGGTTACGTGCGTTTTCTCGGAAGAGCCCGGAACCACTGAATAGCCACCACAGTCCTGCGTCTTCGGGTCATCGGTTATTGACCCGTAACTCAAATGTCCTGTTCGCAGGCTGCTGCGTAGCGGACTTCGTCTTTGCCGAACAAGGCCGCGACGACGGCGGGTTGCTTCTGACGCCGGTGTAGATGGGAACTGATGGACAC
>Ga0307507_10000626_pt1 | contig 76340 bp, 7 predicted proteins | sample 7_EM_MG_FD_207223 | JGI IMG/M metagenome (GOLD analysis project Ga0307507, IMG submission 207223) | Populus trichocarpa ectomycorrhiza microbial communities from riparian zone in the Pacific Northwest, United States - 7_EM | ecosystem: Host-associated > Plants > Roots > Unclassified | place...
GCCCTAGCGCCGCACTATTCTTCTTCTACTTTCTCTACCTGTTTTCCTAATATATCTTCCCTACTTTAGGGTTGTTGGTTTCTTCTCCTATAGGGCACCCTAGGGTCCCTCTATAGTTTATTTAGGCGTGTCTTAATATACTTTATAATGTTAGAGTTGCGTTCCTTTTACACCCTTTATATTGCATTAGCTTCAATATATAGTTATAAGGGGGGAATATTAGCTTCCTTCTTAAGTAGTGCTGTGGCCGTTCGCTTATACCCGCCTGTTATACTCCTAAGGCAGGCTGTTTGGACCTTTTAGAGTAGTTTAAGGAGTAATTTAGGGGGGCCTTTCTTAGTTTCTCTAGTGGCCTAAATACTAGATCTATACGTTATGGTTAGCCGGACAACTGCTGTATATAGTAGGCGTGACCTCTGGAAGCATGGACCCTATATAGAATTAATAATCCTGGACATGGTAATATACTATACTTGGCCCTTATGGGCCGCTTACGCCGCATATACGCTCCACCAGAGCTTACTGTCTACCCATACTCCTAATACCCTTAGGCCTTAAACCAGTTAACCCCTAAAGCCTTAAATATAGATTATATGCTAAAGATCTGCAGATTGGTTACGTTTTCTTATAAAATGGATTAGCTGGTATTTCTCTGGTGAGAATTAGACTTTATGTCGTCTTACCTATTCTATATAGGTGTTATAGGCTTTCTCTAGTGTCCTACAGTTCTCTGCGGCTGTTAGCCTATATATAATTAGGTTTGTATTATTAACGAAGCTTATTCCCTAGGTCGCCCCTTCCTTAAAGGTGTTAAGCAGGTTGCTTACAAAAAAGAGAAAGAGTATAGGCAATAGAGGTAATCCTTATAGTATTCCTATTATAACTGCAATAGGGGGGCTCTAGTATCTGCTAAAGACCAGTAACGTTTCTTTCTGGCCTATAAATCCTTAAACAAACTAAATAATCTATTCTGGGAAGCCCTTTGCCCTAAGGATGTATAGGAGACGCTTATAGGGTACATTATTATAGGCGCCACTGATATCTAGGCTAAGTATTAATACTATAAAGTCCTTTCGCATAGCCCATACAGTTTTAATGGTAGCAGCGAGTAGTGTAAGTGCTAATAGCGTTAAGCGATTCTTTCTTGCCCCCATTTGGCTTTATAGTAGTAGGGCGTGTTTCTCTACTATGTCTGCTATATAGTCCGCTATAACCTTTTCTAAGATCTTGCTTAGGGTGTTTTCTAAGGCAATAGGGCGGTAGCTTCCTGGGATTGAGTAGTCTGCTTTGCCTTCTTTTTATAAGATAACCGTCGTTATAGATCTTCTAAGTTGCGGGTAGTAGCCTATTGTAAAGCATACTCTAGCTACATCTACAAGCTAAGGTGCTATAAGTGGTCTATAGGTCTTTAGGGCTTTGTTTAGGATCCCATCTAGTCCTAGTACTATGTTATTTAAGAGGCGGCTAATAGTTCTGGCCATTTCTTTAGTTGTTATATCGCTATTAACCCTTAGGTAAGTTACTGGTGTTTTACTAGTGATATCGCTAAGGTCTACTAGAGCCGGTTAAGGGAAAAATCTTTCTATAAGGATCTTTGCCTTCTTGTTATTATTGCTTATGGCCTATAGTTTGCCTGCTCTTTATAGGGGTGGTAGGTGTAGATCTTCTACTAGGCGTCCCGCCTTTTTCTTTACCTATTTTACTATGGTCCAAAGGCCCTTGTTATAGGGGAGACTTGGGTTAATAGTGTATTTATTTATAAACCATCTCCAGTTATTCCTTGCTTCTTTTCTTAGGGTATTCTTTAGCTAGTTTCTTGTGTCTTTATATTATCTCTTGTCCTTAGAATTATGGCTGCTTATATATTTCCTCCTTGCTCGTCGTTGGCCGGCTACAAGGGCCGCGTACTATGCGGACTATGCGTGTCGCGCATAGGGGCCTGGTTTTAAAACCAGGCAGTGCTCTTTTAGCCCACTTTTAATTACTGCCTAGATCCTTTCTAGTCTTTAATTAATTTTCTTGGGGGTAGCCAATAAGCCTCGCTTGTTTAGTATTAGGTAGATTTCTTCTAGGTCTTAGAGTTATTATTTAATTATATTAAGGAAGCTATCTACGTTAAGCTTCCTTATTACGTATCTTTTGCTATTTGGTTGCGCCTTAATGTCTAGATCTAGTTATATCTAGATAGGGATATAGTCTAAGGTAAGTGCCCATTCTTCTTTAGGGGAGCACCTTTTGAGTCTCTGGTATAGGTTTTCGTCTATAATTATAAGGTTAATTGTACTTTTAGCGGTGCCCTATTGCTATATAATTGCACCTAGGGGGGTAGCTAGCTTAAGGCCCCCGTTGTCTATAGCTCTTAGTAGGCACTCTGCCTATCAATTAGCAGCAATATAGATGCCCCCCCACTATAGGTAGTAGAGGTTTATATCTCCTAGTAGGATGGACTCCACGTGTTCAGTTTCTAGCAAGCTTATTATAGATATAATATTCTCTGTCTATGCTACCCCTTCAACCCTAGGGTTATAGATATTAATGATTTATACTAGTCCCCTATATATCTAGATAGTTATAACTGTAATATCTAGGTTAACTGCCTGCTATAACTATAAGGCAAGGCTAATATTTTTACTAATTATAAAGTATACGCGTATAGCTGCTTTTGGTTTATACAGGAGCTAGAATCCTTAGGGGCAGTATATTAATTATATGTAGGTATTGTAATACGGCTCTTATATAGCAAGAATATGGTGTTTCTCTAGGTCTAGACTGTCTAGTAGGGGCCTTACTAGATGGTGGTTCGTATTGCCGCAGTTATACTGTATAATGGTTAAGTAGCGGACCCCTAGTGGGGGTCCTTTACCTTTCCTTTGCTCCTCGCTTCTTCCGTTTCTACTTTCTCTAAAATATTTAGAACTTCTATCTTCTATATTTACTCCCTGGCCACTACTTATTTTATATAGAGCTTTCTATTTCTATGTCTTATGTTCCTACTAGCCTTTCTAAATCTAAGTTTGTTATTGCCTCCAGTTCTTCCCCCGTTCTTGCCGGTTGGCTATGTGCCCCTTATAAGCTAGCTGTATGTGTTATATTTGCCGCGTTAAATCTAATTCTTAATTGTCCCGGCCTTAAACTTGCCGTAGCCGTCCATAGGGGTCTTCCTACTGGGCGTTCTCTCCCTTGTGTCCTATATGTCCCTTATGTCCCTGTTTGGTCTAGTAATGTCGCGCGGCGTCGCTTTTGGCCCATTAAGGCTTGGGATGGCTGGCTTAGCCCCCTAGTATTAAAGGTAGGAAATGCTGGGAAGACACCTACGTCCCCCTAGCTTATCACCTGTTGTTTCCATTTGTATAACCTAGCATGCAGTTATTCCCGTAGCTGTTAAGCCCTTTCCTTCCATCTCCTGTATTTAATGCAGTCTTCTCTCTCCCACGCCTTATATGTGCTTCGGTAACAGTTCGCGTATTTTGTTTGGTCTTAATTTATACATTGTCTTGTATTATAGGGGCCTGCACAGTGGCCGCAGCATACCTATGCTGCGTATGTGGATTGGGTATGTCCCTATTGTATACAGCAATAATATTGTTCCAGGCGTAGTCTGTGGTTATAGAGCCTTGTGTTATATATAAGGCCATTTATAATTATTCCTTTTTAGATAAGGAGTTTTTGCATTCCTAGTGTATATACGCTAACGATAAGGGAGCCATACGTTCATCTATTGTCTCCCTGGCGAGTCTCTGGCGCCCCTTATGTCCTCTTATTGTTCTTATTATATGCTTGGTTTGTATTTTCCTATTAAAGCTATTGGATCCGGGTAATTACAAGTCCTAGTATAAGGCGTTCCGTTTGTTTTACTATCTCCTGTATAGTTGCTGTATTGTCCGCCTGGCGTCCCCTTTCTACCCTAAGGCTTATGGGAACCAACAGGACTTCAACTAGGTAATCTTCACGAAGCACTTTTATGCCAATACGCTCTCCTAGCCTGTCCTCTACCCTTACGGCCCGTTCCTTTGCCTATTGGTCCTTTAGGGTAACTCTAATGTCTCCACTCCTAAGGTATTGGACTGCGACGGCGTCGTGGACCTCCTTGCGAATCTCCGTAAGAACTTCTGTTTCTGATTGTCCCCTAAGTTCCTCTGCCTTTTCTGTATTTAGTCGTATTGTGATAGTTCTAGATATACTATAGATAAGATAATAGGGAAGACCTCATAAATTAAAACTATAAGGTTAAGTATAGGCATTAGAAACGGGAATGTTTTACTATTATAATAGGGATCCTAAAATCCTATAAGAGAAAACCATAGGGATCTATATAAGAACCACTAGGGATACTATCTAAAGAAGACACTATTTAAGAATAAGTAGTAGTATTAGAAGAAGGGGCCCTAGGGATTTAGAAGGGTTCCTTAGGGATAAAAGGAGAGTATCTGGTCTAACACTAAAGATACGCGGTAGAGTTAATAATATAAAGAGGACCAAAAAGATATAGTGAAGATTTAGAAATTTTAAGAAATTATAAAGTACCTATAAGAATACCACCTATTTATTATATATGGAGATTATAGCAGTATGCTGCTTTTATATAGACTATTACCAAAAATAAGAATAAAGGCATCCCTGAAGTATAAAGTTAATTCCTAGTACTAGGGCATCCTAGAGGTACCAGAGAGGCACTATATAAAGCTATCTTATAAGAAGAAAGAAAGAACAAAATAATAACTTAAATACTAGAAGTAGTAATAGGAGCCTCCTCCTCTATCTTAACGTCATTGTTAGTAGTATTATTAGCACTCCTATCCCCAGAAGCATTAGTATTCTTACTAATATTCTTTTTAGAGCGGCGGGAACTAGATAGACTACTATAGCTAGGGGACTAGCAGGGAGAACGTTTATCTTTATTACTATTTTTAGTATTATCCCCAGGTTCCAAATTAGTATCTAGGCTAGGATTAGAAAGTTAACAACTAAAGAGTTAGCACAGTTCCTAAATATATTACTAAAGAGACTTACCTAGCCAGAAAGGCCTACGCAAGAGTGTGAATATTATTATTTATAAGAACGAACTGCTTATATATACGCTCCTAGACACTATATATCTAAGATCACTGCGTCTCTATAGTAGTAGAAACCCTTATTAAATTAAAAAGGCTGTGAGTAATAGAAGACACCTTTTATCCCTATCTTTTACTATTTTAATATAAATGGAAATCCCTAATAGCGCGTTAGAGCTAGTAAGCCTTACACGTATAAATAGCGGGGATTTAATATAGTTAGTAAAATCCAGAATAGGATAAAATAAGAAATACTAGAATATAGGTCTTCTTCTAGCTGTAATAGTGGGAATACTTAGATCTATTCTTGTTAGAGCGCGGCATCTTATAGGTATAGGAAGGGTCTAATATAAGTGTGTGGACGTAATAACGGCAGTACTTTAGAGAAACTACTATAGGAGTAATAGAAGTGGTCTGTGGTGCTAATAGAGTATGGATAATACCACCGCCAGTTTAGGGACGCATAGTATAATTATAAGCTATTGCGGGAAAACACTATAGGAAGTTAGTATTATTAAAGAGATAAAATAGGAGTCCTATTACCTATAGATGCGTTATAAGAAGAGAATAGAGCAGTGGTGGAAAGAATAGCTAGAGATATAGAAGCTAAAAGCTAAGATATAATAAAAAACAGTCTGCTAAAAGGCGAGATAAATAGTGTTGTTAATAGAAAGACGTATAAGAGATAACAGCTTATAAACTAGAAGAAATTAATATTAAGACGTTATTATTAGGACCTATTTTAGGTAAATAGGGATAGTGGCTAGTTAATACATTGTATGGGATAACCTCTAAATTAGCTTATAACAAATTCTTATAATAAGGAAGGTAAATCCTATCTAATTTTTATTATTATTATTAAAGTTCTATTATAAAGGCACTATAAAAAGCTATAGTAGAAGAAGAGTGGAGGAATAGAAAACAAAGTGAGGTTCTATACTAGTAAAGAACCAGCAATAAGCCGCATTATGGAGTACCTTTCTACTAAAGAACTTCCCTAGTAGTTTTAGTTAGAACTCTATAAGAGTTTATTAAGAGGTGAAGTCTTAGAGGACTAAGACCCTTAAAGGGGAGGTAATTGTAATAGGCGCTCTTAAAAGGTATATATTAGATAAGACAGATAAAGGTTTTACTAATGTCTCACTAATATCCTAGAGGAGATATAGTTAGATAGATAAGGGGTAAAGGGTCTTACTAGGGTCTTAGAAGGATTATATAGGGAGCTAGTTCTCCTCTAGAAAAGAGCTAGCAATTAGTCTCTAAATAGAAGAGGTTAGAAAGCACTTGTCCTTTAATATATAAAGCTTGTTTTACCTTTGACTTACCTTCTACTTACCTATAACTCTTATTCTACACTGTTAATTAAATAATTATACGTTCTGGTTAGACTGGCCTCTTATATCTTATTAGTAATAATACTAGATTAAATAATATTCTCTATTATATAATTAGCTAATAGCTTAGCCTTAAGTATAAAATCAACTAGATTATAATATATTAAAGAATTCGCTATTAGGGGTATATTATTAATCTTATTATTTAAGCCTTTCTATTTAGTTTAAAAAAGGATAAGAAGCTTATAGACTTATATAATAATAAGGATAAGAAATAGGATAAAAAAGAAGAGGAAGAAGAAGAAGAAGTTATATAATAAGTACCGCTGCTAGTTAAAAGAAAGAAAAAAAAAAGGATAAAGAATTAGAGCAAGTATTAGATAAAAAGCGTAAAAGGGGTAAAAATATTTAAAATATTATAGGGCTAATAGGAAAGCTTTATAACTATATTATTTATATTTATAGCTTAGCTAACTATATAATACGGTTTATTAAATATGCTAATAAAATAGTTCCTCTTAATAATTATATAAGATAGAATAGCTGGTTTCTTATACTATATATGGCTCTAGAGGATAAGGTAAAGGCTAGGCTTTAACTTTATATAGAGCACTATAAGGATAACTTAAAAGATAATATCCTTTTAATAAGCAAATGGATACATCTTTATATAATTTATAATTTCCTTTAGTCTTTTTATAAAGTAACTCTATTTCTTTAAAGAGATTATATAACACTAGAGAGGGTTTTAGAATTAGTTAATGTTTTTAAGGATATAATATAGACCGCATTAGTATATTATACAATACTCTTAATATTTCTTTAGCTAACTTTTCTATAGGTAATAGCTACTAAGGCTAAGGATAAGTTTATAACTCCTTAACTCTAATATACTAAGGAAAAGCTTATAAAGTGCATTAAGAAGCTAGATAATTATCCCTACCATCTAGCAGCATAAGTTTTTAACCTAGAGTGTTATATAGCTTTCTTAAAAGATTAAAATAATTATATTACTATTAAAGGAGAAAAGAAGCTTTTTAGCGTATAAAAGCTCTAAGAGAGATTCTGTAAGAAAGTAATACTTTTAGGTTTAACTATATTATATATAACTAAGAAAACTTAAAAGTGGCCTTTAAAGTCTAAAGAAAACCTCTCTACCTTCTATAAGGCTTGTCTTTAGTATTATTTAAAATATACTTATCCGTAGAGCCTAGATAAGTTTAATACCTATATTAACAAGAATCTAATTCCACTTAATAGCCATATAATAGCTCTTTAATGGTAGAACCAGCCTCTTTAGTATATAAGATTTCTATAACTCTTATAGCTTATAATTAAAGTTCTCTTAATACCTAGAATAAGTGATAAGCTAGAAAAAGTATTTTTAGGTTCTTAATATTGCGTTCTATAGGATTGTATAAGTATTACTCTATGAATACTTAAGTGTCTGATCAAGGTTGCGTCCTTGCAGTCATGTGACCGCAAATTGCCATCACGTGACGGCAATCTAGGGCAATTTGCGGCAACTTGCCTACGAACGTAAGTCAAAAGGGGTTGATTACGTGAGCTAAGCGAGCTTAAGAAATCCACCAAATTCCACCTATAGAATAGGAGAATCAATAAGCATTAATTAAAATCAGTTACCACCCATACTATTACAATAGCATTACGTATTACCGGAAGTGATACCAATACTGATCAGTGATTATAGATCAGGAGACGTATTATCTACAAAGAGAGACGAGCTTGATTAGTCCCTACTAAAGGCCTCTACTGATCTCGCCTGCTAAGGAGTATTAGTTAACGTATATTTAAAAAGTTAACCCCTATCTAATAGGCCCTTAATTTTTTATATACGGCCCTTAGGTGTTTAAAGAACCAACCCCTTTTAATAGGCCCTTGGTTCGCGTCTATTACGCATTTTATACTACCTAGATCACGTCAAGGAGCACTAGTTAATGTGTACTTGAAAGGTCAACCCCTATCTAATAGGCCCTTGATTTTTTATATACAGCCTTTAGGTACTTAAAGAACTGACCCCTATTTAATAGGCCCTTGGTTTGTGTCTATTACGCATTTTAAACGCGTTAGGTATTTAAGGAACCAACCCTTTTAATAGGCCCTTAGTTTGCGTCTATTACGCGTTTTTTATCCAGAACCTAAAATCAAACTCGATAAGAGTCACAAGACAAGAATTAACATATTAGACATTAGGGCATAAGTTAACGCAGGATAGGAGAAATAGCCTAAAGGCATTAACTTACAGTCCGACGAAACCACTATAAAGGATATTAATAAATTTGTAAAGTTTAAGATCCTAGAATACGAAGCGTACAACCTTAAGGATAATGAACTATAGGAGGTCTATAAGGAAGATTTCCAAAACTTTATAATACAAATCTTTAAGGATTGCAACTAAATTGGTATCTGAAGGCTCCAAATGTTCCTACGGACTAATAGCGTATAGATAAGGAAGTATAGGAATGCTATAGTCCCTAAATCGCTATTTAACACCTTACAAGAAGAAGACCCTATAGAATGGACTAAGCCTAAGATTAAGGAGCATATAGTAACTGGAGGAAAGTTTACCTTAGGACGAATTAACTACCTCCTTAAGAACAACTTCGCTAGTACTAGTACCATTAAAACCCTAATCTTAATCTTACCAGCTATAAACCTTACCCTACTTATAATACTACCTACTACACCTTAACCTACCCCTATATTACCCCTATAACAGGAACCTAATTATATTGACTTAACCCTATAACTAGAACCACCTAGGGGACAGAGTTAAAACTAGGGATTTGGCAAGGAGTTAATAAACCTTGCAAAGATGTACACGGAAGACAATAAGTACAGCAGAGAAGATAACAACTTTGACTTTAAACTTACTATCTTCTACGACCTCTGTAGCAGAGCTAACGTACCCTAAGAAGCCAAGGTTAAAGCCTACCCTATAATACTACGCGGTCTAGCACTTAACCACTACTATACCAACCTTAAAAACGTTACCCTAATCCTTTTATTTAACTAAATCTGTAACGCTATACGTAATTACTTCAAGGGACCTAAATACAGACGCGGTATATTAGGATGATGGAACTTAACAACTTTAAAGTCCATAATAGGTAAGAGCGAGAATGCTGGAAAATTAACCTTAGACTGCCTATAGTTACTTATTAAAGAACTAAGACACCTTTAGTATGGTTTTAACCCAGATTTATATATAGACAAGTTCCTTTATAATAAGCTTATTAACGCCTGCCAGGAGTTACTAGCGTGTTAATATACCTACTTTAAACCTTCTAATAGCTTAACTAGCCTAATTAATGACTTATGATCCTCTATTACAACATTTAAAAAGTTAAATAGTGAGAACCCCTAAGCCTTCTTTACCGACCACCGCTACTATAAATAATACCCTTAATTACCTTATAGAACACAATTATCCTTATCTAGCCGATATGCATTACTAAAGAAGCGCTGCTTTGTCTATAATAAAGAAGGTTATTAGTTATTTAAACACTCTAGAAAAGAACATAACAAATTAAAGAAGAAGTTTAAGAATAGATTTAACCGCCGCTTTAATAGACATGCCTAATAGTATATTGCTAAGTATAAAGGAACAGATGATAATAGTAATGAATTTAACTTAGAATCTATTAATAAGGCAATAAAAGCTCTTATAATTAATATTAAGTTACTGACAGTATCTCTAACCTAAGAATAGACTGAACTGTTCCTTATCTCTTTTAGAACGATATAGCACGAAGGAGCTATTAATACTATAACTAACTTAGTAGACTGATTCTTTACCCATATAATTACTGGCACCAATTTAATTGCTTACCATAATAACCCAGACCTATTTGCCTATGTTGCTACCAGCTAGTATACATCTGATGAGTTTTATAGAGTAATAATTAATACTAGAGCTTTAAAGAGATTAATAGTAGGTTATAGACAATACCTTACATATAGAAAGACCTATAATACCATTATTGATACCTTAAAGGCTGGCGCTATTAACGTCTAGTTTAGTATCGGTTCTACCTCTTCTATTAGCTCCGTTACAGTTAATACACTAGTTGGCAACGTTGAGTTTTATATTATAAAGGCCGATATACCCTTTCTACTATGCCTTATAGATATGGACATACTAAAGGTCTATTATAATAACCTTAAGAACGTCCTAGTCACCCCAACAAAATCGGTGCTAGTGGTTCACAGATTCGGTTACCCCTTTTTATTATAGGAAGAGTTACTGTAGTTATTTATAACCTACTTATTTAATCAAAACCCTTACTATTTAACTACTACTAAACTCCGCTGACTCTACCGTCGCTTTAGATATCTATTAGCAGATAAGCTATATAAGGTACTAGAACGCTCTGGCTATAATAACATTAATAAGTAGGCCATTAACTACCTTACTAAGTACTATTCCTACTGCTAGAAACACGGTAAGTCTCCTAGACGGTTTAAATTCATACTATAAGAAGACTAAGATTCCGATTTTAACTATTCCATTTTTATTAATATTATATATATTAACGGGAGTCCTATTCTCTACATAATTAATAAAGCTACCAGATTTTAAGCTATAAGATAGCTACGCAATATCTCTATAAAATATACCTGGGACATCCTATAACTATATTAGATTAACACCTATATTAGACCACCTAACTACATTACCCACAATACTAGAAAGAACTTCGCAAGCAAGGAGTTTCGACAGCACGCTATAGCAATGGCTATATTAACTAAGAGCGTCCTAGTGGAAGCTCACTGGTCTATTAGAATGGTAGAAAGAGCTTATCTAATACTACGCTAAGCATACTAGATAATTATGGAGGAGCTATAGGACTTAGAAATAACTAAAGAACTAGCCTTATAAATAGCGGTAAAGGCCGCTAATAATATAGCTGGCCTAAATAGCTTAGTCCCAATACTTCTTGTCTTTAGTGCCTACCCTTATATAAGCAAACTTGACCTACCAGCACCCTCTATTACACAGCGAGCGGCAGCTATAAAGAAGGCAATAGAGGAGATCGCAAGGATCAGGGTAAAGAAGTAAGTTAATAATACACTAAACCAACAAAATGGTTTATCTGTTACTATAATCCACAACCTCCCCCTTAACTTAGACGTGCTTGTATGGCGTAAAGGCAATACTAGACAAAGCGGCAGATAGACTAGCCTATTTAAGTTGCTTAGAATTAACAGAGAAATATATAAGGTATAACTCCCTAGTAGACCTACTGACTTTAGGACTATAATAATAAAGCCGTACCTATAACCCAAACCAAAAGAACCTAACGAGGAACTAGAGGAGGAGCCGTTTAAAGAACTAACTAAGGAACTAACTAAGGAACTAACTAAGGAACCAACTAAGGAACTAACTAAGGAATTAACCAAGGAACTAATAACTACTACACCCCTCCAAAGATTAAAACGGACACGACAATCGCTGATAAAGTCCTAGCAAAATATCGCGGATGTATTAATATTTATTAACGACAGCCCGATAAAACCTAATACTATAACCCTTAAGTGCACCTCACCGTCATTTATAGAGTCTTAATGTAAGGAGATAAACGGTTTACTTAAGAAAGGCGTTTTTAAGTTTATTAATACAACAGACATCCTAAAGGGAGTTAGAATCTTTAACTCCTAGTTTATTAATAAGATTAAGAACGCTAGAATAAATAAGGCCTTTAAGAAGTCTAGACTAGTTATATAAGCCTATAATAACTATAGCAAAGATCTGGTCTTAATATAATCACTAACCATTTAATATGTCAGTCAGAGAATTATCCTAGCACTTATAGCAACTCTATAAGGAAACGAAAGAAGACCAGCCTCTTTATACCTACGCAATATCTTATAAGCTTATATATAGTCCAGTACCTACCTAAATAGAGACTTCTTTATACGCCCACCACTAGAACTTAAACTAAAGAATGGATTAATTCTAAGAGTTATTAAACTACTCTATAGTGTCCCAGAAGCCGGCAACTATTGGTTTAATATATACTACCGCTACTACCTTAATAAGCTATAGATGAACTAGTTAATATATAACCCCTACTTATTATACACAAATAACAACGGCTTTGGAATTGTAGGACTATAGACCAACGATACACTATTTCTTACTAATAAAATCTTTGCGGAGGCTAAAGAAGCTAGGCTTTAGGAAGTAAAGTTTCTAGTAAAGAAGAGAGAGAAGCTTATATTAAATACTCCAATTAAGTTTAACAGAGGCTGTATTAGGTAAGAAAAAGACTTAATAGCTCTTACCTAGGAACGTTAATGCCAGAACCTAAAGTTAGTTACTATAAAGGCTACAGACCTAACTAGCTCCAGAGGGGAAGTCCATAAGGCAGTCATACTAAAGGACTAGTATATTACCTAGAGAGTAAGAGGAGCCTATATTGCCATAGTCTATTAACTAGAAGCTGCCTTTAACCTCTCCTTTATAGTACAAGTTATTAACCTAAAGGAAGAATATATAAAGCAGCTTAACAAGCGGCTGTAATAGTAAATTAATAATCCCTCCTAAGGACTTCGCTTTGTACGACTTAATATAAGCACTCTTAAACTAATAATATTTACAGACTCGTCCTTTGCTAATAACTATAACCTCTTTTCTTAGATCGGCTTTGTTATTATACTTATAGATAAGGATAATAGGGCTAATATCCTCTATTAGTTATCTATTAAATATAAGCGAGTTATACAAAGCGTCTTAGCATCTAAACTATATAATATAGCCCACGGATTTGACACCAGAGCTATAATTAAAGCAACTATTAAGAAGATTCTATAACTTGAACAACTACTGCTTACCCTTTATACCAATTTAAAATCTCTATATAACTGCCTAGTCAAACTTGGGATAATATAAGAGAAATAACTTATAGTTGACCTAATATGTTTATAACAATTGTATAAGAGAAGAGAAATAGTAGAGATTAAATAGATTAACAGAGGTAGTAACCCTATAGACGCTATAATAAAATTAAAACCTTGCCAAGCGTTAAAGGACCTAATTAATACGAATATAATTAAGCTACAGGTCACCAAGTAGGTAGAAAAAAGAGAAGATGGAAAGATAAGAATAGAGAGTATAAAGATATTAAGCTAGTAGCTAAGGCGCTAGTACTAAGCGAGCCAATGGCAATTTTCCATGCCGGGTATGGAAAATCGTGATTGGTTACTTTAGCCATTTGGCAGAATTTGGTGGAATTTAATAGGTGGAAAGTAGTGGAATTCAACAGGTGGAAGGTGGTGGAATTTGGCAGGTAGCGTGCTTAAGCACTATTAAAAACTAAATACTCCTAGTGTCTGATCAAGGTTGCGTCCTTGTAGTTATGTGACCGCAAATTGCCATTACATAACGGCAATCTAGGGCAATTTGCGGCAACTTGCCTACGAACGCGAGTTAAAAGGGGTTAATTACGTGAGCTAAGCGAGCTTAAGAAATCCATTAAATTCTACCTGTAGAATAGGAGAATTAATAAGCATCAATTAAAATCAGTTACCACCTATACTATTGCAATAGCATTACGTATCACCGGAAGTGATACCGACATTAAGGTATTAGAATATATAAAGGACTAGATAGCTTATAAGATTCTAAATATTCTCTTATAGTTATATAAGGGAAAGTATATAAGGGGTATATTATATAATACTAAAGGGGGAAAGGGGGGTATATAAATAAAATAATTTTAGGTAAAAGGTAACCACTAAAGGCGTATAGGTAGCATAGGTAAATATATACTAACTTTAAACTTAATAGATTATAAGTTTAAATCCCACTAATACTATTCTTTATTAAGAATTAGGAAATATAGTTATTTAGTATACTTCCCACCCTATTATATAAAAGATTCTCTAGTAATATTGCCATAATATAAGTAAACTACCCTCTTTATATAATATACCTATATAACTAACTACTCTTAGAATAAGCAGAAGAGGGTAGAAGCTTTACCGGCAATTAATATAGAGGCTTATGTAGGGGGTGTATTAGAAAAGTAGGCCCTTATATATAAATATAATTCTAATTTAGAGCTATAGGTCTCTAAATATAATTATAAGTAACCTATATTACTTATATAAGGCAGAGAGCTAATTAATGCTAGCCTTATAAGGCTTATATAGCAACTCTACGTTATCTAGTAGGCCTTTACCCCTTTACTAAATATTAAAGTCTCCTAGGGTTCTGTGGTAAGTACTATAAAAATTACAAGTAGTGGGATTATAGGGCTTAATGTTTGTTATACAATATAAATTCGTAGCCTATAGTGGCGGCAGCGGGAGTACTAGAGGGTAAGGATTTGTTAGATAATCTGTATTCTCTAAAGGCGTGGGTCACGTGCACGAGTCACGTGCACGAAGACACGTCACTGAAGACACGTCAGATCAAGGTCAAAAAGACACGATACAAGATCATTAATTAATTAACCCATTTCATCAATGAACTCATCTATGTGAATTTTATGATAGTTATGAGCCTAGTCCGCCGATTTAAGAAGCTAGTTAACTATTACTTAATTATTTAAAGAAATTCTACCTTATTGTTAGACTCTGACACCTCATTGTTAAGGATGCAGACTCTGACAGAAATCCTACCTTAAGTGTCACAGGACGATTCTGACACGAACTTTCTACGAGATTCCACGAGATTCTACGAGATTCCATATTAATCGTTATAGGATGACCCTGATAATAAGGACGATCCTAACAACAAAATACTATTACAATTCCTCCTTTGCCTATCAGTTAAAATGACTCCACTAACGTTAAGTTTATTGACCATAATCATCCTCAATAAACCAGAAGACTAGGAGTAATGGATCTGGCAACTATAAGCCCTAGTAGATAAACAAATTTGGGCCTACATTAACCCAGACAATACAGCACCTTAACGAGCTCTACTATAAGAACTAGCCTATCCAGAAGTCACTAATTTTAATAAGAATGCAACCTTATATATACAGCTCTTAACGAATTAACAGAAAGCGTATAAGAACAGCAGATAATACTACAACTAGGACATAAAGTACTTCCTAAAATAGGAAGAGCATCTGTAATAGATACGCACCTAGATCACGTCCATAGTATTAATTTAAAAGAAGCTACTGCTTAACCCTTCCCTCACAGTTAAAGAATGGCTGATTTGTTTAAAAGAAGACACTAAGCCCTTAAAGAACTTTATAATAAGAAAGGTACAGCTATAGTACACAAAGTCACTTAAGGGGCTTAAGCAGATAAAGGTCACCTAGTGGCTTAACCAATAGGAGCATGCGATAAAGATAGTAGAGAAGTATAATCTTCTATAGATAACCAATAGGATCTGGCTAATAGACCTTGCAAATGTAATACAACCTATAAGCAAAACCTATTTTGTTCTATACACAAAGCAGGCAAATAATACCAAAAAGGCTCTCTTATTAGAATACTGTAAAGTAGTAATAGAGCTACAAGAAGCATTCCAAAACCTTTCTAAAGCCATACCTACGACGGCGAGAGGGAGTGCATTTAACGTAGACTTTGTAGGAGAGCCTAAAGAGGGTATCTCTATTACTACTAAAGTCCAAAAAGGAAAAGGGAACAGCTTATCTCACAGCCAAAAAAGGGCAGGTATAAATTTAACTAAAGAGACATCTTCCAAAAGGTTAAAGAACCTTAAATGCCTAGCATGCGATATAAGGGGACATACCCTTCCTAACTATTAGTATCTATTTAAGAACAAAAGGCCTGAGGGATTTAAAGCCGTAGGTACACGTATAAAAAGGGTGCTTATAAAGGTAGAGTAAGACAAGGATCTAGCTGCCTAAGTAGAATAACTTAAGCTTAAGGAATTAAAGGTTAATAAAGCTTAACAATAATAGGAGATAGTTAAGATTAAGGGAGAAGCTAATATAATATTCCTAGAATTGTATTACACCGGTTAACTCCATCTATTAAAGCTATTAACCATTCTTAACTTAGGAACTACTCTCCACATCTTTAATAACCTCTCTCGTTTTTATAATTTTAGGAAAGCTCTAAGACATAAATATATCATCGCCAGCAGCTTAAAAGTGCCTATACTAGGTTACGGCGATGTCACTATCTAGGTTATAAAACCAGATAAGAGTAAGGGAATCCTACGTCTTAAGGACGTTGCCTTTTATACGGGCTTTAATATAAATCTAGTGTTGTTCCGTCTACTTTAAAAACGAGGGTTCTACTGGGATAATAAAGGAGACAATAATCTGCTAGTTCGGAAGAACAACACAATCCTATATTAAATAGAAGAATGTTATAGATAACAGACTATTAAATACGTCTAACTAGGAAGTCTATTAGCATTTAATACAAGCTAACTACTACGCCGCCACTAACGGAAGCGCAGAGCATTATTAAGAGACGCTTATCTATATTTAAAAGGTAATGCGTATCTATAGCATCTGCGTCTAGGTTATCTAGGACCTATAAGCCTTTATTATCTAAGTCTTAACGCCCTAGAAGTCAAGCTTTAAGGCCCTAAGACAATAGAATGTTAATACTATAGTCTCGCTAAAATCAAGCATTAGGTCTTAAGAAGGTTCTTAAAACAGAAAATTAATAAACCCTATTTTAACCTCTATATTAACTGGACTGACCTTAAGGAAGCACATGCTGGATTTATACGAGTTATACTTATCTATAACACCTTCTTAGGAAGATCCTTCCCGTATTTTATAACAACGCATAGCGAGGAGAAGGAGACACTATAAGTACTTAAAGATTTCATCCAATGGATTTGTCTGAGGTATAACCTTAAAGTTAATACTATTAGATTAGATAACAAGCTAGGGAGAAAGAGAACCCTTAAATAGCTACGGACGTAAGGAATTACATTTAAGCCTTTGGCGCCATATACTTAAGCTTAAAACAGTACCGCTAAACGCTTAGGGGGTGTGGTTATTGAGAGAGTATAAGTAATAAGAATTGCTGCCAATCTACCATATAACCTATGGAACGAGATAGTCAACTATATAGTCTACCTTTAAGATTAAACGCCACGGGAAAGCAATAATTGGAAATCGCCATATAAGAGGTTCTATACCTTCCTAGCCAATAGGTTAAGAAAGCCGTAACTAGCGCACCTAAAAGCCTACAGCTATAGGGCGTATGTGATAACGTCAAATGCCTAGCTGAAGAAGAAAAGGCTAAGTAAGCTAGATCCGTAAGCCCATATCAGCTACCTTGTTGGCTATAACTCTACCAATATCTATAGGATCTGGATCCTATATAAAGATATTATTATCTCTACTAGGGACGTCATCTTTAATAAAAAGATGTTCTTCGACGGCAAGCGAATAGACATCTTAAAGGACCTATATACTAAATTAGACACGCTAATTAAGAAGATTTAACTCCCTAATACCCTAACTAAGAATAAGGTCCTTCTAGAAGACGATAAAGAAATATTTAAACCGTCAATTTAAGAGGAAGACAACAATGACATTAATGAGCTAGTTTAAACCTTTAATAAGTTAGCAGATCTCGAGCTTGCAAGAGCTCTTAAAGATGCGTACTATACACCACCTCCAATAGAAGAAGACAAAGAATCTCTATATACCTTTTACGTCGAGTATCCTACAAAGTTAGGTGTACAAGGTACTAATTAAGACGTCGCTTATTAAGTAGGAGATGTGTTTAACACTTAGGGGATGTCCAATAACTTAGTTAAAAACTCGTTTAAGAAAGCCAGCGATAATAGGTTTAAAGACTTTGTTACTAAAAGGATTACATTAGCCTATTACGGCGCCTTCTTAGTAGGAAGGAAGTTTAACCTTAATAGTTAACTCAATGATAGTAAGCTGAAATTAGGCAGAATACGCGATATTAGATTACATAGGAAGAACCTACCTCCGCCACCTTAGTCAATCTGGGACCTTAATATACATTCTCTTTAAGATTAGTTCTAAGAGGCTTAACAAGCCCATCTCTAATCTCATTATTAAATAAGGTCGTTTTAAGAAATAGAAAAGAAGTATACAAAGAGACAGCAGATCCTTAGCTTAATATAGGTGTTCGTCTATAAGACGGACAAGCACGGATTTCTCCAGAAATATAAGGCACGCTTAGTAGTATACGGAAATTAATAGGCCCCAGGAGACCTACCTACGAGAGCTACTATATTAGCTAGTACAACCTTCTGAACCCTTATGGCAATTACCGCAAAATTCGACCTGGAGATGACACAGATAGATATAGTTAATGCGTTTGTCCATTGTAATCTTAATAAGGTTGTCTATATAAAGCTACCGCCAGGGTTTAACAAAGGAAAGAAAGACAAAGTACTACGCTTAAGAAAAGCCTTATACGGACTATGATAATTACTACTATTATAGCAGAAGAATCTCACAAGCTTGTTAAACGAATTGGGCTTTAAAGAGGTACCTTAGGAGCCGTATATTATGCTAAAAGGTAGAATAGTCGTCTTCTTTTATATTAATGATATTGTCTTCTGCTACTAAAAGACAGATAAAAAGAAAGCTTAAGAAGCAATTAAGGAGCTATATAAGGAATACCAGATAAGTATCCTTAGCGAGCTAAAATAGTTCCTAGGAATCTATGTACTACGCAATTATAGCTAGAGGCTCCTATAGCTATCCTAGAAAGCCTATATTAAAAAGATAGCTAATTAGTATAAGATAGATCTTATAGGGCGTCTTCCGGATACTTCTATAGTAGAATCTAAACTCCTCCCTACTAATCACCAATTGATCCGTCTGACGCTTCCGTCCCCTAATATAGACCTACTAGTCCGTCCTATGTCCTTACTAAGAGAAGCAGCTTCTACAATACTATATTAGAGAAAAATGGGTTTAATACTTTATACAGCCACTACAACGCGTCCGGATATTACTTTTACAGTATTATAGCTAGTAAGGTTCAATTAGAACCTAAGCCAAGAGCACTATTAAGCAGTAGATAGAGTAATCCAGTACCTATATAGTACGAGGAGCAGAGTAATCTACTATAGAGGAGATAAGAAAGGAACGAACGGTAGAGGAAGAGATAAAGGAATACGCGACAAAGGACAAGACAATGGAAGAGACGGTAGAGGTAAAGCGCAATTATTTATCTATACTAGCGATGCATCATTCGCGGACAACTCCGTTGACAGAAAGAGCTTGTAAGGATACATTATAAAGCTATTTAGGGGGCCGATTGCCTAGAGAGCAAACAAGCAGGGTATAGTAATAACGTTAAGCATAGAAGCTAAGTTGTTAGCCCTATTACAGATAGTAAAGGAAGCTATCTTTATTAGTAGGCTATTTAAAGTAATGACATTACGCCTAAACGAGCCCTTAATTATTAAATGTAATAATATATAGATGCTCCAACTAATTATAAAAGACACGGCAAAGCTAATCACAAAGCTCCGATATATTAACATCTATTAATACTGGCTACGTCAGGAATACGTAATAAGACAAGTATGATTTTAATAGACAGCGATAAAGGAGATAATTGCTAATGGACTTATAAAGGCCCTGCCCAAGCAGAGGTTTTAAAGCTTCGTTAATATAATCGGGATGGTGGATATCAAGGAGCAGCTGGATAAGGAGAAGCAACTAGAGGACCTAAGGGACAGTATTAGAGCAAGACGGAAGGATTTAGATAAGATTACGGTTCAATTGACTTATTGACGGACACGAGAAGGTGGCTAGCTTTGACCTCAAAGAGCTTAAAGCTAAGGGGGTATGTTAGATAATCTATATTCTCTAAAGGCGTGGGTCACGTGCACGAGTCATATATATAAAGACACGTCACTGAAGACACGTCAGATTAAGGTCAAAAAGACACGATATAAGATCATTAATCAATCAACCCATTTCATCAATAAACTCATCTATGTGAATTTCGTGACAGGATTAGATTGTAGAACTAAAGAATAATAAGAAGTAGATAAAAGTTACTAAATTTAAACTACTAGGTCTCCTCTCTTTTTTCCTATTTTTATTTTATTTTATAGTATTTTATATAAAGAGAAGTATAAATAAAAAAGGTAGAAAGGAGATATCTAATTAGTAGGAAAGCTAAAGGTATTTGCTAGAGCTTTGTGCAGAGCTTTATACAGAGCCTCCACAGAGCTTTACGCAGAGCCTCCGTACGCAGAGCTTTATGTGGAGCCTCCGCAGAGCTTCGTGCGGAGCTTTGTGTAGAGCTTTTGCTAAGCTTTAGTAGAGCTCTATGCGGGTAAGCCTTATTCCGCGGAGCTCTTATAAGCTTTATATCTATATAATATTACTTATCCTTAGGATATTTAGATCAAAGTGGTACCATTTTAAAGCGCTTTATAAGCTCTATAAATCTATACCAATAAAAAATTTATTTATTTAATATTGGGGGATGCATTGCAAGTGTAAGTATATTAGGGGTTTTTGCCAAGACTATCTAGAGACTATCTAGATAGTCTCCGGATACTATTAGCTAATAGGTCTATTATCTAAGAGGCCTATCCGGCCTATCCTCCGTAGGTCTGCTAGACACACATATCCCACTCGCCTTTTAGTATAATAGTAGTTTATAGATAAATCCCCCTTACGCCTTTAATGGTTATAGAGGGGGGAAGAGATAGGGCATATATAGTAATAGTCTACAAGAGATAATATATAGGGCATAGCTAAGAGATAGGATACAATTACAAGCACACGGCAATTAATTAGCAAGGTTAAGCTAGGACGTAGTAAACCTAAGCTCTAGATAAGCTAAGGAAGGAAGCAGTGGTTCCTAAGGAGTTTAAATATCTAAAGAGGACAGGACGTAGCCGTAGGCCTATAGGGCGGCTACTATAGACAGATATAGCAAATTGGGGTTTTTTATCCTACTAAGGTAGCTTATAGGGTTTTTCCTCCCCTAGCTGCAGGGTTTTCTTCCTATAAATTATAAGTTTTCCCCCTATAATAGAGTAGTCTGCATAGGCCAGATAGGATCTATATTAGACGTTAATTAAAGAGTTATTATTATTATATATAAGTATTTATAGGTATATTAGTAATATATAATATCTATTTATACCCTTTAGATAACCTATATACCTTAGCTACTAGATTTACTGATTTTTTACCAATTAAAAAAAGTATAAAAATTAAATTATAGCTTCTTGCCTTTATTAATAAAATAATATATAATATAAAGCCCTATTTTATTCAGTATTATTATTGGACCTATAAGAATTAACTTAATATTAAAATAATTAAATTTAAGTGAAAAGACTTTAACTAAGTTACTAAAATTAATTTAATTTAATTTAGAAAAATTAATACCTTCTTTATACTAAAATAATTATAAGATAATTATAATATAATCTAGAGCTTTAATATATAGTATACACTTATAGATATACGTAAAGAAAGTAAATAGGTAATATAATTAAGTCTTTATATAAGATATAATGTATAAAGGTAATAATGGAGGTTAAACGCGTTTATATTTCTCTAAGGGAATCTTGTTAGATAATCTGTATTCTCTATAAGGCACGAGTTACGTACATAGGTTACGTGTATAGGGTACGTGCACTGTAAAATCTCTTTATAGCTTAAAGCCTTAGGGGCCTAAGACAAGAACACCAATTAATTAACCCATTTTATTAATAAATAGCTATATATGCACTATCTAACAGTTATAAACCTGGCCCGCTAACACAAGAAGCCGTTTAGTTATTACTTAATTATTTAAAGAAATTCTACCTTATTGTTATAGAACGATTTTAATAATAAGGACAATCTTAATAATAAAATACCATCTTAATTCCTCCTTTGCCTATTAGTTAAATAACTCTACCAATAAGTTTGTTAACTATAATTATTTTTAATAGACTAGAAGACTGGGAGTAATGGCTATAGTAACTCTAAGCCCTTATAGACTAGCGAATTTGGGCCTACGTTAACCCAGCCAATGCAGTACCTAAATAAGGTCTATTTTAAAAACCACCCTATTTAAAAATTATAGATTTTAATAAGGATGTAACCTTATACAAATAGCTCTTAAAGAATTAATAGAAAGCGTATAAGAATAGTAGACGATACTATAACTAGGATATAAAGTATTTCCTAAAATAGGAAGATTATCTTTAATAGATCCGCACCCAGATTATATCTATAGTATTAATTTAGAAAAAGCTACTGCTTAACCCTTCTCTTATAGTTAAGGAATAGCTATCCCGGCTAAAAGAGAACATAGAACTTACCTTATTATATATTAGGAAAAAGGTATAACACTAGTATATAGAAGCCCTTAAGAGGTTTAAATATTTATTAAAATTGAATTAGTGGTTAGATTAATAGGAATATATAATATCCCTTAAATGTCTAATAAAATCTAGCTTTAAGAATTAGTAGAAGTTATTTAACCTTTTAGTAACGCCTATTATATACAGTATACTACCAAGTTAAATAACCCTTAAAAGTCGAGATATTCTAAATACCGTAGAGTAGTAAAGAAGCTGTAAGAAGGACTTAAAACACCCTTAAAGAAAGCCAATACTACTATAAGAGGGAGTACCTTTAATATAGACTTCGCAGAGCAAAGCTATTAAGGATTACTCTAATACTACTAAAGGTTTATAAAGAGGAAAGGCCTTAGTATATAAGAGCCGCTTAAAGAGAGCTAGGACACTAATAGATAAGGAGATATCCTATAAGAAGCTAATACTTAATTGCCTAGCGTGCAGAATACAAGGACACTCCCTTAGGGACTATTAGTGTTTATTTAAAGATAAGAGACCTATAAGAGTTATAATTAGAGATACTTATATTAAAAGGGTACTAAAAAAGGTAGAAAAGAATAAGTGTCGGTATTACTTCCGGTGATACGTAATGCTATTGCAATAGTATAGGTGGTAACTGATTTTGATTAATGCTTATTATTCTCCTATTCTACAGGTGAAATTTAGTGGATTTCTTAAGCTCGCTTAGCTTACGTAATCAACCCCTTTTAACTCGCAGTTATAGGCAAGTTGCCGCAAATTACCCTAGATTGCTATTATATAATAGCAATTTGCGGTTATATAACTACAAGGACGCAACCTTAATCAGACACTAGGAGTATTTAGTTTTTAATAGTACTTAAGCACGCCGCCTACTAAATTCTACTACTTTCCACCTATTAAATTCCACTACTTTCCACCTATTGAATTCCACTAAATTCTGCCAAATGGCTAAAGTAACCAATTACGATTTTCCATGCCCAGCATGGAAAATCGCCATTAACTCGCTTAGTACTAGCGCCTTAGCTACTAGCTTAATATCTTTATACTCTCTATTTCTGTTTTTCTATCTTCTCCTCTCTCTACCTACTTGGTAACCTATAGCTTAATTATATTTATATTAATTAGGTCCTTTAACGCTTAGCAAGGTTTTAATTTTGTTATAGCGTCTATAGGGTTACTACCTCTATCAATCTATTTAATCTCTGCTATTTCTCTTCTCTTATATAATTGTTATAAACATATTAGGTCAACTATAAGTCATTTCTCTTATATTGTCCCGAGTTTAACTAGGCAGTTATATAGAGATTTTAAATCGGTATAAAGGGTAAGCAGTAGTTGTTTAAGTAATAGGATCCCCTTAATGGTTGCTTTAATTATAGCTTTAGTGTTAAATCCGTGGGCTATACTATATAGTTTAAATGCTAAGACGCTTTGTGTAACTCACTTACATTTAATAGATAACTAATAGAGGATATTAGCCCTATTGTCCTTATCCGTAAGTATAATAACAAAGCCAATCTAAGAAAAGAGGTTGTAGTTATTAGCAAAGGATAAGTCCGTAAATATTATTAGTTTAAAAGTGCTTATATTAAGTTATATAAAGCAAAGTCCTTGGGAGGGATTATTAATTTGCTATTATAGCCGCTTATTAAGCTGCTTTATATATTCTTCCTTTAGGTTAATAACTTATACTATAAAGGAGAGGTTAAAGGCAGCTTCTGGTTAATAGACTGTAGTAATATAGGCTCCTTTTACTCTCTAGGCAACGTACTAGTCCTTTAGTATAACTACCTTATAGACTTTCCCTCTAGAGCTAGTTAGGTCTGTAGCCTTTATAGTAACTAACTTTAGGTTCTGGCATTAATATTCTTAGGTAAGGGCTATTAAGTCCTTTTCTTGCCTAATACAGCCTCCGTTAAACTTAATTAGGGTATTTAGTATAAGCTTCTCTCTCTCCTTTACTAGAAACTTTGCTTTTTAAAGCCTAGCTTCTTTAGCCTCTACAAAGGTTTTATTAGCAAGAAATAGTATATTATTGGTCTATAGTCCTATAATTTTAAAGCCGTTGCTATTTGTATATAATAAGCAGGGGTTATATATTAACTAGTTCATCTATAGCTTATTAAGGTGGTGGCGGTAGTATATATTAAACTAATAGTTGCCGACTTCTAGGACACTATAGAGTGGTTTAATAACTCTTAGAATTAATCTATTCTTTAGTTTAAGTTCTAGTAGTAGGCGTATAAAGAAGTCTCTGTTTAGGTGGATACTAGACTATATATAAGCTTATAAGATATTACGCAGGTATAAAGAGGCTGGTCTTCTTTTATTTCCTTATAAGGTTGCTATAAGTACTAGGATAATTCTTTAGCTAACATGTTAAATAGTTAGTAATTATATTAAGACCAGATCTTTACTATAGTTATTATAGGCTTATATAACTAGTCTAGACTTTTTAAAGGCCTTATCTATTCTAGTGTTCTTAATCTTATTAACGAACTAGGAGTTAAAGATTCTAACTCCCTTTAAGACATCTACTATATTAATAAACTTAAAGACGCCTTTCTTAAGTAAACCGTTTATCTCCTTGCGTTAAGACTCTATAAATGACGGTAAGGTATACTTAAGGGTTATAGTATTAGGTTTTATTGGGCTGTTGTTAATAAATATTAATATATCCGCGATGTTTTACTAGGACTTTATTAGCGATTATTATGTCTATTTTAATCTTTAGAGGGGTATAGTAGTTATTAGTTCTTTAGTTAATTCCTTAGTTAGTTCCTTAGTTAGTTCCTTAGTTAGTTCTTTAGATAGCTTCTCCTTTAGTTCCTTATTAGGTTCTTCTGGTTTAGGTTATAGGTATAGCTTTACTATTATAGTCCTAAAGTCAGTAGGTCTACTAGGGAGTTATACCTTATATATTTCTCTGTTAATTCTAAGTAACTTAAATGGGCTAGTCTATCTACCGCTTTATCTAGTATTGCCTTTACGCCATATAAGCACGTCTAAGTTAAGGGGGAGGTTCTAGATTGTGGTAACAAATGGACCATTTTATTAGTTTAGTATATTGTTAACTTGCTTCTTTACCCTAATTCTTACAATCTCCTCTATTGCCTTCTTTATAGCTACCGCTCGCTATATAATAGAGGGTGCTAGTAGGTCAAGTTCGCTTATATAAGGGTAGGCATTAAAGATAAGAAGTATTGGGACTAAGCTATTTAGGCCAGCTATATTATTAGCGGCCTTTATTGCTATTTATAAGGCTAGTTCTTTGGTTATTCCTAAGTCCTATAGCTTCTCTGTAATTATCTAGTATACTTAGCGTAGTGTTAAATAAGTTTTTTTTACTATTCTAATAGACTAATGAGCTTCTACTAGGACGCTCTTAGTTAATATGGCTATTACTATAGTATGCTATTAAAACTCCTTGCTTACGAAGTTCTTCCCAGCGTTATAGGTAATGTAGTTAGGTAGTCTAATATAGGTATTAATCTAATATAGTTATAGAATATCCCAGGTATATTTTACGGAGATATTATATAGCTATTTTACAGCTTGAAATCTGGTAGCTTTATTAATTATATAGAGAATAGGACTCCCGTTAATATATATAATATTAATAAAAATGGAATAGTTAAAATCGGAATTTTGGTCTTCTTATAGTGTAAATTTAAACCATCTGGGAGACTTGCTATATTTCTAGTAGTAGAAACAGTACTTAGTAAGGTAGTTAATAGCCTACTTATTAATATTATTATAGCCAGAGCGTTCTAGTACCTTATATAGCTTGTCTGCCAATAGATATCCGAAGCGACGGTAAAGTTAGCGGAGTTTAGTAGTAGTTAAGTAGTAAGGGTTTTAATTAAATAAGTAGGTTATAAATAACTACAGTAACTCTTTTTATAATAGGAAGGGGTAACCAAATTAGTAAACTACTGGCACCGATTTTATTAGGGTAACTAGGACATTCTTAAGGTTATTATAATAGACCTTTAGTATGTCCATATCTGTAAGGCATAGTAGGAAGGGTATATTGGCCTTTATAATATAAAACTCAATATTGCCAACTAGTGTATTGACTGTAATGGAGCTAATAGAAGAGGTAGAACCGATACTAAACTGGACGTTAATAGCGCCAGCCTTTAAGGTATTAATAATAGTATTATAGGTCTTTCTATATACGAGGTATTGTCTATAACCTACTATTAATCTCTTTAAAGCTTCAATGTTAATTATTACTCTGTAGAACTTGTTAGATATATACTAGCTAGTAGCAACGTAGGTAAATAGGTTTAGGTTATTATAGTAAGCAATTAAATTAGTGCCGGTAATTATATGGGTAAAGGATTAGTCTGCTAAGTTAGTTATAGTATTAATGGCTTCTTTGTGCTATATCATTCCAAAAGAGGTAAGGAACAGTTCAGTCTATTCTTAGGTTGAAGATGCTATTAGTAACTTAATATTAATTATAAGAGCTTCTATTGCCTTATTAATAGATTCTAAGTTAAGTTTATTACTATTGTTATCTGTTCCTTTATACTCAGTAATATACTATTAGGTATATCTATTAAAGCGGCGGTTAAATCTATCCTTAAACTTCTTCTTTAATTTATTATATTCTTCTCTAGAGTATTTAGATAACTAATAACCTTCTTTATTATAGACAAAGTAGCGCTTCTTTAGTAATGCATATTCGCCAGATAAGGATAATTATGTTCTATAAGGTAATTAAGGGTATTGTCTATAGTAGCGGCGGTTAGTAAAGAAGGCTTAAGGGTTCTTACTATTTAACTTTTTAAATATTATAATAGAGGATTGTAAGTCATTAATTAGGCTAGTTAAGCTGTTAGAAGGTTTAAAGTAGGTATATTAATACGCTGGTAACTCCTAGTAGGCGTTAATAAGCTTATTATAAAGGAACTTATCTATGTATAAATCTGGGTTAAGACTATATTGGAGGTGTCTTGGTTCTTTAATAAGTAACTATAGGTAGTTTAAAGTTAATTTTCTAGTATTCTCGCTCTTGCCTATTATAGACTTTAGAGTTGTTGAGTTCCATCGTCCTAATATACCGTGTCTATATTTAGGTCCCTTAAAGTAATTACGTGTAGCGTTGCAGATTTAGTTAAATAAAAGGGTTAAGGTAACGTTTTTAAGGTTAGTATAGTAGTAGTTAAGTGCTAGACCACGTAGCATTATAGGGTAGGCTTTAACCTTAGCTTCTTAGAGTACGTCGGCTCTACTACAGAGGTTATAGAAGATGGTAAGTTTAAAGTTAAAGTTATTATCTTCTCCGCTATACTTATTGTCTTCCGTGTATATCTTTATAAGGTTTATTAACTCCTTGCCAAACCCCTAGTTTTAACTCTGTCCCCTAGGTGGTTCTAGTTATAGGGTTAAGTTAATATAATTAAGTTCCTGTTATAGGGGTAGTATAGGGGTAGTATAGGGTATAGTGGGTGGTATTATAAGTAGGGTAGGATTTGTGGCTAGTGAGATTAAGATTAGGGTTTTAATAGTACTAGTACTGGCGAAGTTATTCTTAAGGAGGTAGTTAATTTGTTCTAAGGTAAACTTTCCTTTAATTACTATATACTACTTAATCTTAGGCTCGGTCTATTTTATAGGGTCTTCTTCTTGCAAGGTATTAAATAGCGATTTAGGGACTATAGTATTCCTATGCTTCCTTATCTATACGCTATTAGTCTATAGGAACGTTTGGAGCTTTTAGATACTAATTTAGTTGCAATCCTTAAAGATTTATATTGTGAAGTTTTGGAAATCTTCCTTATAGACCTCCTATAGTTTATTGTCCTTAAGGTTGTACGCTTTGTATTCTAGGATCTTAAACTTTACAAATTCATTAATATCCTTTGTAGTGGTTTTGTCGGACTATAAGTTAATGCCTTTAGGCTATTTCTCCTATCTTGCGTCAACTTGTGCCCTAATGTCTAATATGTCGATTCTTGTCTTGTAACTCCTATTAAGTTTAATTTTAGGTTCTAGATAAAAAACGCGTAATAGACGCGAACTAAGGGCCTATTAAAAGGGTTGGTTCTTTAAGTACCTAACGCATTTAAAATGCGTAATAGACGCGAACTAAGGGCCTATTAGATAGGGGTTGGTTCTTTAAGTACCTAAAGGCTGTATATAAAAAATTAAGGGCCTATTAGCTAGGGGTTGACTTTTTAAGTATACGTTAACTAATACTTCTTAACGTGATCTAGGTAGTATGAAATGCGTAATAGACGCGAACTAAAGGCCTATTAAAAGGGGTTGGTTCCTTAAACACCTAAGGGCCGTATATAAAAAATTAAGGGCCTATTAAATAGAGGTTGACTTTTTAAATACACGTCAACTAATGCTCCTTAGCAGGCGAGATTAGTAGAGGCCTTTAGCAGGGACTAATCGAGCTCGTCTCTTTTTGTAGATAATACGTCTCCTAATCTGTAATCACTAATTAGTGTTGGTATCACTTCCGGTAATACATAATGCTATTGTAATAGTATAGGTGGTAACTGATTTTGATTAATGCTTATTATTCTCCTATTCTACAGGTGGAATTTGGTGGATTTCTTGAGCTCGCTTAGCTTATATAATCAACCCCTTTTGACTTGCGTTCGTAGGCAAGTTGCCGCAAATTGCCCTAGATTGCCGTCACGTGATGGCAATTTGCGGTCACATGACTGCAAGGACGCAACCTTGATTAGACAATAAGGATCTTACTAATTAAGTTGTAAAGATTAGACTTAAAGAATAAGAAGATAAGGCTTAATAATAATAGGATAAGAGTTAGGAGATAGTTGAGATTAAGGGAGAAGCTAATGCGATATTCCTAGAATTGTTTTATACTAGTTAACTCCACCCACTAAAGCTATTAACTATTCTTAATTTAGGAACCACTCTCTATATCTTTAATAATCTCTTTTATTTCTATAACTTTAGAAAAGCCTTACGTTATAAATACGTTATCGCCGGTAGCTTAGAAGTGCCTATACTAGGTTATAGTAATATTATTATCTAGGTTATAAAACCGGATAAGAGTAAGGGAATTCTACGTCTTAGGGACGTTGCCTTTTATATAGACTTTAATATAAATCTAGTATTGTTCTGTCTACTTTAAAAACAAAGGTATTACTAGGATAATAAAGGAGATAATAATCTTCTAGTTTAAAAGGATAACTCTATCCTATATTAAATAGAAGAATGTTATAAATAATAGACTATTAAATATATCCTACTAGAAAGTCTATTAGCTTTTAATTTAAGCTAATTTCTATAATGCTAATAAAAGCGCAAAATATTGTTAAGAGACTATGAGGTGAGGATGTGGATAGGGATCTCAATGATGGAACAATAGGGTATATTGTATATATAGACGAATCCTTAAGGGAAAAGGAGGAGTCTGTGTGCAAGGTAGGAAGGGTTTTCCCTAGGCATGTGCCCTGTACGTGCCTTATAGGCAAGTCACCCCTAAGTTGCCCTAGGGTCGCCTATACCTTGCGGCTATATAACTATCTACTTAGGTTTCACCTAACAATGCCCCCCCCTTTAAAAGGATTGTCCCCAATCCTTTATATACTTAAGCCTTAATAAAACCCCATAAAAAACCTTAATAAGGAAAAAAATTGGAGGGAAAAGAGTGTTTTAATTTTGCGCATAAAGGGACAGGTGGTATATATACACGGCGTAAAGATGTTAAGGAACTTTAACCGGCGGTTAAAGTTGTCTAATTGGTTAGATTTGCCTTGCCAAGACTCCCCCGCATTTAACTAAGCTAGTAGTAATTTTGTATGCCTAGTATAGAAAATCCTAATTAGTTTATTTAACGGGTAGGGCCTATAGAGCTTAATACCATTGCCTAAATTTAGTAGACTAGAAATATTCCAAAGCTTGCTTATATAGGTAGGTTGCTGGTACCTTATAGGTAGGTCGTAGGTTATTTATATATAGCCAGATTTATAGATGGTAAGGCTATATGCCTATTAAATCCGCCGCTGACCTTATTTTAGCCTTATACTATACCGGCGTAGCGCCGTATATACTTTGTAAGTAAGTTATAGATTACTTATATATAGCCAGATTTATAGACGGTAAGGCTATATGCCCATTAAATCTGCCGCTAACCTATGCTTTAGCCTTGCGCGTTATCTGCATAGTATATATATAGAATAGTATATAAGTTATCAGTACAGGTTACTGCTAGTGGGTTACTAGTAGGTCTTAAACCCTAGTTAAGTGGACCTATTCTCTAATATAATAATCTGCTAAGCTGGCATAGAGTGACGGATTAGGTTTATAAAGGGTGCTTTCTAAATTAAGCTTTATTATTGGCGTACGCCATAGCCTCGCCTATAAGTTGCTAGCATAGCCAGGTTGTATTAGAGTGTGGCTTATATAGGATCTTAATAAATCACGTTTCACCCTATATATATGCCGTAGTTCTTACTGCAAGCGTTAGCTTGTTCTTTAATCCCTTAGAATATCCTCTGCTCCGCTTTTATATAGGTTATATCTTAGCAGCGGCGCTTACTTTTTACCTGCACTTTAGCTGTAAGGCTAGGGTGTTCTGCTTACAGTACTTATCTAGTAGTTATTAACAATTCTTAAGTTCTGTCTCATATTTCTATTTATTATACTTATTTAGCTATCCTAGCCATTTAATAAGGTACTGCGGTTGTCTAGTACGATTCTAGTAGGCAATAATTACTTCTACTTCCCAGCTGCCTTCCTTAAGCTCTTCTACTACTACTAGGGGTTAAAACCTAGGGCGTAACTTATAAGGCTCTAGTAAGGAGATATAAAAGACTAGGTGGAGCCGTACTATGGTAGGTGGGAGCTCTAGCTTATATACTTACTGCCTTACACGCTTTAGGATCTAGAACGGTCCTATAAACTTACTATTAAGCTTCTTATAGGGACATTTCGTGCGGATATTCTTGGAAGAGAGTAGGACTTGTTTACTAACGGCAAAATGCTTAGCCAGATGGTGACTATTGTAGTATTTTACCTAAAGCTATTAGGCGTGCATTATTGACGCTGCCGCTACCTTACGTGTAAGGCGTAGGTGCTATAGGTGCGTCTCTACAAGTTTAACATTTGTTAACTTGGACCCCTCCCCACCTTACTAGGCGTCTTGGACGCTGTCTAGGACTCTATCTAGGACATTTAGCAGCTAGCCGTAGGCGAGCTTAATAGGGGAATGCTTTATTATGGAATAGACCTTAGAGTTATAGGCAAAGGCTGCTTTATTAAGTAGGGAGGCCTAATTAGACTGTTTCTAGTTCGTGAATATATATAGGTATACCTTAAGTTCCTGGTTTTGACGTTCCATCTAACCATTTATCTATAGGTGGAATGCGGTGCTAAGCTTACATTAAACGCGTAAATAGTAGCATATAGTGCTCTAGTATTCACTTATAAATATGCTACCCTTATTAAAGATGATATTATTTAGAGGCCCTATTTACGCAAAGACTCTAAATAAGAGTTCTGTAAGTTATGTAGTATTAATTATCTTATATACTAAATAGTAGCGCACTAGCTTTGTAAAATAGTCTATAAGGATAAGAATGGAGTTGTACTCTACGCTATTAGAAGTCTTGGACTTAGGGAGATCCGTAATAAAGTTAAGTAAGTAATATTACTAGGCTTAGGTAGGGACCTAGAGAGGCTGCAGCTCGCTATAGGGTTTATAACAGCGCAATTTATAGTATTGGCAGGCATTGAAATTATCCAGATATTTACAGAGATTTTTAGTAAGGCCATCCTAAGCGTACTTCCACGCGATTACCTTGTAAGTATAGTTAAATCTATAGTAGCCACCCGTAGGATTATTATAATTTCGCTTAAGGATCTCCTATTATAGAGTATATAATTTGGCACCTAGACCTTATTATTTTGCCTTAAGAGTCCTTAATTATTAAGGGTATAGTCCTTATTACTAGCAGAAACCCATCCCTAGGTTAACTGATTATATATAGAGTGTGTAAAGGCGTCCCTTTTTTGTACTCTATAAATAAAATTAACTAGTGACTTAGGGGGGTATTCCGTGAACGCCGTTTTGGCTAAGGCAGTTACTACTACCTCTTGCCATAGTACGAGACTCTACACAAAGTCAGTGCTAGCGAAGTAATATATAATATATAGGTGACTCGCCGGATCATTATAGGGGACCGTTGCCTAGGCTAAGGGATCTTCCCTAGGGTAAAACGCCATTAGGCCGGTTAAGGAGGTCTTAGAGAGAATGGTAGGACACCCTAGTCTGCCGGCGCCATATTCGCAAGGGTCGCTCGCATACTGCATGCATGCTACTTACTGGTTTGGTGTAGTAGCACTAGGGCCGCCCATAAGGCCTATAACCCGCAACTTTTGCTGTAATATAGGTAGTATAGCATTAAGGACTATCCTCTTGCTGCCATCTTTAAAGCCTTTAGTATAATCCAGGCGCCAGGATAGTATATTGGCGGGATTTGCTTTGCCTAGCTTATATTTAATCTTAAAATTAAACTTAGCTAGTTCCTTAGCGTACTGGGCCTAGCGAGCAGATAAGCTCTTTATAGTTATAAAGTACCTAAGATTGTTGTAATTATAGAGCATACACGTTATATGTATAGCGTGCTTAAGGTAGTAGCGCCACGTCTTAAAGCATTATACTATAGCAAGTAGTTCCTTATTATGCGTATTATACCGTACTTTTAGGCTAGTAAGCTTCTAACTGTAATAAGTAATTAGGTGCCAGTAGAGTTAATCTCCCTACCTAAAAGGCTGTAGAAGTATACCGCTATAGGCATAATTAGAAGTGTTAGTAATTACCATTAGGGGTAGATTAGGGTTAAAGTGGTAAAGTAGAGGAGCCTATATAAACGCAGCGCGTAGCTTACAAAACGCCTGCTAAGTGTTATTAGGCCAGGACTAGGGTTAATACTATTTAGTAGGCCCTTTCTTACGCTTCTGCTTCTTCTTCTCCCCATCTAATGTCAGGTCGCGATGTGCCTATGCAAGATATATATGTAGGGGGTATGCGGTATCTAAGTAGTTCTAGATAAATCGCCTATAGAAGTTGGCGAAGCTAAGGAAGACCTAGATATCCCTATAGGACTTAGGCTTAGGCCATTCCTTAATAGCTTTTACGCGGGTAGGATCTATCACAATACTATTAGGTGTGACGATAAAGCCTAGGAACTTGACGTTCTTAGTATAAAAGATGCATTTTAATAGTTTGGCGTATAGGCCCCAAGCGCGGAGCTGTTGCAGTACCTGCTTAACGTGCTTAATATACTTATCCTCATTATTTAAGTAAATAAGAATATTATCTAGGTAAACCACGCAGATAGTATTTACTAGGGTCCCTAGAGCTTTTTAAATATAGCTCTGGAAAGTTGTAGGGGCGTTAGCAAGACCGAAGGGCATTACTAGGTACTTAAAGTGACCATAGCGTGTCTTAAATGCGGTCTTCTATTTATCTCCCTTTTTAATACGAATCCTATAGTACGTATTACGAAGATCTAGCTTTGTAAATATCTTTGTATGGCTAAGCCTATTAAAGAGTTTGCCGACCAGCGGTAGGGGGTACTAGTTTTTGATCGTGATCTTGTTTAGGCGTCTATAGTTGACGTATAGCCGTATTATACCTTCTGCTTTCAGTATAAAGAGAATAGGCGCTCTAGTAGACGACTTGCTGGGCCTAATCCAGCCCTTCTTAAGAGCACTCTTTAGGTACTCCTATAAGATCTGCAACTCTTTCTATAAGAGGTTGTAGATAGGCATCTGCGGTAGTGTCTTGCCTTCTTCTAAGTCAATTATATAGTCGTACTTAGAGTTCTAAGGTAGTATACTTGCTAGCTTATTAGAGAAGATATTAATCTCCTCTTTGTATATATCTGGTAGGCTGGGGTCCACGGAGGTTAAAGCAACTATTACATGGTAGTGTGCTTCCAGGAGCCAGTAAAGAGAAGGGTGCAGCCAACATGCGTTTTATAGGTGTGCTTGCACTAAGAGTGCATACAGCTCTACTGTAGTATACTTAATAGTTTTAGGGTTTTAATCACCTCCCCCCTAAGTTAAGGTAATCTGCGCTGGCACTAGAGGGTCTCTATAGGTACTCGCTGCCAGTAATAACAGGTCCTCTATTATGTTTATAACCGGTGTCTTTACGTCTAGAGGGTCTGTATAGGTACTTGCTGCCAGTAAGAATAGGTCCTTTATTATGTTTGTAACTGGGGTAAAAAGGGAATCTTCTGGCTATAGTAAATAGACTGTTTTACTAGCCTTAATATCTGCTAGGAGCGCATTAAGGGTAACTATTTAGAGGCGTTTAGGGTCCAAAGTACCCTAGACAAATTATTTAGATTAAAAGCTAATTAATAGATCTACTTCTGCAAGCTAATCCTATCTAAGAATTATATTATAACTATTAAATAAGCCACCTTAAAAGGTCTAGGGGCTAATAGTGCGAGGGGTACCCTAGTAGTAACCATTAGATTATAAGCATCCCAGATTATTATCTGGTTACTATTAAGGAAACGTGTAATAGGTTTACGTAAACATAGCGTATAGCTTATAGGTAGGTTAAACCTATGGACAACGTCTTGGTTAATAAGGTTAATTTGGCACCTATTGTTATATAAGCAATATAGGCGGACTTTACCCTAGGGTATATCTATCGCAAAATATACCACAATGCGTTTCTTCTCTCCCTCTGTATTAGGCCCTAGTTGCAGTTAAGAGAGATACACTACTAGGGCTTTAGGTTTTCTAAAAGCTGGCCTAACTTGTCTTTACTGGCTTGCTTCCAGTATTCTTTACAGTGGTTACCTACAGGTCTCTTTTAACTCGCGTGCGTAGCACCGGCGTCTGGGGGGTCCCCTAAGCCCTCCGGCTTTTAGGTGTTCTCCCTAGACGTTTGCTTAAAGTGTCGCCCTTTTTAGGTTCTGTTCCCTAAACCTAACTCTATAGAGCCTGTACTGCGACCGCGCTTTATACATAATAATTTGCCGCTACTACTTACGCGGTCTTCCGCAAGCTTTGTGGTATTAAGCAATTGCTCTATATAGCGGATTTTATTAAAGAGGTCTTTAGCGGTTCTTACCTGTTAGGTAAAGTTCTGGCGGAAGAGCTCTGCTTATAGGTAGGCTAGAAGATATAAGAACCAAAAGTCTACCTATTGCTTAGGATTAATAAAAGGGGTATATAAGAAGAGGTCCTCTAAGCTACGTATATAGGCTAAGAAGACGTCAAACCTCTAATTCTTTTTTATAATAGCCGTATAGTACATAGTAGCGTTATTAAAGCGTCTCACTATAGAGTTCCTGATCTGGTCTTGGACCATAGTCTTAAACTTATCCTATAGTAAAGGACCTTTGTCTTTAGTGCCTAGCCGGCAATAAACCAGTTAGGTGATTGTCTTCTCTTTTATAAGACCTTTAATGGCCTAGCATGTGCGTCGCTTACAGTTATAGTCAGCGTTATTAACCTTAAATTGGTTCTTAACTGCGGCGATCCAGCGGTTAAAATGCTGTTAAGTAGTACCGCTAATATTAGGTAGTAACTTCTTGACTAGGGCGTTAAGATTTGTTTGGCGTATACGTTCGCTACGTAACTTATACTCTTTACTAGAGAGGCAACAGGAGGGCTTTATCAAATTAATAATGCTCCGTAAGTTGGCTATTTTCTTGGCTAGCTTATCTAGCTCCTTCATATTAGTAGTATTTAGTAGAATACTAGTAATTTTGCTAAGCTCCTATTGAGCCTAGGTATATAAGTCAAACTAGTCTCCAGCATTTGCAGGTGGCTAATCGTTTTGAGGTTTAGAAGGTGGCTTAGATTCTACTGGTGTATTTCTAGTGGTTTCGTCTACACTAGATCCTAAGGCGTTTGGCGGTCGTATCGTCAGCGTATTACCATTGGGTATAGGCGTTAGTTTTCTTTTTGGAGGCATTGTGGAAAAATTGAACCGGCTATCCTCCTAAGGGGATTGGTGAGGATTTAAATGTAAGGTGAGAATGTGGATAGGGAGCTCAATAATGGAACAATAGGGTATATTGTATATACAGACGAATCCTTAAGGGAAAAGGAGGAGTCTGTATGCGAGGTAGGAAGGGTTTTCCCTAGGCACATGCCCTGCACGTGCCTTACAGGCGAGTTACCCCTGAGTCGCCCTAGGGTCGCCTGTACCCTGCGGCTATATAACTATCTACTTAGGTTTCACCTGATAGAGACGTTTATCTAGATTTAAAAGGTAATAAATAACTATAGTATTTACATTTAGGGCATCTAGGACCTATAAGCCTTTATTATTTAGGTATTAACGCCCTAAGAGTTAAGCTTTAAGGCCCTAAGACAACGGAGTATTAATACTATAGTCTTGCTAAGATTAAGCGTTAGGTCTTATAAAGGTCCTTAAATTAAAATATTAATAAACCCTATCTTAACCTCTATATTAACTAGACTAACCTTAAAAAAGTATATACTGGTTTTATATAAGTTATACTTATCTATAATACCTTCTTAGAAAGATCTTTCCTATATTTTATAATAACGTATAGCAAGAAGAAGGAGATACTATAAGTACTTAAAGATTTTATACTATAGATCCGTCTTAGGTATAACCTTAAAGTTAATACTATTAGATTAGATAACGAGCTAGGGAGAAAGAAATCCTTAAATAGCTATAGACCTAAGGGATTATATTTAAGCCTTTAGCACTATATACGTAAGCTTAAAATAGTACCGCTAAACACTTAGGGGGTATAATTATTAAGAAAGGACGTGTAATAAGAATTGCTGCTAATCTACTACATAATTTATAGGACAAAATAGTTAACTATATAATCTACCTTTAAGCTTAAACGCTACAAGAAAGTAATAGATGGAAATCGCTATATAAGAGGTTCTATACCTTCCTAACTAATAGGAGATTAAAAAAACGTTACTAGCGCACCTAAAAGCCTACGGCTGTAGGGCGTATGCGATAATATTAGATGTCTAGCTAAAGAAGAAAAGGCTAAGCAAGCTAGATCTATAAGCCTATATTAGCTACCATATTAGCTATAACTCTACTAATATCTATAGGATCTAGATTCTATATAAGGATATTATCTTTTATAAAAAAACGTTCTTTAATAGTAAGTAACTTATAATAAAGCCTTATAGGAAATACTACGGTAGACTTACTAATAGGTTAGGTATATAGGTAAATAAGAAGTTAATAATATAATAATAACTAGTAGAGTGGTTGCCCAACAGATTAACTCTAATTGTATTTTAAATATTACTATAAGGAAAGGAACTATCTAGGTAGGGACTGTGGGTCCTTAAATACACATCCATACTCCTAAGAAAATTATTACTCTATCTACTCTATCTACTCTATTATAGATTATATAGATTATATTATATAACTTATATACCAATTCTTATTATATGGCTTTACTAGTTCTATCCTAGACCATATCCTTATTAACTAACTAGCTTCCTCTAATTCCTCTTTAAATAGTTATAATAGCGTACTTAAAGTATCCGTAATACTATCTCCCTCCTCTTTATCTTTATCCTGAAAGATTCTTAATATCTCTAGGTTATTTACTAGAGGTATAATATCCGTCTAATTAATTTGGTTAATATTATTACTTATTATACCTAAAGCATCCTCTTCTTCTTCTATAGCTTATTAGTCTTATACCATTACTACTATACTATCTCTTAGTAAGATAATGCCGTCTCTATATTCTTATTATATAAAAAAGGGGTTAATCTATATTATGTTAGCGAGTCCTTTATCTTAGTAACCCTCTTTATATTTAGAGTGCACTAAAGCAAATATTTAGTTGGCTTGCAACGTTTACTTAATCTCTAACGCTAAGTATACGCGTCCTATTATTCTAAACAGTTTTTAAATACCCTTATTAATTGCTGCTAGAGTCTTAGGGTTAACCTACTACTATAAAACTTAATAATAAATTATTAGTAGCGCTAGCTAAACTTTATTATTTTTATAATACTAAGTAAGAGGCTGCCGATGCTTAATAATAGGCCCTTAACTCTTATCTTACTACTTCTACTTAGTTAATCTATCTTAAAAAGGTGTATAAGAAGGTTCGCTCTAAGGAGTAAAAGCTTATAAAATAAGGCCTTTAGGAACTTAGTGATAAAAAAATAGACTCTCTTCCACTAAAGAGGGAAACAACTCTAAATACCTTAGTAGCTACTCCTCCTGGGTCCCCCTTAGGTAACTTATTTTTTAGTAATCCTTTTTTATTAATACTACCTAACCTACTCTCTTTTAATACTCCTATACCTTTTTTATAGCATTCTTTAAATTATCTAGTAGTTTCTAGGTAGTTTCTTTATAACCTATTTACTTAACCTTATACTATATTTTATTATTAACGTCGTTATAACTAATAATTTTTAAAACTTTCTATTTATCTTCTTCCTATTCTCTATATATATCTACCTTATAGACTAGTGGCCTAATACTCCCGTATGCCGGTTTTAATATTATAATATGCTATATAGAGTAGATTTTTATTTTCTCTAGTAAGTTAAGTCTATACGTAACTTCTAAGATCTTTACTTTAACTATAAATAGTTCTAGTCTAATATAGTCCAACTTTTTACTTAGTTGTTAACTTTTAAAATTTTTATATAGTAGCTATACTTTATCCCTCTCCTTAAGATCTAGTCCCTTAAATCTTTTAGCATTATAGTACCTTTTTATCCTTATCTATATTAGCTTTACTATTTCCTTAAGGTAATTATAAAGGTTTATTAAGTTCTCCATTCTTTCTTTAGCTATACTACTTATTTTCTTTACTTGCTATAGCGATAATAACATTCTTAGTTTATACCTATAATTTGCCTTGAAGGTAATATGCATATCCCTTTCTATAGTGTTGCGTTATATGCAAACTATATAACTGGTAATAATAATACCTAATTATTTTATGCATAATTAATATAGTGCCTTAGATACTACTTTAATGTCTAGTTTAGTCTTTCTATTTAACCATCTATCTATAGGTAATATACTATTAATGTTACTGCTTAAACCCCTTATTCTGCTAGAAATACCTCCTAAAATACTACTATAAATCTTAGATCTCCATCTAATATAATCTTTATTAGTGCTCTGTGTTTTATAAACACCTCTTTAATATAGATTTTAGCTATATCCTCCGCTGAGATTTCTTCTATATATGCTATAAAGTAGCCCCACTTAGTTAATTTGTCTACTATTACTAAGATTACATTGTAATCTTATCTGGTAATAGGATCTTTTAACTTTAGTAACTTTATAATAAAGTCCTATAATATAACTTCCCATAGTCCTTCTAGTACTTTAATAGGTTATAGCCCTCTATATAGCTTATACCTTATTAGTTTATTTCTTTAGCAATCTAAATATTCCTTTATAACTTATCTTACTAGTCCCTAGATTTCTTAAATAATATACTCTTTTTAAAGTCTTAATACTAAGTCTATGGCTCCATTATGTCCTTAGGTTATTCCCTTATAGAACTCCTTAATAAACTCTTTTACTACTAACTTTAGTATATATATATAGCCTCTCAGTGCTTATACTAATCTAAGTCTAGATTCTTATTTTATGCTTTTCTAATCCTTTATAACTACTTACTTTTTAGTGTCTTGTAGATCTTTTCTTTAGTTATAGCTGCTAATTTTAGATAGTCATACCTAATTAATCTATTCCTATCTTTTCGTAATATAGCGCCTAATAGTTTCTTATTGTTTTATAGTTCTGCCTTTCTGCTAAGCATACCTGCTCTTATGTTTTTAGTACCCCTAGTATACTAAATTTTAAAGTGGTATTCTGTAAGCATTTCCGCCTATCTAACCTATTTATAGTTAAGTTCTTTGGTTGTTAGGAACCCCATTAGGTTCTTATAGTCCGTTTTAACTATAAATAGTTTTTCTATGCCTTGTAAAAATGCTCTCTACTCCTTAAATACTGTAACTATACCTAGCAACTCTTTATTATAAATATTATAGTTTAGTTCTGGTGGTGTTATCTTTTAACTATAATACGCTACTAGGTGCTATGTATCCTAATACCTCTATAGTAAATATACTCCTAGTATAAAGTCTAATATATCCGTTTCTATAACCGTGTCTAGTTTGGGTTAATAGATCTTAAAAATTAGGTCCTAGGTAAATAACTCCTTAAGTTCCTTAAACAACCTCTTTTACTTATTACTATATGCCTATAGTTCCTCCTTTCTTATAAGTCTGGTAAAGGGTTTAATATTCTTTAACTACTGTGCAATAAACCTTCTATAGTAATTGCAAAATTCTAGAAATAACCTTAACCATATAACGTTCTCTAGTTCTTGCCAACTTACTATAGCTTCCACTTTCTTTAGATCCATACTAATTTTGCCTAGTTTAATAATAAATTTAATAAAATTAGTCTTCCTGGTAAAAAACTCGCATTTCTTAATTACTACTAGCATCTTTTCTTCTTATAGTCTCTTTAAGACCCACTTAATATATTCTCCATGTTCCTCCTTACTTATTAAGTAGATAATATTATTATTAAAGTATACCATAACAAATTCATTAAGATATTCTCCTAATATACTATTAATCTTTTTTTAAAACATTACTAGTACGTTTATAAGCCCAAACTGTATAACTAACGGCTTATATAGTCCTTCCTTTAACCTAAAGGCTGCCTTCTATTTATCTCCCTCTTTAATTCTAATCTAATAGTGTGGTGGGGTAAGTTGGCCCACTATATTTAACATCTAGTTTAGGTATAGTTTCGGAAGAGTATAGGCCTCCCATAGGTATATAGATTGGCCCACGGCCTTAGAGTCTTTAATAACTTGGACAGGCACAACGGAAATAGAGTGGCTTCTTCTAATACACTCTTTTCTCCTCTTCTTACTAACTGCTTTCCCACTAATTTTTACTAACTGACTATAACCAACCGACAGACTAACAGCACCATAACTTCTTATCTAGAGAGAGACCCTCCCTCCCATATACTTTATAGCATTCCACATAGGGACAACGGCAAGCTCTTTAGATTAGAAGTCTGGCACTCTATATATAGGAAATACATAGGAATGTGCTACAGCCATAAAAGGACTAAAAACTGTTAAGTCAATGTTACTAAAAGCCCTTAAGTTACTAATAGGAGTGGATATTTAAGTATGGAACTACTAGCGACGTACGCGCAGGCATTACCATTATTAAGATAAGTTAATAATACTTTTAGAGATTATTATTCAAGACTACGGTGGATGAAATAGATAACTAGGAGTGGGAATGCGAGTATAGGGTATGGCAGGACAGAGGATAAAAGAGAGGGTTATAATATATCAGGACCAGCAGAAAGAAGTCTTTAATTTTTTTTTTACTATATTTGCAACGGTCTATATAATTCTTCTTGCATTTATATAAGCCTTCCTTAAATTTATAAGAGTAATAGCGACAGGACTAATAAAGGGAATACTAGGGATGCTAGGCCTATTCTATAATAATAGCGGAGAAGGAAGTAGGTAGCCTGTTAATCTATAAAGTTTTCCTAACCTAGAGGATGCGGTACCAGACCTAACTCCTATAACGTCCAGAACTAATAACCTTTAATAAAAAGAGGATAAAAACCAGAAGGTTAACTTACCTATCCTAGAAGAAACTATAAGTCTATTACCTTGTAATAAACCACCAATAGAATAAGATAAGGTATATATTATGGCCTAGCCTATGCCAACTCCAGGGACTCTAGGAATAAATATAATAATAACTACTAAAGCACCGTGACTAAAACCAGTTACGATAATAGATATACTAAAAGGGAACGTCCTAAGCCCAACTATAATAGCAGACAAGATCTTGTTAAAAACTATTAAAGTTACTATTAATAACTGCCTTGTATATATGCCTAAGGTTATAAAGTTATTCTTTAAGCCTCTTCCGCCACCTCTTATAAAGCCTTACTAATAAAAGCAAAAAGGCGTTAAAGCATCTATATTATCGGCGTACCTAACGTTTTATGCTAACTAAGCTAGCCTAATAACTACTAAGGTAGACTAGATTAAACGGGAAGCAGGATTTACCTAGTTTTAATAATAATATCTAAAGGTGGAAGTATAGATAGGAGATAAAAGGACTAGGTGCTTAATTAATTCTAAAGCGGAGCTTAACCTTATTAAGAAAAGTATAGCTCTATAATACAGCTTACTAATATTAAGTCTGCCCCTATAGTTATAGGGCGTATATCTAATATATGCTAATGGGACTTAGTTTAAGTTTATTAGGTTAGTGTATACGGCTCCTATAGTAATTAGTGACGTCTTAATATCTACAACTTTTATTACTATAGGAGAAATGTTACATAAGGTAATACTTAGTAAGCCATAGTTAGTAAGGGCTAGACTAGTAATAAAGCGAACTATAATAGGCCAGGTATTTTATATTATTTAATTAGAAGATAGTAGAGTTAAAATAAGGTTTTTAACGTCCTATAAGGATGTAATATTTCTTAAACTAGATAAAGGAATTAGTATAGGCAGTAGTTTGGGAAATGTGTAACTAGTATAACTGCTAGGATTGTATTTAGGGTTACTTATAACCTGGCATATTAGAATAAAGAGGATGCTAAGGACGGAGAGAATGGGGAGAAGGGAAATAAGGTACGATTTTAATAAGGATGTTTGCTATTTTGGATATCCGCTAGATATAGCTATTAATGGAAAGAAGAATATAACACTAAATAGAGAGAGCTTAACAATAAAATGTTAAAGAAAGTCCTAAAGAAGTACTTAAGAGGAAAGTAGAAGCCAGTATTTAAAGCAAAGGCTAGATCCCTTATATATTAAATATTAAGGATAATAAATCTATTTATAATATAAATAGAAAGTTATAGAAGTAAGGTCTAATAGAACGCTATAAGTATAGCAACTGCATATAAATAAAAAGCGGATAAAGTCCGCCTGGTTAACTTATTAGTACTAGATAAAATAGTTATGGGAGGTATAATAGAGTAGTAAGAAGCAGCCCTGTGTTAATAGAAGGCGTTTATTTAAGGATTACCTCTTAGTCTATATAATTATTTCCTTAAGCCGTAATATACTAAGCTGGCCTATAGTATATAACTAAAGCCAGAATAATTAGAGCGCATAATTATAGAAGATATTTAGCCAAGAGAATAAGAAATCTTTAAGGCTATATTATTTAACTAAGAAGAGGCTCTGGTATAGGAGTTCTCTAAGATAGGTTATATTAGTAGGGGCGTAACTCCACCATTAAAGATTAAGACTATGCCGTATAAAGTATAGTAAGTACTAAACTTTCCTGTACTAAGGGCCCTATAAGGAGAGATAATTAATATATTATATAAATAACTAGCTTAAGGGACTCTGGAATATTATAAAAGTCTATATAGGAATTTATAGTTTCTTATAAGTAAAAAGGAATATAAGAAGTACTAACTAATTAATATGGCGATAAATATTAACTAAGTAACTATTAGGGATACAAGTCTGCTACTCTATGCTGATAAGTTCTCTAAGGAGTTTGTGGGGTATAAGGTTATATCTCTAGTAGACTTCTTCTCTAGCTATAACTAATTAGAACTAGATATAAAAAGTAGGAACCTAATAGCCTTTATAATACCTTTAGGACTTCTATAATAAATAATAGTACCTATAGAAGGTATAAATTTAGTAGCCTAGTTAAAAAGGACAATTACTAAGATCCTAGAGCAATATATCCTATACTATGCCTTGCCGTTTCTGGATAATATTATAGTAAAAGAACTATAGATAATATATAATGGAGAAGAGAGCCTTTTAGGCGTACGCAGATATATTCTAGAATATATTATATAGCTAGACGGAGTACTTACAGATTTTAAATAAGCTAGGTGTATAATCTTAGGCGTAAAGTCTTATTTCTGCAAAGACAAGATTATAGTAGTTAGCTACCGCTGTAATAAAAAAGGATAATATCTAGAAGAGTTAAAAGTTATAAAAATTATTTACTAGAGAGACTGTAAAGATGTTATATCTACCCAAGCATTCCTAGGAGTTATTGTCTATTACTAAATATAGGTAGAAGACTTCGTAATAAAGGCAGAGCTAATCTTCCAACTGCTATAAGTAAACGTTCTGTTTATATAGGGTATAGAATAGATAACCACTATAAAGACTTTAAAGTATGCAATTACTACTATACCTGTATTGGTTTAACTAGATTATAGTAAGGGGGCTAGGCTAATTATTCTCGCCGTTAATAGATGTAAGAATAGATAGGGATGCGGTCTTATATAACTAGATATATAAGGTTATTGCCACCTATATTAATATAAGAGCGGTATTTAGTCTTAAGTAGAGTAGAAGTATAATTTAGGAAAGCTTAAATATTGGGCATTGCTGCATGTATTAAAGAAGTGTTAAGTATACCTATATGGCGTCCGCTTTATAGTTAAGATAGATATAAATACCTTAGTTATATAACTAAATTATACTGCTACTAATTTACCAGGAGCCTTAATAACATAATGGCTAGTATAGATTTAGCTATAGGACTTTAATATTAGATATATGCTAGGGAAGAAGAATAGCCTAGCTAATAGGCTGTTATAATGACTACTAGATAGCAAATAGCCTGATAAACCGACTAAGGATATTAAAGAATTTGTTAACAATAAGCTAAGTGCTTTAAAATATATAGCTAGCCTAGTTAAAATGGAGGTAGATCTGCCACTAGAGGACTTATATTTAGAGGAATCTTAGAAGATTGTAAAGTAGCTAGTAACCTTATAACGTCCAGAAGAAATAAATACTAAGGAATTTAAAAGATTTAAACGGCATATGCTGAAGTTCCTAGTATATAATTAACAGCTCTTCCGCTAATAGTTAAAAAATGTGCTAATATAGAGGGTAATTAATAACGAGAATACTTAGCAAGAGATTATTAAGAGCCTTTATAATTAAAGTGGACATCGCAGATAAGAAGGAATATATTAGAGAGTTTTAAATTGATATTGGTGGCCAGAACTATAGGATTAGATATTATAGCATATTAAGTCGTGCCTATAATACTAGGGGCGGCAGTTATAATAGGAAGAAAAAGTAATGCACTCTATATAGGAGTCTACTTTATAGCAATAAGTAATAATAGATATTACGTTTATGCTAATAACCCGTCTTAGATTCTAATACCTAGCTACTGCTTAAGAGTACGTGTCTAGATAGGTGGACGCTTAAGCTCTTTAGAAAAAGGATGCAAAAAGCGTGGCGAAGTTCCTCTATAAAGACATCATCTATAGATAGGGATTATTTAGACAGCTTTCTATAGATAGTGGTGGAGAAAATGCTAATATAACTACTATGCTTGCGGAGCTCTATAACATTAAAAGGGTTATAGCTTCTGTATATTACCTACAGGGACAAGGCTTAATAGAGCGAGGGCATAAGCCTATAGTAGACGCTTTGGCAAAGATAGATAGCTTATAGCTAGATAATCTCTATACCATTTTATAGGCAGATAGAATAACTATTAAGCGGCCTACGGGAATAATGCCAGCAAGAGTTATATACGGATATAAGCATGTCTTTTCCATTAAACTCTGTATACCCACTTAGCAAATACTGCCTTAGTAAATAGTTTGGACCACTGTAGAGCTACTAGTACTCTATATAAAGTAGTTTAACTAAAAAGACGCAGATATAAAAGAGGCTATTATGCGTATAAGATAACTAAGGGTAGTAAATAAGGAGTACTTTAATAACACCTATCGCATTTACTAGGACGGATTTAAGGTTAGAAATATAGTTATGCTTTATAATACGCAGCTTAAGCAAGATTATTCTAGCAGTTATAAGTTAGATCTAAAATAGCTAGGCCCGTTCCGTGTACGTAAGAGCTACCTATATAAAGGATAGTACTTAATTAAGGATCTTAACGGCACGCTATTCCGTGACTAAACTCTAGGGAATAGATTAAAGAAGTTTTACTAGTAATAGGTATCTAAAGTCCGCTAGAAAGACTAGCTTAACTAGTTAGGTAGAACTATACTATAAGAAATAATAGCAGAGCCGGAGTCTAAGGAAGATATTATACAAAATCCACCTATATTACAATGCCGCGTAGTTTAAGAAATATATATTTTAGAAAGATTATTTAACAGAGCTAAGTACGAAATGTTTAACTAGGGAATAGTTAAGTTTTAAGGCGGGGAAGGGGATATAGATAATAACCGTGCAGCCTATCCATTTATTCGCCATATTTTTTAAAGCTCTTTCTATTTCTTATATGCTTTTTTTAGTTATAGAAATCTAATATATATTAACAGTGAGGTAGGGGTAGAAGAGTGTTTGCGTATAAATACCTAGATTCGTTTACTGCAAAGATATTAGTTTCGCTTACCGCCCTTACTAAGCTAATGGCAATTTTCTATGCCGGGTATAGAAAATTATAATTGGTCTATTTAACAATTAAAACTGGTAGAACTCTATACTGCTACCTAGATTTAGTAGACTATTATAATTAGGAAACCCTATTTAGAAATTCACCTTCTCGCCCTTAAATCTTAAAGACAGTTATATTTAGCTAAAGCGTAAACTAAGCAGAATTAACAATAGCATATTTATTATATCTTTATTAAGTAGACCGTTGGTACTATATAAAGGAGCTAAGCGCTAGATTAGTAACGTCTTTACAGAAGTTAGAGGCTTTATAGTTAATTGGCGTCGCGTAGTACTTATCTAAATCTATAACAAAATTTTGCTCTCTTAGGAAAACTACGTAGATGCTACTAGTGTAGTAGTTAATTTTATTAACAATAATAGTGGGCTGTAGGCATCTCTAGGAAAGAACACATTTATATTAATCTTTAGGGATATCTCTAACGTTAGCAAAATGGCTAAAGATTAGAGAAACCAGTGCAATAAAGCTAGAGAGACTATCTAAAAGGCCTAGGGATAAGATATCCTTAACAGACCGCTTAAATGCACAGTCTCCTATAACTTCTTTTCCGCTAATTATAAACTTTAAGCTTTTCTACTAAAGATATTAGATGCGGTTTATAGTAAAGTATTCGCTTAAAAACCAAGATCTAGTTAAGTACATATGTGTCCTATAGTCAATTCAATAGATAATTGCAGCTTAGTGGGGGTTATACCACAGACAATTAAGAACTACTTTATTAAATCTACGCTATTTAGCTCTCGTATAGGCCCACGGCCTCGCCCTTAGGGTTATATAGATCCTCCTATTATTAATAAGCTGCAGGTAATAGCAGAAGAGCTATAAGCAGTAGGAAGGATCCATGCCGTAACAAATATTTAGAATTTTATTAAGCTACCAGGTAAGAAAGTAGAGAATTTAATAGAGGATCTTATTAAGCATATAGCAGAGCTCTATATAGAGCCTAATCGCGATATAGAGATAGATAAGGAAGTTATTAAGCAATCTCAAATCAAGCTTAATAAGGCGCTTAGCGCCTTATAACAGCTTTATCTTTATAAGGAATAGCAAGGAGATTGTAATAGAGATATAATTATAATTCTATTAAGGCATAAGTAACAACTCCAAAATTAATAAAGTCAGAACACTAAACAGCAATTAAGTATAATATATTTTGGTGTAGCCAATCGCTTAATTGCGACTTTATAGGCGTAAATATATAATATCATTATCTAATTTTAATTTTGGGTGCATTTTATATACAAATACGGAATACAACGATATCCTTGGTATTACGGTACGGTCGGCTAAATAAGTCATATTGTTATAAGGGGGTTTAACTGTAGTACACTACCCCTAGACTAATAATTAGATAAAGATTATAAATTAATACTTAAACTAGAAACTCTAGCCCTTTATTAACTACTTTTAGGATAGCTAGGCTAAACTATTACCCCTAATAAACTACACTTAAGCAATCTTATTTTACAATTCTATAGGATTTGCCCCTATTTAGCTAGGAATAAGCTACTTACCTTATATAAGCTTTAACTGGAAAACACTAGAAAAGCCCCAAACTATATATAAAAAACTTTTTTATAAAGAAACCTAGCAATACGCTAAATACTTAGAAGAAGCCTAGACAGTAGCCTATATAAATCTAAAAAAGGCTTAGAAATTAATAAAATAGTAAGTAAATAAGTATAGGTGCAAGCCTAACTTTATTATGAGTAATATAGTCTAGATTATAATAAAGAACTAAAAGATAAAAAGGCCTAGCTATAAGCTAGACTATTAAATAGCAGGACTATATAAGGTTTTAGGCAAAATAGGTAACTTATATAAGGTTATGTCCCTAGACTTAATTAAAGTCTATTTTATCCTTTTATTAAATAATATATAGAAGGCTACTATCCCTTGCATGGATAGGGTCGTATAAAATGTGGACCGTGCACGCTGACTGCGAGATATTGTAGTCACGCAGGCGTAGCTAAGATACTGCTTGCAAAGTTTTGTATATGCGCACGGGCCGCATTTTATAGAGCGTATCTATCTATGCAAGGGATAGACCCTTTACTAGAATAGACTAATCTATTCCTACTATTAATCTAGGTTAATAGTAAACATAAATAGGAAGTTAGAAAAAAACATTGGCCTATAGACTTATAAAAGAAGTATTAAAATACTATATTAATTAAAGAGGCTATAAACTAAACCTAACCTAGTATCCTACTTAGAATTTTATAGACTGCCCCTAAAAGCTTAAAGAGTTTTATAACTAATACCCTAACACGCTTAGACCTTTAAAGTACCTAAATAAATAAATAGAATACTGGGATAATAAAGATAATAAGTTACTAGAAGAGTATAGAGATAAGAACACCTTAGGGCCCTAATATAAGTAAAAAATGGAGGCGATTATAATATATAGTTATCTAAATTTGTATATTATATAAGATCTTTAAATATCCTAGAACTTTAACTACTAGTTAAAGTTATTTAATTAGTTAGATTTTCTTGCCAAGACTTTTAGTAGCTACCCTATTCTTATATTTTATAGCTTAGCTTTACCCTATTCCTAATAAAGCTTAAAGTTAAGCTTTTATAAAGGGGGGAAGAGGAAGGGGAGGTAATATTATAGTACTGGTAGAAAATAGTAGCTATAGTAGATATAGAGCTTATATAACTCTTACGTGATTAGGGGACTGTATAAAAAACCTTACTTTAAGCGGCGTTACTATTCTTCTTCTTTCCTTTCTCTAGCTTTAGATCCTCGTTAATAGATAATCTAATTATATAGGCTTGCATATATCCTTTCTGCTATGCTTATAGCTCGATTAACTAAGTCGTTAATATTTAACTTTTTATATAATAAAGCTATAATATTACTATAATATAAAGGTAATAGAAAAGATGAAGGGCTTTTAGCTTAGAAGGCTCGTGCATGGTTTTCCTTACTAAAATCTACCCAAATCTACCTTTTTATACTATCTATAACTTAATAACCTTCTAATAGAATTCTATGAAAATTCAAATATAGCTTATTAAATACTAAAAACCATTGTTTTATAATAAAAAATGTAATAAAAGATTTGATTAGCTTATATACATAACTAGTTAATTTATAGTACTAAAATACACCAAAATATAGCATTTTTTAAATACTTATAACTAAATAACTGTAATAGCTGTTAATATGAAAATTAAAGTATAGTTTATTGTATAGTAATTTAAGCTTTTTATAATATAAAAATATATATAGCTTTAGTGGGAGCTCTTGCTGCACCCGGCCTAAAAAGACTAAAACTAACCAAAAAGAACCCCGAAAAACACCCAGAGAATCCCCCTAAGATGCCTGCATCGTAGGGGAGGTATACGTCGAACGACGGTGGTTTGCACTCGCGCGCGACCGCCAGAACCACGCCCAGCAATGGCCCTCCATAATAAGAACGGGCGAATACCACACTATAAAGCGGAAATACCTCTATTAAAAAGGCATCTAACAAAATATAAAGCCTATTGGACGCGTCTAGTATCCGTAATTACAGGGGAGTGTCACGGAGCGAGCATAAGCGGTGATAATATATAGCGAAGTAGATATTATTAAGCTATATACATAAACTGCGTAATAAAGTCAAGACGTTGCGTAAGGAAAAGAAAGTAGGAAACAGGGGAAAAAGGGTATATAACGTTTACTTAGTTGCTAGGTTAACGGGTACTATGCTATATATAGGTAAGATAGAGCTTAGGTAGCGGTTCTAGTAGAACTTGGTGTTACGGACGCTTTAAGTACGATATTATAACTACTTAGAGAGGAGTTATAGGAAGCTAGTTGGTTAATATAGGCACGGTCTAGGATAGATCTGGTGGAACCATATAACGAGAAATGGTAAGCGAGTCACATGATATTATACGCAGTATACGGAGTATACGCAGTGTACGCTATATATAATACGTATAACACGTACCTTACGTACAAGAGAGGATTTCTTAGGCGTATAGTTATATATTTAAAGGACCTTAGTCCCTACTATAGATAGTTCTCTCCTTGTAGTAAATCTTAAAATACAATTGGAGTTAATCTGTTGGGCAACCACTCTACCAGTTATTATTACGTTGTTGTTTTATTCTTACCTACATACCTAGCCTAATAATAGAACCCACCATAGTTCCTGCTACAAGGTTCTGTTACACATTTACTACTAAGGTTATAGTATTAAACAAAATCAAACAACATGCCACCAAGAGCAGCACTAGTCACAATGGCGTCGACGGCAGCCACAACCTTAGGACCAGGAGATACTAATATAGACAATAGGGATTCTTAAGTGGTTACGCGAGGTCAGTTATAGGAAATGGTTAATCACTTATAAGACAATAATAGGATACTTAAAGAACGCATTAATAGAATCGGAGTAGCAAAGATTAAGTTACCTTTAATTAAACAATTCTTAGGGGAGAAGTTAAAGCTTAAGGGATTTCTTATATAAATGCACTTTAAGGTAGTACAGAAAGGAGCGAAGTTAGCAACATTGTTAGATTAAGTAGCCTATGCAGAATTGTTCCTGATGGGGAGGGCACTTAAGTGGTTTAAGCCGTATCTTACGGAAATATAGGCTAATAGCATAACAACTACTAACCAAGACGTACGGTATATATTTGCTAGTTAGAATGGGTTTGTAAAGCAACTAATGTAAATATTTAAAGACCTGGAGGCCACAACCACAGCGGAATAAAAGCTTTAGAACTTAGTACAACGCACTTTAGCAATTAAGTATATAACACAGTTTTAAACACTAGCTATATAGGTTAAGTGGAATAATAGGGCGCTTATAGCATAGTATAAATAGGGACTTAAGGCTAAAGTCTAGGATGTAATTATTCTAATAGAAGATGCGGATACTCTAAAAGAGTTAATAGATTAGTTAATAAAGATTAATAACTAAATCTATTAAAGGGAACAAGCTAAGAGAGGGCAAGACAGAGTTCTACAGTTATATAAGGCGTAGAGTACGCAACAACAGACCTAGAGTTAAAAACTATAGAATGGCGTAGAGCTAATGGACCTAAGTAGTACTAAAGAAACCTAAAGATGGGAAAAGAAACTATGGAAACCTAGAGGTTAAGGATTAAGTAATTAAAGAACCTAGGAGCAGAGGCTAAACCAGGGATCTTAGCAGCAGAAAACGTTTAGGCGGACTCCATAGCAAGAAAAATGGTTTAAAGATAGAGCTTATATAAATTATAGAAAATAAGGTTATTTCGCTAGAGACTATAAAGGTGGTTAGAGTAACTATGTGATAAAGGGAACCAGACCAGCAGACGGCACGTATATATAGAGGGATAATGGTGCACTATAAGGAATAAAAGAATGTTTAATTAACAGTTTTGCGTATTGTTATAACAACATATACCAAATTTATAAGGACGCCAAGTACGGCGCAAGCTATTGGCTATAGGAGCTATTATTACCTAAGTTTAGAGGAACCAACGAACTAGCTTATAGATTGGACATTAAAGACAATAAGTTTGATAAAGGCGAAGCATTTACTAACAATAAGGTAATAAAGGCAGCTTACTAGGAGCATACAAACCTTAGAGAAGTTAAAATAGAAGCAGAGACTAAGACTATTACAGAACAAGGTTTAGTAACGGGTATTATAACACCATTAGATATAATTTCCATTGCTTTATAAGATAATAGGAGCAATGTTTAAAAGAAACTAAGTAAGCAGATAACTGCTAGTACTAGCTTATTACTTAATAAAGGCAAAAGGCCATAGGCTTAAGATTTTTAAGAGGAGATAAGAGAAGCTTAAGATTCTTAAGACGAGATAAGACACACCTAAGGACCTATAACGGACGAAAACCAATGGGAAAGGGTAGTAACTTAGTTTAGTAACAAACGAATAAGTATAGGATGTAAGTTTAAGAACTACAAGTTTAGAGAATGAGTAAGAACGTCAGTAATCCTAGGTAAACGCAGTATTCAGCCTAAAGATTAAACAGTTAATACTAGGATTAAAAAGCAAGACGACTATAAAGATCCAGCTATAAGATGTAGAAAATAAGAAACTATGGATAAGTTTAAAATAAGAATTATTATATAGCAAGAGCAAAAGCTAGACAAGAGATCAGCTATGCTAGGTTATATAAGGGACAGAGCACCCATACAAAGAGTTACTAATAGGCCGAGTATAGGGACACCTAGGGCAAAGTAGTTAGATAAACTAGAATAAGAAGAGGATCTAGATATTCTAACCAGGTTTAAAGAAAGACATACCAAAGGATGTTATAATATAGTAATAATAAGGTACTTTCTAATAAATAGATTATACACACTAAACCAGTTGTATGGAAAGTGGTATAGGCAACGATATAATAACAAATAGGAAGACTTTTATATATGGCTAGATAAAAAAGTTGTCCAAGACTAACCTATTACAGAAAAACGCATAAGTCATATTAAAGGAGTATTAATTATAATGTTAAGGAACCTAAAAGAAGGATCCAGGGACTAGAGAAGTGAGCGATAAATCTTAGTACCTATAGTAGAAATACCAGTGGTTAGGTTAACTAGGTATAGGTTTAAACTTAAAGACAAAGACAAACTAAGAGTTAACCTAAAACATACCGCGTATTATACACTATTATAGATAGCTTATGTGGATAACATGTGCAATATATATAGAGCACTAAAAGATAAGAACCAGAAGTACTTAGTAAGGATATATTAGATACCAGAAAAAAAGCGGTTCAGGAACGCCAAGTATATACATAGTTAGCACCTAGTAGAAGTATAAGGTTAAGGAGACTTAACGCTTTAACTAGGAAGATTCCTTACGGAAGAATGCCTAGACGGATAATAGTAGTGGGAGTGCCTAGAGAACACTTATCTATAGCATATAGAGGAAAAGAAATAAACTAAGTATTAGCCAAAGTTGGACTAAGTACAGGCAGGATCTAGCAGCTAACAGTTAGAAAAAGGGGAGGCGCATAGGACCAGAGGGAACTAGTATTAGAGCCTTAGACCCTTAAAGGAATTTAAGGTCAACACCTAAATTTAAGAGCTAAGTAGCAAGATTAGCAGTTTAAAGCGTTAGTAGACAATAGAGTAACTAGAAACCACATATTACCAAAGGCGGTAGAAAGGATAGGGTTACTATATAGATAGAAGAAACACCTATATCCACTTATAACAATTTTAGCAGATCAGATAGCCTATAGAGAAGGCATTATTAATCTTAAAATAGGACCTATTTAGATAACTATTAAAGGGAGACCAGTTAGAATGTCTTTTAATATCCTACCGTTAGGACAAGATAAGGCGATACTAGGAATGCCTTAGTTATAGGAGTACAATCTAAAGATTAATTGGGTTATAGGTTAGGTCAATATTAAGAATATATAATGGCGTAAAGTGCGACAGTAAACCAAGTTGGTATAGTACTAAGTTGGAGTAATATATAAGGAGACTAAGCGAGGCTTAAGTTATATACCAAAGAGATACCACAAGTATGGTAAAAAGTTATAGTTACCAGAAAGTGAAAAGCTGTTAGAGTATACAGCTTGGGACTATAAGATAGAATTAGAAGAGGGAATGAGTCTAAAGTTCTTTCTAATCTATAAGCTTACTAAAACAGAGTTAATAGCGCTTAAGGAGTTTGTTTAGGAGAACTTATGCAAGGGATATATTAGACTATTATAGTTATTAGCAAAATATCCAGTATTATTTATTCCAAAGAAAAATGGAAAACTTAGAATATGTATAGACTATAGACAGTTAAACAGTATTACTAAGAAGGATAGGTATCTTTTACCCTTAATTAGCGAAATCTAAGCCAGGATAGGTAACGCAAAGATCTTTATAAAGATAGATCTAAGGTAGGCGTACCATTAGATTAGGATTAAGAAAGGCAATAAATAGAAGGTAGCCTTTAGGTTAAAGGAAGAACTATATAAGCTATTAGTTATATAATTTAAGCTTATAAACGCACTAGCAACATTCTAAAAGCAAATTAATAGTGTATTAAAAGAACACCTAGATAAATTTATTATGGTATACTTTAATAACATTATCATCTACTTAGAGAATAAGGAAGAATATGGAGAATATATTAAATGGGTTTTAAAGAGACTACAAGAAGAATAGATGCTAGTAGTAATTAAGAAATGCGAGTTCTTTACCCAGAAGACCAATTTTGTTAGATTTATTATTAAACTAGGCTAACTTAGTATAGATCTAAAGAAGATCAAGGCCATAGTAAATTGGCAAGAACTAGAGAACGTTATACAGTTGAGATCGTTCCTAGGGTTTTGCAATTATTATAGAAGGTTTATAGCGCAATAGTTATAGGATATTAAGCCATTTATAAGGTTAACAAAGAAAGAAGAATTATAGGTATGGGGAAGGGAATAATAAGAACTGTTTAAGAGAATTAAAGAGTTATTTACCTAGGAGCTAGTTCTTAAGATCTATTAACTAGGTCTAGAGACGGTTATAAAAACAGATATATTAGACTTTATACTAGGAGCATACTTTATATAGAAATATTAAAATGGATGGTACCTAGTAGCATACTATAGTTGAAAGATAACACTATTAGAGTTAAACTATGACATCTATAATAAGGAGTTATTAGGTATAGTTGCGGCACTTAAGGAATAGAGAGCATTCTTATAAGGCACAGAGAAACCATTTATGGTTAAGACGGACCATAAGAACCTTACAGGATTCCTAATAATAAAGGAACTCAACCAAAGACAGATTAGATGGGCGGAAATGCTTACAGAATACCATTTTAAAATTTAGTATACCAAGGGTATAGATAATACACAAGCAGACGCTTTAAGCAAAAAGGCTAAACTATAAAGTGATAAAAAGCTATTGGGAGCTTTATTATAAAAGAATTAAGATAGATTAATTAGGTATAATTATCCAAAGATTGCAGCAACTAAGGAAAGTTAGATCCATAAATTACTAAAGAGCAATTAGATATAGAAGATCTAAAAAGCATAGGCAGAGGATCCAGACTTAGAGCAATATAAAAATAGAGAAGTAATGTATATACCTAAGTCTATCGCAGAAGAATTTATTAAGGAATTCTATAAGGGAATAACATAAGGACATAATAGAGCTATAGGCTTAGTATTAAGACTTTAAAAGGAGTACATTATTTAAGGAATCTAGGGGCTAGTAAGATAAGTTATAAAGAAATATCTAGATTGCTAAAGAAACAAACTAACAAGGTATAAGCTGTATAGAGGGCTATAACCTATTAAGATACCAGGAAGACCATAGGAGGTTATATTATAGGACTTTATTATTAAGTTACCAAAGTCAAGAGATCCTATTACAGGATAAGATTATAACGCGATTTTAGTAATAGTAGATAAGCTAACAAAGTAGGGATACTTTATAGCATACACTAAAGAGATATTAGTAGAAGATGTCGCTAGAATCTATATAAAAAAAGTGTTTACAAGATATAGAGCACTAGACAAGATTATATTGGATAGAGATCTAAGATTTATAGCAGTATTTTAGGAAATGTTTTTGGCAGAATAAGGGGTTCGCGCAGCAATATCTACAGCGTATTATCCGCAGACGGACGGATAAACGGAAAGACTAAACTAGACACTAAAGCAGTATCTAAGGCACTATGTTAATTACGCACAGAATAATTGGGTATTATTATTACTAGTTATATAGTTTACGTACAATATAATACCATAAGAAGGAATAGGGATATTACTATTTAAGGCAAATTACGGATATAAGCTAAGAACATCGTTATCACTATATTAAGTAAAAAAGACAAGTAGCATAGCTAAACAAAGAATGGAGACGTTAATAAATCTTTATATAGACCTTAAAGAAATAGCTAAACTAGTATAAGAACGAATGAAAAGGTACTATAATGCTAAGAGATCTAAGGGACCAGATCTTAAGGAGGGGGATAAAGTATAGCTACTATACAAAAATTTTAAGAGTTGATGACTAAGCAAGAAGTTAGACTACGTTAGACTAGGACCTTTTAAAGTTAAGTAAAGAATTTTATTAGTTACATATAAGTTAAACCTACTAGCTAAAATGAAAATCTACTTTATATAACATGTTGCAATGCTAGAGCTAGCATATGGGAATGTTAAGCCACTAGTCTACAAGGCAGATATATATAGAGGACAAAAGGAAGATAAATAGTAAGTTTCGAAGATCATTAGTTATAAGGATATGGATGACGAAATATAGTATAAAGTAAAGTAGATAGGCTATAGTAAGACTACTTAGGAACTACTAAGCAACCTAAGGAACGCTATAGGAAAGGTACGGAAGTATTAGAAGAAAGTAGGTCAGGTAATATTAACAAGAAAGAATCGCTAAAGAATAAGTTACCTAAGGGGGACCTAAGAGGAGCAATTGCCAAGCTACTTAGAGTTGTTTCCCTTATAGAAGGAGAGCCAGTCCTTTTGTTACCTAGCTTAGATAAACCCTATTAAACCAGTTTCCACTCCTTAAAACGGACCTTCTCACAAACATATTTAAGACGAAGAAGACAGGCAGAGGCTAATAGACAGGCTTTAAGGGCATACTGTTAAGTAGCTATAGCCTCCTACTCTATTTCCCGCGAATAATAAAGCTTATCTAGGGCGCTTAAGAGCTTACCATTAAGCTTCGCAGTGGTAGATTAAACATGAGACCCTATAACAAGTTACTTAGGGAACACAAAGACTGTTAAGAGTTATAGGACGCGTACACTTAGCGTCAAAAACAGAGCGAACATTACAGGACGATTAAACGTTTGCTTTAGTACACTCTAAGCAAGACAAGGGTTGTTAAGATAAGGGACTTGCTATTACAATATACACCAACCCCACTTTCGCATAATAAGAATATGGAGACGACATTATCTTACTAAGCGATAGTATAGCAGCTATAGTGTGAGCACGGCGCTGCGCTTGTAAAGAAGAAGAAGCTTTAGGTATAATAAGCAAGGATGTTAACTAGACTAATTAAACAAATATTATACCTCTAGTGGACGACTTGGAGATGTTAGGGATCTTCAAGGACGAAGATAAAGAGGAGGGAGATAGTATTACAGACGCTTTAAGTATAATATTACAACTACTTAGAGAGGAGTTGCAGGAAGCTAGTTGGTTAATATAGGTATAATCTAAGATGGATCCAGTAGAACTATATAACAAGGAATAGTAAGCGAGTCACATAATGTTATACGCAGTGTACGGAGTATACGCAGTGTACGCTATGTATAACACGTATAACACGTACCTTACATATAAGAGAGGATTTCTTAGGCGTATGGTTATGTATTTAAAGGACCTTAGTCCCTACCGTAGATAGTTCTCTCCTTATAGTAAATCTTAGAATACAATTAGAGTTAATCTGTTAGGCAACTACTCCACTAGTTATTATTACGTTGTTGTTTTGTTCTTACCTATATACCCAGCCCAATAACAGAACCCACTGTAGTTCCTGCTACAAGGTTCCGTTACACTTGGTAGAATTTAGCAATTAGAGGTCCTTAAAGTTGCTAGTTAGCAACTCCAATAGTAGAGACAGCAGATTGCGGCAGAATACGGCAGATTACTATCAGATTACTGTCTTATAGTTAGTTTCCAGTTGTTTAGTTAGTGGAAATAGGTAGACGTGTATAAGGTGTTACGGGGGTGTCCTATAACAGTACCCCTCCTTTAAACTCGAGCATCTATAAGATGGGGCTGTAGTAGTTCTAGGTGGAGTTTGTAAAAGTCTTCTGCAGCTTATATAAGTCCTATAGAGTCGGCAGGTTCCTATAAGGGTTTAGTAAAACCTTTCTATTTTATAAGGTATATATATTTGCGTTTCCATTTATTATACTTAATGTTGTTAACTCTTTTAACGAGGTACTTATCCTTACCATCCACTTTAACTAGTGGGGGAGGGTCTTGGATCTGTCTAGGCAGGGCGTCTAATATAGGGGCGGTAGGGCGGAGGACCAACGTATAGAATATAGGGTAGATTTTAACCGTATTAGGGAGCTTTAGTTAGTAGGCGTAAAAAAAGACAACTTTTTTAACCTTATAAGGGCCAGCGTTCTTCCAATTAAGTTTCTTAGTAGGTTATTTTGTGTTTAAATTTCTTATATCTAGCCAGACAAAGTTACTAATTTAGTAGACTAGTGCTAGGGTTCGGTTCTTATTTACTACAGCTTTATAGACAGATTAGGCCTATGTTATTTCGTTAGTAAGGAACTCTTATAGTTTTTCTATTTTCTTTACAAATTTGTTTACTTCTGCAACTTATAAGGCCTAATAAGCTAGGTAAGGAATATTACTAAAGGGTTTAAAACCCATTTGTAGATGCTAGCCGTAGTTAGCCAGAAATAGGGAGACCTTTATAGTTTCTAAAATGGAGTTATTTGCAGTAAATTTAGTAAATGCAAGCCAGTCTATCTAGTCGTCCTATAGATACAACGTGTATATCCAAATATATTGTTCTATTACAGTATTTGCACGTTCCGTTTAACTATCCGTTTCTAGGTAGTATGCCGTAGATAATAGTACTTTAATGCGGAGTTGGGTAGTTAGTTCTTTTTAAAATATAGAGATAAACTAGCTGCCTCTATTAGAGATAATCGTTTTAGGGAGTCTGTGGAGTTTCTATATATAATCTAGGAACAGTTAGGCAACGGCAGGTATTAATATATTAGGACAGGCAATTAAGTGTCTTATTTTAGATAGTTAGTCTATAACTACTATAATGTTTATATAGCCTTTACTTACAGGGAGTTTAATAACGAAGTTAATTAAGATATCCTTCTATTTTCGGTCCAAAATAGGTAGTGGCTTTAGAAAGCCGTTGTATATCTTATATAAAGCCTTAGCTTATTAGCAGGTATAGCAGCTAGAGATATACCTTCGTATTATATTATATATATTTGGCTAGTAGTACTCCTATTAGAGTAGTTCTAGGGTTTTTCTATAGCCTAGGTGGCCGGCTACTAGTAGGTTATATACGTGTTTAAGAAGCTTAAGCTTAAGTTTGTTATAGTTAGGTATAACTAGGTAGTTCTAGTAGTACAAGCGGTCTCTATAAGCTTTATATTTACTTAGAGAGATCTTTTTAGAGCGTCTAACGCTATCTTAAATTAGCTTAAGTGTCTCTTAGATAAACTCATTATTTGGGTATTTGTTAATTATAATCTATTTAACTAATTAATTAGTTATTTTAAGGACGTATACTATAAGGTCTTTAGCTAGGGGATTAAATAATTTAGGGCGAAGTAGGGTTTAATTATGGTAGGCATACGCTTCTTTTTATACTAGTATGTCTTGTAAACATTAGGTTAGGGTATTAGGTTTTTAACCTTAAACGCCTAGGCAGTACGTAATTAAGAATTGGAAATAAGATAGATATTCTAACTAGCGGGCTTAATAATAACTTAGCTATTTTATAGTTATAAAGTACTATAGATTCTTATAGTTGTTAAGGACCTTAATTAGAAATCCGGCGCCTTCTAGTTTAGGTTGCTATTATTTAAAACATCTAATAATGGCTAATAATTCCTTATTATAGATCTTATAGTTATATTTAGCTGGACTTAGTTGTTTTAAAAAGTATGCTATAGGGTATAGTACTCCTTCCTTATTATACTAAGACAAAATGCCTCTAGTAATATAGTTAGATAAGTTGGCTTCTATAATACTCTTTTAGTTTAGGTTAAAGTGTTAAAGTACAGGTATAGTAGTAAATATAACTTTTAAATAGGTAAAGGCCTTCTTATATTCCTTATTAAAGATAAAGGTTTTATCTTTTTAGGTTAGAGCTATAAGGGGTAAGACTAAGGCGGAGAAGTTATTAATAAACCATTAGTAGAAGTTAGCAAATCCTATAAAGGCTCTTACGTCCTTAACATTCTTAGGTTCTTACTAGTTTATAATTACTTTAATTTTTTTTTGGTCCATTTATATGCCATTTATAAAAATAATAAGTCTAAGGTATAGGACTTCTATTTTATAGAATTTATACTTATCTATATCTAATTATAGGCTAGCTCAACGCAAGGCTTTTAAGATAAGGTTAACATGTTTCTTATATTTAGTTAGGTTATTACTATATATTAGGATATTGTCAATATAAGCAGTACAAAAAATGTCTAGGTAAGGTTGTAGAATATTATTTATAAAGTATTAGAACGAACTTGGGGCATTTATAAGACCAAACGGCGTTACTAAGTATTTAAATAGTCTATACCTAGTATGGAATGCAGTAAGCTATTTATCTTCTTTTGTAATATAGAGACGGTTAAATATATAGATAAGGTTGAGTTTTTTATAGTAGCGAGCCTTACTTAATTAGTTTAGTGTTTCTTAAATTAACAGGAGCGGGTACTAATTCTTAATGGTAATAGCGTTAAAAGCTTGGTAATCTACACAGAAGTATAGACCGCTACTAGGTTTCTTAATAAAGATTATAAGTATAGCTATAGGCAAAGAGCTTGCTCTAATAAATTCTTTACTTAGGTATTTATCTAAGTACTTCCGTAGCACTTGGAGTTTATTTTAGAACATTCCGTATAGGGGTCTAAATCCTAGCTGTTTTCCTTCTTTAAGTATAATCTTGTAGTTATATAGTTAGTGCTCTACTAACTTATTAGCTTTCTTTTGTAAAAATACTTCTAGATGCTTATAATAGTATACTGGTACTTTTATAGTAGGGTTAGTATGCTTCTTTGGTACTAGGGCCTTTTTAATATCAGCTATTATAACGGCAAAGATTGTATATTTAGGTTTCCTAGCGAGTTATACTAATAGGGTAGCTCTAATTATATAGATATCCATAAAAAGGGGGGCAAGTTGCTAGCTAGTAACTTCCTTTTAATTATCTACTATTTCTTATTTAACTTTAGGTTTAGTATTAGGTATAGAGTTAGTATTAGATTTAAGTTTAGGTTCTTTAAGTATCCTTTTTATAGTAAAATACTAGTTCTTTTGGTACTTTTATATATTAAGCTTAAGTTTAGGCTTCTACTTAGTTTGGGGTGGTATAGTAGTTAGGGTTGGTTTATATAGTTTAGTATAATTTTTGGGTTCTTAGTAGAATTAGGTAGACTTTTTAGTTATAGTATAGATATTAGTAGAAATTTTAAACTAATAGATTCTAGTAGATTTTTTAGATTTTGGTTTAGGGTCTAAGCAGCGAGTTATAAGGCACTTCTGCTTATAATAGGAGGCAGTAAATAGAAGCTTAAGGTTGTCCTAATTAATGGTTACCTTATATAGCTTTATTTAAGGTTATTTAAGTATTACTAAGTAACCTAGGGTGGTAATAAAAAGCCTAATTAGTTCTTTATGGTTTAGGTATTAGAGTTTTAGAAATACTATATAGGTAATATAGCCTAAGATAGTGCGTTTGCTATTAAATCTAAATACGTTAATATACTAGTTAAGGGGGGTTAGGGTAAAACTATTATCTTATATAAAGATCTTATTAATAAATCCTATACTACTAGCTCCTGTGTTAATTAGAACTTAAGTATTAGCCTATTAATTATTCTACTAAAGATAATAGTTAATAGTTATACTGTAATCCTAAGAGTTAGAATTTGTAATATTTAGAGTATTTAACAAGATCCTAAGGCAGCGCCGTCCTAGAGAGCGACTTAGCTCCAAAACCTTCCTTTTAGAGGCGACTGGGGTGGGGTTCCTATAGAACGTCGGCTATAACTTCGTCCTTATAAGTAGTGCTTACTAGATGTGGGGCTGGAGCCATATAAAGATTAGGGACGGTAACTAGAGGATTAGTATAGTAAATGGTTACTAGTATTAGCCGTTTGTAAATTGTATTAGGGTATAGGGATAGAGCAGTATCTTAAAATATAAGCCTTGCTTCCGCATTTAAAGTAAAGGCCTAGCTTAATACGTCGTTCTTATTTAGGGGACCCTAGTGGGGCATACTCTAGGGTTCTAGAGTTAATGTCTATAGTGTTAAGGTGCTTAGGCTAAGATAATAACTTAGTAGTTATTTATAGAGCTATTATATTATATTAAGGAGTGAACTTTAGTGTTAGGCATAGTATATTATTATATCGTTTATTAATAACGTTTATACAGGCGTTAAGGGCTCCCGGTAGGTCTATACCTATTAGGGAGGTTTTTAGGTTAGGACTTAGGGATTTAATAAGGCTATTAACCAGTACGGAGTTATTTCAGCCTATTTTCTTTATATAACGGTTAAATTTAGAGAAGTATACTAAAAAGCTTTTCGTTCCTTAAGTTATATAGTTTATTTTTCTCTAAGTAGTAGCTTAGCAGTTTGGGTTACCATATATAGCTTTAAGAAGTATAACTAGACTTTATACTAAATTTAGTTAAAGGGGTTTAATAAGGTTAGCTACATCTCCTTTTAGTTAACTTAAGGCGTAGCAGAGTTAGTTAGCTTTAGTTAGGTAGTAGTTAGTATTACTAGTTAGCTTATTTTTAAGCTGGCTTAAAAATAATTAGAGTTCTTATTATTTACTAGTAAATATTAGAGGGTCCGGTAGTTGTTTGGATTATTATAGTGCGGTAGTTAGTTTGGGGTAAATAGCTACTATAGGTTTAGGACTCTTATTTCGCGTGTTTATCTCTAAAGAAGGCGTTCGGTCTTAGGGCCCTAGTATAGGTATTTTAAGGGTGCGGACTTCTTCTTAAAGGTCCTTAATTATTTGCAGGTGTCGTACTTCTTATTTAGCTTATTATTAAGTTAAAGTGGCTTAGTTCTATATAAGGGCGTCTATAAAGAACTTCTATATCTCTACTAATTGTTTTTAGAGTACGGATATAATGCCAGTGGCTGTTATAGGGGCTTTAGGGTCATTCTGCATTTCAGAGGGTAGTATATAAGGTTAGTATAATATAGTATTACGGAGCGAGCATAAGCGGTAATAATATATAGCGAAGTAGATATTATTAAGCTATATATATAAACTGCGTAATAAAGTTAAGACGTTATATAAGGAAAAGAAAGTAGGAAATAGGGGGAAAAGGGTATATAACGTTCGCTTAGTTGCTAGGTTAACGGGTACTATACTATACATAGGCAGGGTAGAGCTTAGGTGGCGGTTCTGGTAGAACTTAGTAGAATTTGGCAGTTAGAGGTCCTTGAAGTTGCCAGTTAGCAACTCCGACAGTAGAGACGGCAGATTGCGGCGGAATACGGCAGATTGCTGTCAGATTGCCGTCTCGTGGTCGGTCTCCGGTTGTTCAGTCGGTGGAAACAGGTGGACGTGTGTAAGGTGTCACAGGGGTGTCCCATAACAGGGAGTAACCGTTAGCTATAACAAACTAATACAGCTAGCAGAATGGCTCCGCCAGTCTAGCGTCCCTTAGGCGCCCCTCTAGCAATCCCTTAATTAAATCCTCTAATAGCTAAGCAAAATTAAAAACAAACAAAACCCTTTCTTACTAGCGAACCGTACCTAGGCCGCCGTAGCTGCGCTTCTATAGTATAGGGAACCTAACCCCCTTAAGACAACAACTGGGTATATAATTATAATATAACTAAATATAGAAAAAGTAGAGGGGCTTAGGGGACAATTAGAAACAGAAGTCCTTATAGAGATTTATAAGGAAGTCTATAACGCCGTTATAATCCGACACCTAAGGAGCGGAGATATTAGAGTTACCCGAAAGGACTAATAGGTAAAGGAACAAGCCATAAGGGCAGGGGATAGGCTAGGAGAACGTATTAGCATAAAAGTGCTCTATAAAGACTACCTAGTTGAAGTCCTAGCGGTTTCTATAAGCCTTAGAGTAGAAAAGGGACGCTAGGCAAACAATATAGCAACTATATAGGAGATAGTAAAACATATGGAACGCCTTATACTGGGACTCGAGATTACCTAAATCCAATGGCTTTAATAGGAAAATGCAATCTAAGCATATAATAAGAATAATAAGAGGATATAAGAGTCGCTAGAGACTTGCTAGGGAGATACCAGTCGAACGCATAGCTCCCTTATTATTAGTACATATATACTAGGAATACAAAAACTCCTTATCTAAAAAGGAATAATTATAAATAGCCTTATATATAATATAAGGCTCTATAACTACAAACTACGCCTAGAACGATGCTATTGCTATATATAATAGGGACACACCTAATCCACATACGCAGCATAGGTATGCTGCGGCTACTATATAGGCCCCTACAATATAAAACACTGCTTAAATTAAGACTAAACAAAATGCGTAAACTGTTACTAAAGCACACATAAGGCGTAGGAGAGAGTAGACTGTATTAAATACAGGAGATGGAAGGTAAGGGCTTAATAGCTACGGGAATAACTACACGCTAGGTTATACGAATAGAAATAACAGGCAATAAGCTAGGGGGATATAGGTGCCTTCCCAGCGTTCCCTACCTTTAATACTAGGGGGCTGGGCTAGCTATCCCAAGCCTTAACAGGCTAGAAGCGACGCCGCGTGATATTACTAGACTAAATAGGGACATAAGGGTTACAGGGGATATAAGGGAGAGGACGCCTTGTAGGAAGACCTCTATAAATAGCTATAGCAAGCTTAAGACCAGGATAATTAAGAATTAGACTAAACGCGGCAAATCTAATATTCGCAGCCGACCTATAGGGCATAAAGCCGACTAGTAAGACTAGGGGAAGAACCGGAGACGATAATAGATTTAGATATAAAAGCGCTAGTAGGAACACAAGACACGGAAATAGAAAGCCCTATATAAAATAAGTAGCGACTAGAATATAGATATAAAAGATAGAAGTTCTAAAAATCCTAGAGAAAGTGGAAATAGAGAAAGTAAAGAATAAAGGAAAGTTAAATAACCCTTACTAGGGGTCCGCCACCTATCCATTATATAGTATAACTGCGGTAATATAAACCACTACCTTGCAAGGCCCCTACTAGATAGTCTAGACCTAGAGAAACACTATATCCTTGCTATATAAGAGCCGTATTATAATACCTATACATAATTAACATACTGCCCCTAAGGATTCTAGCTCCTATATAAACCAAAAGCAGCTATATATGTATGCTTTATAATTAGTAAGGCTGTTAGCCTATCCTTATGGTTATAGCAAGCAGTTAACCTAGATATTATAGTTATAATAATCTAGATATATAGGGGACCGGTATAAATTATTAATATATATAACCCTAGGGTTAAAGGGGTCCTATAAATAGAGAATATTATATTAGTAATAAGCTTACTAGAAATTAAAGGTATAGAGTCTATCCTATTAGGAGATATAAACCTCCACTACCTATAGTAGGGGGGTATCTATATTACTGCTAAATAATAGGTAGAGTGCCTACTAAGAGCTATAGACATTTAGGGCCTTAAGCTAGCCACTCCCCTAGGAGTAATTAGTAGCAATAAGGCACCGCCAGAAATACAATTAACCTTACATTTATAGACAATAGCCTATACCAGAGACTTAAAAGGTATATCCCTAAAGAAGAATAGGCACTTACCTTAAACTATATCCCCATCCAGATATAGCTAGATTTGGATATTAAGGTATAACTAAATAGTAAAAGATACGTAATAAGGAAGCTTAAAATAGACAGTTTCCTTAATACAGTTAAATAATAACTTTAAGACCTAGAAGAAATCCACCTAATACTAAACAAGCAAGGCTTATTAGCTACCCCTAAGGAAATTAACTAAAGACTAGAAAGGATCTAGGCAGCAATTAAAAACAAGCTAGAAGAGTATTACCCAGTCTTAAAACCGGGCCCCTATGCGCAATATATATAGTCCGCATAATACGCGGTTCTTATAGCTAGCTAACAATAAGCAAAAAGGAAATATATAAGCAGCTATAACACTAAAGATAAGAGATAATATAAAGACACAAGAAACCAGCTAAAGAATACCCTAAAAAAAGAAGTAAGAAACAACTAGAGACAGTTTATAAATAAATATACTACTAACCTAAGCATCCCCTATAATAAGGGCCTTTAGACTATAGTAAGATAGGTAAAGAAAAAAGTAGGATACCTAGTAGAAGACCTATACCTACCACCCCTATAAAGAGTAGGCGAACTATAGGCCACAAGCAATAATAATAAGAAGGCGAAGATCCTTATAGAAAGATTTTCCCCCTAACTAGCTCTAGTAGACCTTAGTAATATTACTAGTAAAACACCGGTAACTTACCTAAGGGTTAACAGCGACATAACAACCGAAGAAATAGCTAGAACTATTAGTCGCCTCTTAAATAATATAGTATTAGGACTAGATAGGATTTTAAACAAAGCCTTAAAAACCTATAGTCTACTTATAGCACCTTAGCTTACAGATATAGCCAGAGTATGCTTTATAATAGGCTACTACCCATAACTCGGAAGATCTATAACAACGGTTGTCTTATAAAAAGAAGGTAAAGTAGACTACTTAATCCCAGGAAGCTACTGCCCTATTGCCTTAGAAAATACCCTAAGCAAGATCTTAGAAAAGGTTATAGCGGACCATATAGCAGATATAGTAGAGGAACACGCCCTACTACTATAAAGCCAAATAGGGGCAAGAAAGAATCGCTTAACACTATTAGCACTTATACTACTTGCTACTACTATTAAAACTATATAGGCTATACGCAAGGACTTTATAGTATTAATGCTTAGCCTAGATATTAGTAGCGCCTATAATAATATACCCTATAAGCGCCTTCTATATATCCTTAGGGCAAAGGACTTCCTAGAATAGATTATATAATTTATTTAAGGGTTTATAGGCCAGAAAGAGATATTACTAGTCTTTAGCGGATACCAGAGCCCCCCTATCGTAGTTATAATAGGTATACTATAAGGATTACCTCTTTTGCCTATACTCTTCCTTTTCTTTATAAGCAACTTATTTAACACCTTTAAGGAAGGGGCGACCTAGAGGATAGGCTTTATTAATAATATAAACCTAATTATATACAGGCTAACAGCTATAAAGAACTATAGAACACTAGAGAAAGCCTATAATACCTATATAGAATAGGCAAGATAATATAGAGTCTAATTCTTACCAGAGAAATACTAGCTAATCTATTTTATAAGAAAATGCAACTAATTTATAAATCTTTAGTATATAATCTATATCTAAGGCTTTAGGGGTTAACTAGTTCAGGGCCTAAGGGTATTAGAAGTATAGGTAGATAATAAGCTTTAGTAGAGCGTATATACAGTATAAGCGGCCTATAAGGGCTAAGTATAGTATATTATATTATCCAGGATTGTTAATTCTATATAGGGTCTATACTTCTAGAGGTTACGCCTACTATATATAGCAGTTGTCTGGCTAACTATAATATATAGATCCAGTATTTAGGCCATTAGAGAAACCAAGAAGGGCCCCCCTAAATCACTCCTTAAACCACTCTAAAAGGTCTAAACAGCCTGCCTCTAGAGTATAACAGGCGGGTATAAGCGAACAGCTACAGCACTACTTAAGAAGAAAGCCAATATTCCCCCCCCTATAACTATATATTAAAGCCGCTGCAATATAAAGGGCGTAAAGTAAACGTAACTCTAATATTATAAAGTATATTAAGATACGCCTAAATAAACTATAGAGGGACCCTAGGGCGCCTTATAGGAGAACAAACCAATAACCCTAAAGTAGGGAAGAGATATTAGAGAAACAGGTAAAGAAAGTAAAAGAAGAATAGTGCTACATTAGGGCCTAGGCCTATATAGAGAAGAAAGGGAGACGCGTAAAAGGCTAGTAAAGACAACAGCAAGAAAGAGAAAGAAGTTAAAGTAGAGTATAAAAGAACGCTAGGAAACCATCTTCTGTAATACAATACTAGTTAGACCAACGCTAGAGAGGTATATAGAAGTTAAAGGTATAGAGGCTAACTTAGGCAAGAGAAACCCAAGCTGTGGTATAGTTAACGCTATAGGGGGTAAATATTTAAAAGCTCCAAGAAGGCCTAACAAAGGTAGAAAATATAATAGCAACACTTTTAAGAACAGGGATAATAGGACTAAAAGATTAGCTCTACTAGGTAGGTGTCCTAGTAGGCAGCCTAAGATATAAATATAGCTAGCTAAGACAGATACTAAAATATGTAATACTATTATGCCCCCTACACACTAACTAAGAAGCTATACTCTTAGTAGCTGGCACAGAGAACTATAACACACTACTCTTAATATAAAAAGGTCTTAAGGCGGTTACCCAGTAGCTTATTAGCTAAAATATACTAGACCAGTTTTGGGTTGTAAAGGAAATAGTAATAGAAGGTAAAGGGGTAAGCAATAGGCGCCCCCTAATAACTCTACAGTAGTAGAGCAAAGTTTGCGATACTAGCGCGTCCATAGGCTTATTACAGCAGCAGTAGTTTCCAAAAAGGTTAAAAAGTAAGGTAGTAGAGTACCATAGGTAACTTATAGGCGCCTTATAGGCAAGTCCTAAAAGGCGGGGAGACGGATCATAGGGTTTTCTTAAAAGAGTTTTCTCCCTATATATATATAAGGAGTAGTCCGCGTGGGCCCAATAGGGATCCGAATCAGACGTTAAGCAATGAATAATAATAATAATTTATAATATAAATATATAATTAATAAGCTTAAAAAAACTAATTTATATAATAGATATGTAAATATATATAATATAGCTATATAGTAACTTTATTATTATTGTCATTAATTTTCTTTTATATTAAAAAGGTACTTTTTAACTTTATTTTTAACATAAATATTTTATAATATTTAATACTTTTATTATATAAAATTATAGTTTTAGTATTTGATAAGCCACATTTAAATTTTAATAGAATTCCATTAGAAGGGTATTAAGTTATAGGCGGTATAAAAAGGTGTATTTGGGCAGATTTTGGTAGATTTTGGTAAGAAAAACTATGCACGAGGTGGGTCCTTATATGAGCTAGTTAAGATGCTTATATTAATTTAGAGATAATTAAATATAGAGAAGTATATAAGGTATAGTAGTAAGGCAAGATTATAATAAAAATTGTAATAAAACTAGATTAATAAGTTTTAAATAAAATACAACTAACTACCTAGATTTAATATTTTATATAATATAGCCATAATATTATTATTTAATATAATAAATAGAGAAGCTAAAGAGCTCCTACCTTATAGTATTTTTATAATAACTGGACATTATAAAAGGGCTAAGATACGACAGTGAAAAAGGTGATTTTTGGTGTATTTTGACACCAAAGCTGCTCTCGCACCCTTAACGTGACTGGGGGGCATCTCGCTCCGGGGGGCATCTTGTCGCGTAAGACTTTGCAGCGGCAGTAGGAGTTTGAAATTGGCTTAGCTTATAGGCTTAAATAGCGAGTGCAATTCTGCCTTCTTGATATATGGCTACTTGCTGTTGTGGTGTAGCCATTATCGTGATTGTAGAATCAGCGCCTCGTAAATTAGGTGCGCGAACGAGATGCCCTCCGGAGTGAGATGCCCCAGTCACGTTAGGGTTTCGTTGGTTAATAAGGAGCAGCACGACCGTGCACCGTGTACCGCACCAACGATCCACCGAGGGTCTGATTTATGAGATGACGTAGGTAACGGGGTTTTGACCACTCCCTAGGTTATGACCGATTTGAGCCTCCAAATATCGCCACTCAACTCGGGTTCCTTATCTGAGGACTCTTCGTCGCTTAAATTGCTCATATTATTTTCCTCCTGCCTTTCCTGGGGGTCATCTGGTAAAGCAGCTTCTTCTGCCACCTTCTTGGCGGTCTTTTGAAGTTTGCTTGACGCACAGAGCGGCAGTATACATTTTAGACAATAAGCTAGCTATAAAAAGAAAGCGGTCTGCTAGCGTGGTCATAACCCAGGGAGCGGTCGTTACCTACGTTACTTAACTCAAGGCGGGGATGAGTCAACCATCAACAAAAAATTCAACACTTCGCCAACTGTCTTGCGTCCTGAATTTTTGCACGTTCCTTGACGACCCACGCAAAACGGTAACTCAGCAGGGACTGATCACAATGGAGACATCAGAACTTCAGCCTAAATCAGCGCTTACTGTACCTATCCCAGAGCAGGAGCAGCAAATCGATCCATGGTCTGTTGATGCTGGTAAAGACAGCGAAGGAAATGCTTTGGCTTTTGACTATGTCGCTATCGCAAAGTAAATTCCCCGCAAATTGCTGATTGCTGTTAATTTTGCTAACCGTCGGTGTCAAGGAAGTGGAACACGCAATTAATCGACGAGAAACTTCTGGAGAGGTTCACCAAGCTCACAGGTCACAAACCACATCGCTGGCTTCGCTGAGGACTCTTCTTCAGCCATCGCGACTTTAATAAGATTCTCGATACATATGAGCGCGGCGAAACTTTCTTTCTCTACACAGGCCGCGGCCCAAGCAGTGTAAAATTTTTTTTTTAATAAAACTTAAATTTAGTGTTTTAAATGTTAATTAATCTTTAGTCTAGTATGCACATTGGGCATACCATCCCATTCGAATTCACGAAGTGGCTCCAGGATGTCTTCGATGTTCCATGCGTGATCATGCTTACTGACGACGAGAAGGTAATGCTATATCTATCCCTTTACTAGATTGTCTAACTTTGTAGGCCCTCTTTAAGGATAATCTGAGCTTTGAACAAGCTATGATGTTCGCCATGGATAACGCGAAAGATATTATCTCGGTAGGATTTGACCCGAGAAAAACATTCATTTACAGCGACTTAAAATACTTTGGCAATCACTTTCTGATGAATGCCTGGGAGTTCTCGAAGTTATTAACCTTCAAGTACGTTCGCCATGTGCCATTCTTTTATCGATACTTTGCGGACTGACTTGTCATCCACAACAATAGCCAAGTTCGTGGAGCCTTTGGGTTTAATGAAAGGTATTTATTGTGGCTTAATTTCAAAATCGCAGCTGAGTTATTCTAGTACAAACACTGGTCGAATCTTCTTTCCTTCACTACAATGCGCCGCGGCCTTTGCCACATCGTATCCCGAGCTTTGGAGTGACGTTCCTTCGGCTGTGCGATTAGAGAATGTTGCAAAGATGCAATGCCTTATTCCGATGGCCATTGATCAGGACGTCTACTTTCGACTTTTAAGAGAGAACTGCCATCGCATGTCTCGTCCTTCTCCAAAGCCGGCTCTCATTCATTCTCGCTTTCACTGCATTGCAAGGCGTCGGTGGGAAAATGTCTGCCTCTGACCCCAACTCCGCAATATTCATGAGTGATACTCCGGCTCAAATTAAGGCAAGTCTGATCTTTACTATAGCTAAGGCTCCACTGACGAATCTATTAATAGAAAAAGATTAACCGGTATGCCTTTAGCGGAGGTCGCGAAACACTCGAGGAACATGGTCAACTTGGCGGTAATCCCGACGTCGATGTGGCCTATCAGTATCTCACTTACATAGAAGAGGATGATGCAAAGCTCCAAGGAATTGCGGAAGCGTATAAAGCTGGTACATTAACAACGGGCGAGCTAAAGAAGGAGTGCATTAGTCTGCTTCAGGAATACGTAAACGGGTATCAAACGCGACGAAAAGAAGTCACGGACGACGTTCTAGAACTCTACATGAAGCCACGAAAGTTGGAATGGGAAAGGGGTCACACGTTAAATGCTGCGAGTATCGCTAGCAGCAGTTGAGTAGGACATAGCGTTGTCACAGAGAGTCATGGAATTACAAGACCTACTACCTATATAGTTAGGGTGCCTTATTGATACTTGCTCCCTAAGCCCTCGATCCTAGCTCAATGTTTCATGTCCATTTGTGTCCCAAGATGCCAGTTTCTTGTCGGACAGGATACGGACAGTAACTCTTGGCAGTAACTTTACTGTCCGAATCTTTTGCCAAGTTCGATTCTGTCGGTGTAAAATCAGTGCCTTGGAGCTTATTTTTGGCGTTGTAGATCTTGATTTTAGAGCCGTATATCAATTAACTGGCATAAAGCCACTGCGTCGCAATTAAGTTATGCTTAAGTTGTAATCTGCGGGTGCATCGTGAGCCTTGGCATAGTGTTCTACGCGAAAATATTTAATTATAAGGAAGGGGTTATAATTTAATTTAATTATAGATATTATAATCTAAAGTCGCCACGGTATAGTGATATAGTAGGCTCTGCAATTACTTTAGGACTAGCCTAATATAATTATACCACTTCCCCCGAAGTTCTTAAGTGACCTATTAAGCCACGATGCAAATATATAGGTTTAATATAACTTGGAGCATTAAAAGTAAGATAAGAATAATATAATTAATTTAAAGCTTTACTAATACGTGGTTTAATAGAAAATAAGCTTTTTTTAATATTTTAATACGCTATTAATAGGAACTAAACCCGTGACCTCTTACTGCCCTATTAGGCTAAAGGACTCGGCGGCGATATAATAAGGCTTAGCGGTAATATAATAAGACTTAGCGCTAAGCATTAAAAGGAAATTAAAGTTGTTTAGCCACTGTTAAAGAGCTATAGTGCTTAGGGTAGTATTAAACTTTAGAAATATTAATTATTTAAAGTGTTTCTATTACTAGGGTGGCTACTATAGTAATAGAGATACCGTAAATAATTAAGTATCTAAATTCTAGATTATAATTGTTAAAAATTATATTACTGGAAAGCTTACCATAGGAACGTAATTAATAACCCCCCACTAATATTACTAATTGTATAATTACAGCACCTGTTGTACCGAACGCGTGCTTACGCGTACGGTACACCAACTACGCGTTTACGCGTTTGGTGCACTAACCACCCGCTTACGCGTCTAGTGCACCCCTAAAGCACTGACTAATTAGGGGGAGGTCGTATTAGTATATAGACCACGTAGTCTACTTTAATACAAGAGACAGTTACCATCCAAACAAGCATACAATACTACATATATTTCGTGCCCGTGGATACAACTTACTCGTGCTATTAAGTTAGTACAAACACTGATTAGTAAGCGCGCATAGATTAGCAATCACTCGATACCTCCCCCCGAGCAATATATACGACAGCGACCACCTGTTTAGACTCCTAGTACAACCTACTAGAAGGTTAGAAGTTGGGGATTACGGACTTATCTCTAACTCTATATACTTATTTAAGTCTTAGTACGGTTTACCAGAAGTTATAGACGTAAATATAGACCTATATAGAACCCCTATCCTTAACCCCCTTAAACCTTAAACCTCTTTGGACCTTTTGCGGAAACCCCCTACCCTCCTATAAACCATTACGGACCCGTTAATTGATTTTACAGACTATTACAAGACCTCCCCCACCCGTTACAAGCTGCTACCACCCGCTACGCACCACACTATACTATAGTATAGTAGACATTAGCAAGCAAGTCAGTAAAGGTTAAAAGAAGTGGAGACAAGGAGTTGACGTTATGTCTATAAACAACGTTAACGACTACATTAGTTTTAAAATCCTTAAATATAAACACTTTAAGCTTATAAATAACGACCTATAGGAGCAATATCAGGAAGACTTTATAGACTTTATAGAAGCTATTTTTAAGGCCTATAACCCTATTACTATTTGTAAACTACAAACCCTTTTATGTAACTAAGGTGTATAGGTTAAAAGGAATAAACGAGTTACTATTGCATAGTCCTTATACAACACAATACATAAGAAAGACCAAACGGAATGGACTAAAGAGGAAATCCTAGACCAGTTCCAAGAAACTAAAGAACTCTTTACTTCTTCTAAACTTAATATAATCGCTGGCCTTATACCTAACCCACTTAACCAAATTTGTCCTATAAACCTAAGCGGCTTTAGACTTGACCTTATTAGCTAAAATATACCCTACTCTTAAGTTACGGATTATAATACCCCTATAAACCAAAATACGGACCAAATTACCCCTACTATTTAAGTTACAGATCCATAAGCCATATATCCATAAGCTATAGATCCGCAAGTTATAGATCCGCAACCCACCTAAGTAAAGACTTATGGCAAGGAGCTAGCTAATTTAGCCAAGCTCTATACCAACAAATCTAAGTACAGCAGTAAAAATAATAATTTTGACTTTAAACTAACCATCTTTACGGACCTCTGCCAGAAGGCTAATATTCCTAAACAAGAGTTTAGCCAAGCCTACTCTACTATACTACGCGGCCTAGCACTTAACCACTACTATACTAACCTTAAGAGTAACCCCCTTGGTGTCCCCTTTAATAAGCTATACAAAGCTACCCGCAACTACTTTAAAGGACTGGAATATAGGCGTGATATCCTTACCTAATAGAATGCGACTAAGCTACGGACCGTAATCAACAAAAACACCAAAAAATTGACTATAGAGTGTCTGCAAATCCTTATTAAAGACCTCCAGCACCTATAGCATGGCCTTAATGCTAAGCTTTAAACAGATAACTTCCTACACAATAAACTTATTACAGCTTGCCAGGAAGTAGAGCCCTATAAATACGCCTATTATAAGCTTATAGACACCTTAGCTAGCCTTATTAATAACCTATACTCCTCTATTATAATATACGAAGTCTTAAACCCACTGGGCAGCACTTAAGCCTTTACCACAGATATTTAATATCCGTAGATAGACTTAGACGTCTACTTTACGGACCGCCGTTACTGCTAGCAGCACCTATACCAACTAAGTCCCACCCGTAACCCCCACAGTAACTCCCGTACAAAAGTATACCCCCGCAGACAAACAAACCAGAAATGCTTCATATATGGTAAAGAAGGATATTAGTCTATAAGGTATACCTAAAAAGAACATAACAGGTCTAAAAAGAGATTTAATAAACAAATTAGCCAGTTTATCTTAGAATACAAAGAAGAGGAAGAAGAGGAGCCCCCTAATAAGTTAATAGAAGCCCTTATAATTGACTTTAACCTAGACAACTAGGAATAAAAGACCTCAGAGACATTCCTAACTACTTTTAGACCTTTTACGGACAGCCAAGCCTTTAATATTACGACCATATTAGCCGACCGTTCCTTTATACACTCAGTTGCGCCCGAAAACCATTCCACAAGCACCCCTGTTATAAACGTTATAGATTATAAGTAGGACCCATTTATATATATCACCACAGAACGCTATACCCCCAAGGAATTCTACGGTGTTATAATTGACATAGGCGCCTCCAAGAAGTCTACTATAGGTTACGGACAATACCTTGCATATAGGACCACCGCAAATAATAATACGGATATTAACACTATATAAACTGGGGCCGTAAACGTCCAATTCGGCATTGGCTTAACTGTATTAATTAGATTAGTTGCAGTTAAGACCCCAATTAGCCTA